>Ga0099853_1000021_pt1 | contig 13627 bp, 4 predicted proteins | sample In2P11_FD_77060 | JGI IMG/M metagenome (GOLD analysis project Ga0099853, IMG submission 77060) | Clean room microbial communities from NASA Spacecraft Assembly Facility at Jet Propulsion Laboratory, Pasadena, California, USA -... ... | reverse complement strand
CCTTGAGGAATTTTGATTTTTAAATAAATGAGTGGACAAAATTTGATTTCAAGAGAATATTCTTTGTCTAATACACCATCTAAGGCATGATATGAAAAGTATGTGAAACCGTTTTAGTTTCAAATCAAAGAATAACCTATTTAATTTTAAAAACTTTGACGAATTTTGATTTTTAAATAAATGAGTGAGAGGGTTTGATTTCAACCTTCCTCCAAGGATTTGATTTCAATCTTCGTTTAGAAGATTATGAACTATAATTTAGAATAACTCCGAGAAACATGATGAATTTAAGAAAATCAAAGTGCTTGGATGTGACAGATACCGATGCAAAAACACATGTAGCATTTGACATCTCATTGTCTCGTTAGATGAATAGTGAAATTTAGATGATTTTTTGTGTTTTTTTTAAATTCCATTTTTACTCAAATTTTAGCGTGTCAATTTTTTAAAATGGTTAAATTCCCATTTTCTTTCATCTCTTTTATATTTTGAATCCTCCTCCTCGTTCTAATAAATTTTGTTTTCATTATTTTAACATCGTTCAATTTCAGTGATTGGATCACAAGTAACCCTTACAAATGGAAGATGGTCGGGTATGCGAGAATAGTGTTATTTGACAATCGTTTTACATGCAAATATTGAAATTAGAGTGTAAAGTATAACTTCTCATTCTATTTTCGTGATCCTTGCAATAATTTATTAAAATATTTATAATGAGAATAAAGAATAAAATCTTTATTAAAAATAAAAGATAAAAATAAAAAATTGATGCCTACTGTATATATCAACCAAATTTATTAATATGAGTGTGCTAATAGTAGTATAAAATTGTAATACTCGTTAAGAAAGTTTCACATCTACTTTAAAAATATACTCATGAAGTAATGACACAAAACTTTTAAACATTTTGTTATGATCAATTAGTTAATAAGATAACGTGAAGTGCAACTTTAATACATGACATCTTTTTAAAAGAAATATGATATCTATATTTAGAATATCTACCTTATAAAAATAATAATTCAAAATTCGATATTAATTTTAAATGTATATAAATACAAATAAATATTTGAAATTATTTTTATAAAATTTAATTTTTTTAAACATATTAATAAATTTTAATATATCTTATTTTTATCTATTAAATAAATTTTATTCTAAAGGAATTTTAGATATTAAAATTAATAACAAAGAAACACACTCGCATTACTTATAACTTATTATATATGTGAAAATTTATTATATATTAATATAATAAATTTTATATAAATATATAATATTATAAATTATTATAAAAAATAAATAAATTTAAAAAAGATTTTATATACAATTAGCTCATTAGTATTCTAATTTAAGGGGTGTTATTATCCTTGTGTTCCTAAATTAGGAAGAGTTTGAGAAGTTTCTAGATTAAATAAACAAAATATATAACAAGATTTTTAACTATAGAGATTCACTCTCACTTGTAAGTAGGCTTTGTTATGATAATATGGGCCGCATAACCCATTTCATATGGCACTTATTCATATAACATTTATTTTAATTAAAATAGATTTTTAACTATAGATATTCATTCTCACTTGTAAGTAGGCTTTGTTATAATAGGGTCATCAATACAACATGCCCACAAAATCATAACTCATTTCACATGGCACTTATTCATAGTACATTTTTTAAAATTAATCAATTTAATTAAAATAATTAAAAGATGGTCACTGTTTTGAAATAAATTTCGATTTTTAATTGTAAATAATATTAAGAGTATTATAAAATATTTCTTAAAGATTAAATCTTTATCATTCACTTAAATAATTATGATCATTATAATAATTTATTTTTAGATGATTATAATAATTTAGAAATTTACATTATTATAAATAATAAAAATTCAAATAATGATAGTAGATTGGAAATTGATATAATTATATTAGAATAAAATAAAGAGTTATTTTAATTTTACATTAATTCGTATTTTTGAAAATATAAATTTATTTAAAATATAAAAATTGAAAAAAAAAATTATATATATATATATATATATATATGGATTTATTTTTTTGTATAATAAATATAGAAATAAGAAAATTTTCATTAAATTTTTATATATATAAATTTATATTGAAATAATTTATTCAAAATAGATTTTGGAAAAATTATACATCTCCTGTAATATATTTTAATATAAAAATGATTTACTATAAATGTTATTTACTTTTTATTGATATAAAATTATTTTATTTAAGTAAATAGTAATGATGTGAATTATAGTTTTATTTTTGAAAATAAATTAGGTATATGATTGAAAATAGTCACATAAAATAGCCAAGTATTTAATTAGCCTATAAGATAGCCATTTTAATAAAAATAAATATAGAATTATATTAGACATAAATTCTAATTATGAACATGTGCATTCTAAGAACATTTATTTCTAAAAATGAACCAAAAACTATTATCAATAGTAACTATCCATTTTTTAAATTACTGCGAAAGAAATGTTAAATTGATATATTCACGAATATTCTAGATCACATCTTCCAACAGTACAATCTCTGAGTCAAACCTGAAGTCCACGTAAGTTTCTTTATAGTACACCCATCGTCCGCAACAAATCTCCAGGGTCGAGGGTTCTGGAAATCGTGCATGCATTACATACAACCAACATCGGGAACAAAAGGCAGAAAGGAAGGATTAGTACAACCATCGTCCGCAACAAATCTCCAGGGTCGAGGGTTCTGGAAATCGTGCATGCATTACATACAACCAACGTCGGGAACAAAAGGCCGAAAGGAAGGATTACTAACTCGATCTGCAAGGTCGAGCGTTCTGGAAATCGTGCATGCATTACAGAACACAAAACTAAATATACCTCACCACTTGCATTACAGAACACAAAACTAAATATACCTCACCACCCTGCCAGGTAAATTCACTCTCTGTTTGCTCATGTTTCGTTCATTCATTCGTTATAGGGGATATATTCATTGTATATTTCATTAGTAAATACCAAAAGCGGGTTTTAATGCAAAATATACCAATGATTATATATTTGCAGTCTTGCGATCGATTAGAGACTTCTATAAATCTTGCATTAAAGAACAGAAAAATAAAGACACCTCACCATTTGTGCTAGGTAAATTCACTCTCCCGTCTTTCATTCCTTCTAGAGTGTATATTCATTGTATATATTTTTAATCAATACCCAAAATTTGGTATGTTATTAATTAATACCCAAAAACGCTCGTTTAAAGCAGACAGTAAGGATTACGAACTCGATCTCTAAGCTCGAACAGAGAAATAAATAAATATACCTCACCACTGAGCCAGGTAACTTTACGATCTGATTGTTCATGTTTCATTAGTTACAGGGGATATATTCATTCTATATATCATCTAGCAATATACGGAATTGGTATTAATTGAAAATATACATCGTATAAATAGAAAATATATGAATTATTATATTTCAATCGTTTTAGATTTCAGAAGATTTCATGCATGGTGTTCTTCTGTAATTTCAATCAGCGTGGTCTCTAAATATTCATTCACATCATGGCGGAAGCTTACACACAGCTGGAGCTTAACATCATCTCGGCTCAAGATCTCAAGGAGATGCATCTTTTTGGCATGAAGGAGATGCAGACCTACTGTGTTGTCTGGATCAATTTTGAGAAAAAAGTGACGACACAAATTAACAGAACAGGTGGCGCAAACCCTACCTGGAACGACAAGGTCATTTTCAGAGTGGAAGAGCGTTTGCTGCGCAGTGAAACCTCTGCTGTGATGGTGGAGATATACTGCGTGGGTGGCCTCAGGGACAAGCTTGTAGGCACTGTGAGGGTCTTCCTTTCCACTTTCCTCAAGGACTACGGGAGCCCAGATCCCAGCGGGATGAGCTTCTCGGCACAGCAGGTCCGTCGTCCTTCTGGACGCGCCCCTCAGGGCATTCTCAACCTTGGCATCATGATTCTTGATGGAGTGGATCTTCACAGAATGAACAGATTCAACCCTGCAACTGATGGGGCTGTGGATTTCAGAGATTTGATGAGGAATCCTGTCCAACCCAGGCCGTCATTTCTTAAAAAATTAGTGTCCATTAAAACTAATAATGTTTTTGATGCCCGAGAACAGCAAGCCCGCTGTCAAGGCTTCAACAATCTCGCAGGCAAGGAAGAGGGCAGAGATCAAGAAAAGCAGAAAGATGTTGATGAGATGATTGAGAAAAAGGAGAAGAAGAAGCCTGTTGACTGCTATCCTATTCTCATGGCTCCAAAATTGAAAAGGAATAAGGTTGGATTGAGAAATGGGTCTGCGAAAATTCATGTCAGTCCATCTGACAATAACCTCTGTGCAAAGGGCGATCAAGATCCTGCTCTGGTTACTCAGGATGAGATGGTTGATAAAAAGGAGAAGAAGGAACGTGTTGGCTGCTATCAGATTCTCATGGCTCCAAAATTGAAAATGAATAAGGTTGGATTGAGGAATGAGGCTGCAAAAATTCATCGAAGTCCATCAGACAGTAACCTCCGTGCCAACGAAAATCAAGATCCTGCTCTGGTTTACACCAAAGCAATAGCAAATTATAATTTATATTATCATCAATAATATTATTGTTCAAGAATACATTGGTTTTCTGTTATTATTTTTACCGACATATTGAGATTTTCTTGCACTATTTACTATTTTACCATGCATACGTATTTCTGTCGATTGCTTGTCATGGTGGTAGCCGTTACTGAGGTAATATAGTAGAATCTGTTGGCTTTGAATTTTTGGATTAATGAATGTTTAGTGAAACTATTGATTTCCATCAATGCCATTATGGCTAGATGGAAAAATGAATGTGATAAATCTTGAATATGGAAATGATCCTCTCCTCAATTCGGTGGCCGCTCTTTGGTCTGTATCGCTGATAGCACAACTCACACATGGTGTCTCCCTTTTTTTTCACCAACACGATAGGAATTTAGTGTGAGCATACTTTAAACTGGCAAAATAAGCACAAGCAACTTTCATATTTCTTGCTTTATCCCTTCCTTGACAAGTACGACACTCAACCCATGTTGATGCAGAAACTCGACCCTTCCAGCTGCCAGAATCATTTTGACTCTAATCTCTTGACGTTACAACTCTTGTACACTCTTCTGGTAAATGTTACTAGAATCTCCTACCTCCTCCAACCTTCTAGAATCTCCCCGTAACAGTAATGTTGAAGTCAGTAAAAAAAATTTGCGCGCTGCCATCCAAAATTAATAAAATCCAAAATTAGAAAAGGCCAGTCCCTCAAGACAACAAATTTGTCTAGGTATTCCATGTCCACTTTTGGTATCTTTGGAAAGTTAGCGAATGCTCATGTGAATATAAGCAATAAACTCGCTGAATTGGGTCCTCTCTTGGGCGAACGTCACTTGCAAATCCTGAAGGCAGAGCACTCCAAGTAACCAGAATCTGAAATATTTGAGGACGTTAAATCCTGTAGGTTGAGCAACAGAGTTGGCCAACATCCTTGTCTCAATCAATAATTTCTGAGTTGGCCAACATCCTTGTCTTTATCAATAATTTCTCATCTGATTAAATACACACAATTCAATTCAGTGGTCACCCTTGCTATTCTCGAATGCTTCTGTCATATTTCAACTCATCGTGATGCCAATTCAACTCGTCGTTATTACTCTTGGCATGGATATTATTCATGCCACCTTGAAAAATTACAAAGCTTATATTTTTTAAAAATTAGAACGGCATCATCAACATTTAATCCTTTCTATAATAGATATGATGCCCATATGTTTTAATAACTACAAGAATTATCAAGATTTAATCCTTTCTATTATATAATAGATACTAAGATTTTTACTGCTGCCTTTTTAATATATAAAAGATATGAAGTTTATATGTTTTAATATGTAAAAGGATATGAAGTTTATATGTTTTAATAACTGCAACCGAATCATCAAGATTTAATTATCTTTTTCTATAATAGATACTAAGATTTTTATTGTTAATTTTTTAACATATAAAACGTTGATTGGGAAATAATTTATTCAAAGTAAATGTTTAAAAAATTACACATTTCTATCTTAATAAATTTCAATGTAAAAATATTAATCTATTTCAATTTCATTGTAAAAAAAATATTATTAATGAATTAAGCTTTTTATTTTTTATTATAAAATTATTTTACTTTGTTAAATATTAAAACATTTAATTTATGGAAATATATTTTTATAATTTTAGTCTTGGAGATAGCTCAATAGATGATGATCATGAAATTGAAGTGATCTGAGAGGAGATCTGAGGCAATTTACATGTGCTTGAAGAAAGGACATACATAGCCACCTCGAGGTTATAGTTGTAGCAGTGGGAATTGACCCCGTCACATGAGTACAAGACTAGCGTAATCATCGATTCCTCGAAGCGCGCGCCCACACACACACAAATAAATAAATATATATATATAGTCTGTAGGAATCAACGATTGATTTGGTCTTATACTCACATGGCAGTCGATTCCAACTGCTGCCATTGTACATCATGTGGAATTTTCAGTGTTGGGTTCGGAGCAATTTCCTCGTACAACAGGAAGAAGCTATCTATGGTGCTCAAGAGATGTATCCAACTGTGATCTACTATGATAATCATAGTTGCATTAATCTCTCTAAGAATCTCGTATTTCATGATGGATCAAAGCATATAGATATTTGGTATCATCATTTACGATATTGCATGTAGAGGAAGATAATGTTGCTAAAATACATTCCAACAGAGGAACAAGTTGTTGACATCTTGACGAAGTATTTATCAAGAGGGAAGTTTGAGTTCCATTGGTGCAGGATAGGGGCAATTGATAATACCTTTCTTAGTAAGGGAGATTGTTGAGAAGTGTAGCAAGAAAGTCTCAATTTGACTATTCCTTGGTCAAATTGAGAAAATTCAAATTTCCACATCAACAGACAACTTGGAGGCAGTTAAATGGGATGACATGGTTCTTTTCTCTCAATTAGCTTAGTAGATTTGAGTTAGAGGGCTTGGAGTTCAGTTATGCATGTGTGATTGCTAGCTTGTAGCAATCCAGTTCAGTTATTTCCAGTATTATTCAATTAAACTAGTTCTAACTGTTGATAGAACTAGTTGGAGTTTAGTTGGGTAGTGGGACAATAGTCTAACTCAATGATCATCCAATTAACTAATCGATTAACCAAAAATAGTTGTGCATATAGAGAATTTGAGTTCCCTAGTTATAGTTGTGATTCCAAGGGAGTGTAACATCAATTGTATACTAGTCTTGAATGTATAGGTGTTGCATGCAATCGGAGTATGAACCTTGGGAATTGCGCAATCAATTGGAGAAAAATTCCTAAAAAATAAGGGCATAATTCCTCAGGATTTACGCAAGTAAATAGTGGCTCAAGTGGAGGTACGAATTGGCTAAGCCTGGGTTAGAGCTTCTCAATGACCATAGAGATAGGTTATTCACTTGCAGGTTGAGCTCAGAGTGAGCTAGAAATTTTAATACATTCTCTATTCATATGATTAATGCAAGTAGGATTAAGGGGATTTTACCATTTGGTTCCCCCAGATAAATGTGTGTGCTTGTGTATGTGATTGATGCATGTTTATGATTGTCTTTCTAAATTGTGAATTAATTTCTGCATATTAGTAGAGTAGAATTGTGTCTCCTAATTTTATATTAAATTTCTTGAGAAATTTCAATTCTATCACCATATTTCTACACATTGGCTACCAGTAGAAAGTATATCATCAACGCATCAAGGCCTTCATCTCTATTCAATCCTGGCACACATTTAGGCCCCTCCAAACCTTTAGGCCACCAAACTAACTCAGACACCCTAAACTACTTTGTTCAACCTTGCCCTCATTTAGGCCCCCCTGAACCCTCACAGCCTCTGAGCTAGTTCAAGCACCTTGATATACTTTGTTTGACCTAGCCCACATCCACTCAAAAATTCTTGTGGTGCATACATGACATAAGCCCTTGGCCCTCCATTCATTTTGGGTAGCAATTAAATTAAAACAATGAAAACATATATATATATATATATATATTCCCACATTGGCTAATCAATGGTCATAATGCAGTGGGGTAATTGAAAATGTGGATTCAATATATGGGCTCCTCTCTGTTACGCCAATAAGGGGGAGGTGTTTTGTTATCCTGATTCCCCCACATGGTTTTGCCCAGCTAATCTAACGATGCTCAATTATTATGTCGATCCAATGAAAACCTGGGGTGGTCCGCAATCATAGTTTAACCCCACCCTAACATAGTTCCAACTTCCCTTGCGACATTGCTACGTTCTTCCTCCATGGTGTAATTCCACCCTATGTTATTTGCTTTTGTCCTTACCTTTTGACTTTATTTTCGTTAATTCAAATATGGGTAGATGGAAAAATGAATGTGATAAATATTAAATATGGAAATGATCATCTCAGCAATATGGTGTCACTCTTTGGTTTATATCCTTGATAGAACAACTCACACATGGTGTATCCCTTCTTTTCTCAAACCAACACCATAGGAATTTAATGTGAGCATATTTTAAACTGCCAAAATAAGCACGAGGAGCTTCCATATTTCTTGCTCTATCCTCTTCTTGACACATACAACACTCAATCGATGTTGATGCAAAAACTCAACCCTTCGAGCTACCATAATCATTTTCTAATCTCTTTATATTACAACTATTGTACACTCTTATGGTAAATTTTACTAGAATCTCTTAGCTCCCCCCCAAGCTTCTAGAATCTTCCTGGAATAGTAATGTTCAATTATGTAAAAACTTATGCATGGTGCCATCCAAAATTAAGAAAATAAAAATTTAAAGAAGGAAAGGCCGCCAAGAGAAAAAAGTTTTTCTCAGTATTCCTTTTCTTCTTTTGGTATCTTTGGAAAATTACCAAACACTCATGCAACTATAAGCAATAGACTCTTTGAATTACGTCGTGAGGAGATGGACATATCGAGAAGCCTAGACTGAAACACGTTGCAAAGAAGCAGTAGTGTCATTGTCAGTGGACTTTCACCGAATGGCCATTTATAAAATTAGCATTTTTTTTTCATTTTAAAATGATTTGGCATATGACTTGGATATTTTTTTATTGTTCAATCTACCATTAATAATTAAAATTTGTTGAGAATCATATTGTTGAATTATGTTATGCTCTGATGGGGACTAATAAAAAATATCACTTTCTCGGATCTCTGACATAATGTATTCGAGAAACCATGTACGTGGTGAAACTAGCCAACCCAGCAAAATCAATGACAAATTGGGCATATGGGGCTATCAAGTAAAAAGGGATTTAGCTCCACAAGCCTACCTGATATGTGGTATAGCCCACACCTCTTTGATTATGTGGCACTTTGTCATTGGTCATCGGGTCTTTTATCATCTAGCCAAAACCATTTTCCCCAATCTCTGATATTGCCTCATCAAATTGTTTCGAGGTTTAGCTAAACCACCAAAGTTAATGCTTGATATTGTATTTGCTTCATCGCATTTCTATTTTTTGTATATTCCTCCACATTACATGCCAGCATGCGCCTTCACTTTCATTTTTACTCGGTCACATTCCAACCATATTGCTTGTTAATAATTGTTCCCATGAAAATGACCCAAAAAAACATTGTGATTATTGTTGGCGATGTCATGCCTTCCTATGTTGTTATGCCATATTCTCCCCATAAGTCAAATGGTAAGCACATTTTGTATACAAATGTTTTTGCCTCTGTATTGTAATGTAGTGAAGCATAAAGTTTGATATTTTTGTCAATCTTGATTTCTCATCTATTCAGAGTGGGACACACTATTTTATACTACAAATTTAAAATGTTATTGCTGAATTTAAAAAAGCATTTTTGCAGTGTTTTTTTGGCAAATAAACTTTTAATTTAATGTTGAAATTTACTTTGTCTTTAACAAAATTTTCTTCTTTAAAATGAGAATAAAAATCCATGCATACCCTCTCCTCCCCTTGGTTATTTAAATGCCTGGGTAGACCACTAGCAATGCGAGGCATACAGTGTCACTATTAGTGTAAAGTCACAACACTCACCAATGGAATGATAATTTACAAAAATACTCAATTTTTTATTTTTAAATGATTTGTTAGGTACTGACAAATAAGAAAATAAAAATGTACTCCACCAAGGCTATTATGGCCCACCAATATGCAACTAGGCCAATTAGAAAATGAGAAATTATTTTTTCGAAAATTGTAAAATTGTTTTAATAGTTGAAGAGAAAGCTTAGGAAAAAAACACAAAAAAAATAACTTGATTGTCTACATGAAAAATATTTGAAATTAAAAGAGGGTCATTGGCCTCTAACCATGAGGCAAAAGATCTTCACTGAAATAATAAATTGTTTAATTTAGAATATTATTAACTCCTTCACCTAGGTTGAGCATAAAGCGATCATCCGTCTTCGATATTTTCCTATTCTCTAGTCGAGGTGGAATAGGTATATGTTGTAGGGACGCTAATGAGAAATGCTTTCTTTCAAACCATTCTCTCCCTTCTAAAAAGTTATTTCACTAACTTTGTCTTTCAAAATGTTTAAAATAGATGGGAATAGGGTCAAGTCCCCATAAATGAGCCAAGCCATACGTAATCCCTTTTTACACAATAACTCTCTTGTGATCCATTAAGCCTTCAACTTCATAATTTTTATGTATTCTATGCACAAAAAATTAAAATGACAATTCAACTTAAATATAATTTGTAATACTACAATTTATTTATAATTTAAAGTTTCCATAATTGCTTTGACATTAATCCAATTCAATGTAATATTAATGACATAATCTCATAGACCTTTTCACACAACCAAAACAAAATAAAAAACAAAAAAACTTGTGAGGCATTAAACCTTGCACTACTTAACTTTTACGTATAATATATGAAAATATACATTTTTTAGTAAATTATATATTAATTGTGTGAAATATTAATTGTCAATTGAATTCAAATTTATATATTAATGGTGCAAAAGCTCAATTGCCATTCAATTCAAATAGTTTTTAAATTTTTGATGCTAATAATCCTTTGTGGTTGCTATATGTTACTAGCAATTTGTTCCATGTCCATTCTTTTAGGAGAGGTGGGGAGAGAAGGAACACAATCTTGCTATAACTTGTATGCATTTGGAACACATATTGATCCACCTTTTCAAATACATGTTGTTCATTTGATTATAGGCATGTTTATTTGTTTCAATTGACATTACACCACATGTTTATTTATTTCAATTGAAATTGCATGTATCTGACAACATTCCACCCTAGAGTTACCACCACTTCCTGCATATACTTATCCAAGTCAAGGTTCAACTCACGCTCTCAAGAAGTACATAAGAAAAATCTATGGTATTTTTACTCACATACTTAATTTCCGGGTGGACGAAGGATACTATATTCATCCAAGTAACTAGGAAATGAATAAAGGAAAATAATCTAATCAATAATTATTCCCATATTATTTCCCAAGTTCTTCCATTGTGGTGGGTGGAGGAATAAGTGGATGAGGAAATTTGAGTGTAGCCTTCCCATCCATCTTTATAAGTCAGTGGAGGGAGTAATTAAGAAATTAATCGACTACTAAAGTGTAAAAAAGGGAGGGTCCATGCCGCTTTGTTTCTTAATCAATTAATCTGGTGTGTTGAGAATCCTAGAATGCCTACTAACGTTGCCTACATGAGATAAATTCTCGGGGTTTGATGGGTAGAGTTGGTTGAACTTCCACCATTACTTTTTGAGAGCAACCTCATTAGTAGCTTAAGACAAACCACTCCATTCTTTGTTTTAGTTGATGTATAATGTTTGTTCAAAGGAGAAAAAATTAATAGAGGCCTCCATAATGTTTTCAAAGAATGGGCTGATCAATTCTCCTCCATAAATAGAGTTTTTGAATGCACTTTGAATGAGAAGTCCTTTAGGCTCAAGTCGAGTCTTAATTTTTATCACTCTAGTGACTTATTTATGGTGCTTTGGGTTATCCAATTTCACTTGATCCTCAAATGATTTATTTTTTTCCTTTATTGTATTCCTCTCTAGCATAAAATATACAAATGATGTAAACCGAAGAATTTTAGCTGTTGTTTCATTGTTCAAGGGATCAACCAACTCCATGGCTTGATCTAGCTTATAGCACAGTCCCATTTATCAACCATTCAATAAAGTACGGAATAAATCTATCTATGGAAGGGGAGATGGATTATTAGGGAAAGGATCTCAAGGTAATATTTTTACCCCAAGTATTGAGATTTGTTTGCATTTTTTTCTTTCTTAGCATGCATATCGTTATTTATTGCTTATGTTATCATGGTAGCTCCTAGGCTATCTGTTGTTGAGTCAATATATGTTGTTGGCTTGCGATCAACAAATGCTTACTCAAGCTATTGATTTAGGTAAGTAAATCATGCATACATGCCTTTATAATAATTGATGAAAAAGAATCAAACACTTGGGTGGTTACTTCATAGCATAATATATTCATTGTAGGAAGTGAAGACAGAAAGAATAAAAATATTGTCTTACAATTGTATTAGAACCGGTTTTACCTAGAAATTGTCTAGGTCTCATGCAAAACACAATACATTAAATTGGTTTGAGATGCAGACCTCACCAATAGCTTGGAATTGGTTTTGCCTATAAATGGTCTACCTCTCCATTCCCATGTTTCTAGTTTGAAATCATGGGAGTAGGTAGATCAAGATGAGAGAAAGGCATGCCAAGTAAAATGAAGGTGGAGAACCAAGGTCATTCCAAGTGGAGTGAAGAATAAACTACACTAAATGTAGTGAATAATTTCATTCAAACTTAGGTTATCCATATGTTATATGCATATTTAAGCATTTTAATGTTTAGAATTAATGTCACTTTGAAATTATTATAAATCTACTTTGTGATATAATAGATATTTATATCTCCATTTACTAATGTTTAAATCGGTTCATCTCATTTCTCAAAATGTACTCAAATAAAATTTCAAAGTTTTCATTAGCTAAAAAAAATTGTTGTAAACATTTAATACATCATGAGACTTGATTTCATAAATAATATTTCATTTATAATAAAATCAAGAAGCCATAAAATTATCTACCAAGACTAACCCAACCAAAAAAACTACTAATAATATCATGTAATAAATACTAATAATCTGGTGTCATAAACAACAGAGACTAACTAGTTGCAGTAGAGAAGCAAACAAAGTATTATATAATAGTTGACTCGAAAATATAATAGCAATGAAACATTATATAATACTTAACTGAAAAATATAATAACAACAAATATTGTTTGTTTATTGTCCATTTTTACACAGTACGCATGGTCTATATTAAAGTTCAGCTTGAATAATTTTGAGTTTTAAATAAATGGGTGGACATGATTTTATTTCAATATAATATTCTTCGGTCTAATATATTATCCAAAGAATGATATGAAAAGTATGTGAAAGGGTTTTCAGTTTCAAATAAAAGAAAATTAAAGAATAACATATATAATTTTAAAAACCTTGAGGATTTTGATTTTTAAATAAATCAGTGGACAAAATATGATTTCAAGATAATATTCTTTTTTTAATATACCATCTAAGGCATGATAT
>Ga0099853_1000020_pt1 | contig 13689 bp, 5 predicted proteins | sample In2P11_FD_77060 | JGI IMG/M metagenome (GOLD analysis project Ga0099853, IMG submission 77060) | Clean room microbial communities from NASA Spacecraft Assembly Facility at Jet Propulsion Laboratory, Pasadena, California, USA -... ... | reverse complement strand
TATTTAATTCCTAGTGGAAATGACATTTATATAGATGATACGTTTAGAATAGTGAAAACACTAAAAGTTAAAATAAAATTCAGTATATTAAAATGGTCTCTTCCTTAATAATATTCTATTATATTTTGGGATCTCTTTCATTGCTTTAATATTAAGTTACCATCCTTAAACAATATTATGAGATTTTTGGAATATCTAATTTGATGTGAATTTAGGTAGGATACTATTATTAGGAATCTTAACGATTGCTTTAGAATTAAGTTACCGGTCGGTAAACTATAAGATCAGATTTTTAGAATATCTAATTTAATGTGATTTTAGATATAATAATATATTACAGAAAAGGATGTGAAAGATGAATATGATGCCATTTGACTTACGGAAGGTGATATACTTTAACATTATTTAAGCTACATATTACTGCTTTAATTCTTTTTGTCGTTTCATTTTTTAAAGAGACAATATTATTATAACCTTCACTTTATTTCAAAGGGTTTTTCGTTGGTTTTTTTTTTTATCATAATTCCTTGGATTTTATTCTTTTGGTCTTCTCAACTGTGTATCATAAGTTGGTATGATGTCAAATATATCACCAGTGAAAATAATATATATATATTATTTCTCCTATGTATTATTGTAAGGGTGACTCCTTTTCTCCATGATTAATGAATAATGAATTTATGGATATACTTTAATTAAAGAATCATCATAAATCCATAAACGTGACTAATCATTAGTGGAATCACACCGACACTATATTTTATTAATTCTATAGTGTGGAGATAGTATTATAAGATGCTTCATGGTGAATGAATGGGTTTTATAATTATGATATAGGGCTGCCATCATTATAATTATGTTGGCATAAAGAATGATTAATAATATGTAGGGGTAGTTGGGTTAGTTGAAAGAGTTATGGTGGTGATGATTAGGTTGTGTGCTTCACTCATTTGACCACCTTCCTAATGCCACTCAAACTCATCATGTTTCTTTCCAACTCTTCAAACTTACATACGCCATGATGTATACACACAATAAATAAAGACAAACATAATATATATATATAACATATGGATGTGAAGGGAGGTGGGGTTGGGTTTCCTTAAAAAATGATATTTAGAAGAGAGCGCAGTTCAGTTTCAAAATATTTGTCCTTTGGTGTGGGGTATTGGATAATGATCGATTGAGAGGTTGGTACTTGTTTATTCCAAATTCAACCGACAACTATACAAACATGCCATATATTGAATTTAATTATGGTTAATAATAGGATTTATACATGTGGATATTTCTAAAAGTGATTTGTGTAAATATTTCCATTGTTTAGTGGTCAAGTAGCGATATATAATCATTTCTCAAATTGATTTTTCATTAAAATAATTAAAAATGAAACTTGATTGAGAAATATACCTATAAATATAAATATAAACTTAAATTAATATATCAAATTAAATTAATAATATAAAAGAGCTTTATATTTATTCCAAAATTTAAGGAACAATTTTACTGGCTTATCATTGAATTAAATTATTATTATTATTAATTTTTAAATAATAACAAAATTTATATGATTTTAATGATTTATTATTAGAACAACTAAAAATAAAATTGAATGTTGATAAAATAAATTTTATCTAATTAAAAAATATATATGTAATAAAATAAATTTATATACAAAACTAAACTAATAATATTGATGATGATGATTATTAACGTTTACTAAGACCAATGTGGTTTATCAGGCCTCAAGAAAAGAGAGTCTAACTGTCATTCTTCAAAATCTTGTTTCTATGATCAAAGAGCAAGGGAATAAGCATTTCAAGATCGCTATAGTTGGGTTGGCTTAATAAGTCAAGGAGATTAGAGGTGTGACTGATGATAGGGAATTGAGAGCGGATGTGGGTAATAGTCATGCAGTCTAAGAGGAATTGGTTTTCATCTTCCACCTTCTTAGTATCACAAATCTGACAAATCCTATCTTCCGAGGGAGTCTTGGAAGTAGACCACCGCCCGGTCTCACTTCGAAGCTGATGAGAGTTAGTTCTAATCCTAGTAATGCTCATTTTCTTCTTAGTGCTAGTCAACATAGAGAGATAATTCTAGTTATCAAGGGTGGGGTTGATCAACTCCTTATAGTACCTTAGCTTCCTTTTTCCCTCCAACTCCTTAGCATCCCACATCTTATCCTTAAAACTGGAGGTAATAGTATCTTTGATATTGTCCTTGCTTCCCATGATGATCTCCTCCTTAATCCCCCAAAGGTTGAGCCAAGACTGAGCATCCTGATGCCACCCGCGCTTAAGGTGCAGGTGGGGGTTTTGACTATTAGAAGCAAATTTTGGGGGCCTCTTAGATTCCATATTGTGAAGCTTCTTCTTATACATCAGATATCTAAACATGGCCGCACTTTCAATGGAGAACATGCCAGCTTCAATCAAGAGGATAGGATAGGGAGTATTTCCCTTGATTTTGAGGTTATATGTTATCAATTGCTTCTGGATCATCTCAATCTTTCTCCATGACTCCCTAGATACACTGCACCCCCAAACTTCACATCTGTATAAGATAACAGGGGCGACGAGAGTCTCAAAGACAAATTTTCTTTTACTCCAAAAATAAAGGTTGATTGACTTACAATTGTTTTCAATCTCATAATAAGCCTTCCAAACTCCAATAATTCTTTTCTCGAAGCTATAATTTCAATTGAGCTGATGAGGAAAGTCAATACCCAAATATTTATAAGAATAAACCTGCTCAAGGAAATGGTTATCATAGACGAAACTATCGTGGGTGATCTTTTTGGATTTAATCATCATGACTTTAGTCTTGTCGGTATTAGCTGTCATACCCATCTTGGAGAAATAGACATGAAGATTCTTAAGTTGCTTCTCTAGGTCATCGCGGCTCCTTGCAAGAAGAATGATATCATCAACATAAAGGAGAAGAGTAATGATAATACCAGTGAGCTCGGTGCCTTTACAGCTCGCAGTTTCGAGACACTCCTCTAGCTTATCGATGTAATTACCAAAAAGGGTAGGGGAAATGGGACAACCTTGCTTAACCCCACTAATACATTTAATATCTTTAGACCACCATTCGTTGGTCTTAAGCTTGGCAATGATAGTCTCACAGAGGCGGATCACAACAATCCTCAGTTCAGGAGGAACCATGATCTCTTCAAGCCTCTCCCAAAGCTTATCTCGGGGGAGAGTGTCGAAAGCTTTTCTAAAGTCCACAAAACAACAAAAGAGATCAGTTTTACTATTGTGGCATTCCTCTGTGATGATCCTAAGGGTGGCAAGGTGGTTGATGGTTGAGTGATGCCTCCTAAAACCAACTTTCCCTTTAGCTCTTTTACCCTGGTTCTCAAGCCAAAGGTTAGGCTTTTTTCCTGAATGAGCCCATAGAGCTTCGCAAGGATGTGGCTAATCATAATGTTCATATAGTTAGAGGGAGTGCTTTTGTCCCCATTTTGAAGATAGGAACAATAAGGCTTTGCGTCCAAAGCTTAGGGAAGCCATGCTTTATAGCCAAATTGAGAAGCTTGTGGAGATGAGGAATGAGGATAGATTTTCCCATTTTAAAGATCTCAGCTTGGTGACCTTCAATATCTTTGAATTTCCCATTAGTGAGCTTATTAATCCCAGACTCAATGTCTCCCAAAGAAAAAATATCATCCTTAATATGATGTTTAAGATGGTGCCCATGGTGTCCGAAGAGCCATATAACTTCTAAAGATATTTATCCCAATTTTCTAGGGAAGATAGAATGATTATCTTTAGTTTTATGAACAATCATATTCCGCCAAAACTTTATGGGCGCAACTTTAGAAAGGTGGAGAAGATTCTCTTGTCTCTTATTAATATATGACTCGTTCTTCCTCTTAATGAGAGTTTTGTATATACTTATATTCTAGAGCTTAATGGTTTCATTAGGGGCTTCTCTAATTGTTTTCCTAACAATTTTATAGTGTTTGTCATACCAAGGACAGGAAGTTCTATTATTTTTCTTATACGAAGTCTTATTAGATAATTTTTTAATGGTGGTGGAAAGGGTAGTAGTAAAATGGTAATATATTTGATCAATGTTGTTATTATAAGTCAGGGAGCCTAGATTCCTTTCCAAATCCCTTAAGAAAAGGTTGGCCTTACTTCTATCGAAGTGAATGTGATTTTTTCTTTCCTTGTTCTCCTGCATGTGGGTGGTATGCATAGCAAGATTTATGGATAAAGACAAAGATCTATGGTCAGAGTCAAAGTTAGACTCGTACCCATTAAGAAGCTCAAAGTTTGTAATATGGTTAAGGACATGGATGTCAGAGATTGCATAATCCATGATAGTGCTACCTAGCCCATGGGAGCAGTTCATCTGGCTAGAGAGAGGCCATTTATTAATATAATTGCAAATGATTAAGTCTTGGGAACTACAAAGTTTGAGGAGCTCTGTGCCAAATAAGTTCTCGATTATGTCTTCAGATTTTCTCTTGAATCTATTAGCTAAGTGACCATCCTCATCAAGCCACAAGGGCCGAGGTTAGATTTGTTACTTAACATAATAGCTTGGATAGTAGTAGTCTGAGCATTAAAGTCCCCAAGCAAAAGGATATTTCCTTCATTCCTTAGGTTGTAGATGTCTTTTTCTAAGGTATTGAAAGGACAATTCTTATCCAGGTTGTTTTTCTTATAGAATGTAGAGTTGATAGGGGTGAGATGTCTTTTTCTAAGGTATTGAAAGGACAATTCTTATCCAAGTTGTTTTTCTTATAGGATGTAGAGTTGATAGGGGCGAAATAACATATTTCAAGGAAGATCCTATTGGTTGTAGAATCAGAGATCTCAATCCTAATGTATTGATTGAAGGGGTTGGTTTTATGAAGACAGATGTAAGAGGAAACATTGTTCCTAATATAACAGGAAATACCACCAAAACCTCTCCTCAAGGATTTATTATTCCAAGCAGACCAAAGAGTGAACTCGTCAAGGTGAGGGACCTTAGATTCGTCATGCTCCCAAGTTTCAACTAAAAGAATAAGATCGATATCCTATCACTTGGGATCGAACTTAACATAGGAGCTTTACACCATGGAAAACCACGACAGTTCCAGAAGAGGATCCTGACTAATGCATTTCCCTATTTATCATTCGTGTTTGGGACTCTTGTCTCTAATAATAGCTTTTCTATTCCTAATGATTGCCCATTTTCTTTCTTTTCTTGCCTCCTTGACCTTTTGTACTTATTTCCTAAGTTCAACTTGGTCTTTTGGAATGAGGTCTTCATTTATAAAGATTCGTGTTCCTTTTAGGCTTGGGGATTTCCTAAGTATATCTAATTTATGGCCATTACAACTGACCTTGACACAGATTAGTCTATGCTTATGCTCAAGTATCTTTCCTACCCTTATTGCTTCAGTGAGATAAGTTGTTTGAATTTGAGATTTTGTCTTTAATTCTTCTTTATCTAATTCTAACATGTCTTCATTGTTTTGTTCTTCTATACCAACAATTATAAGGTGTAAGGCTCTTTTGTGGTGCTCATGGTAGAGTACAATTAATTTATTAATTTCTTCTTTTATCGGTTTAATATCTAATTTATTCTTTGTGTTATTTAGGGTTGAGCTATTATGTAGTTGTTCTTTTATATTTTTAGTCTCATTTTTCAAAGTGTCATTTTCTTTGACCATTGCTTGTTTGCTATGTTCTATTTCTTGAATTCTACCTTTCATTCATTAGAGTTTAGTCTTGAGTGAGATTATTTTATTTTCTAAGGATTTGTGGTTATGGTCAAGCACTGTAGTTAATTCTAGTTTAAAATTCTCTTTCTTCTCTTTGTCTTTCTAAAGATTCAATGTACTCATAAAGACTCTCTGGGGTAATTTTACTTGGTCTCCCTTTGGTAGAGGGGGGTTTAGAAAGATGAGGAGAAGTACTCATAGTGGAAATAAGAAAAACTTAACAAGAGAAAAATAGGTGGGAACGTATGCACCTGGCAGAGTTGTCTGTAGTTGAACTGATTCTTTTGGATTCACTCGTAGCTGACTTGTAGTTTGCCTCCCTCCAAGAGTGTGTTCTCTAGTAGCTATGGGCCTTTTTGATGCCAAGTGTTCTGCTACAAGAATTCCACCTTGCTTCGAACTTGATTATCCACGTCTAAGCCCTTTATATGGAGATTTGATGCCCTAATGAGGGCTAGAATTGCACATGTGTAAAGGATGATAAGTCTGCTCTAGAATGAAGGTCTTGACTTGTGAGATATATCTTCAGAATGAAAGTCTTGAATTTGATAAAAATATCAAAGAATAATTGTACATACATATCATATAATGAATTAACTTATTATTATTATTTTAAATTATAAAAAAATTATGTATAATTTAAAAGTAGAATTAGTCTAAATATTTATTATATTAATATTTATATGATATTTTTTTAAGTTACATAATATTTGATTAAAGTTATGATTGTGATATAACAATTAATTCCTCGTTAAAATAAATGTTATTAACAATAAAATAAATATATAAATAAAAAGTGAATTTAGTTTAATTATGTTTTAAATATTATATTGAATTATTAGTGTTATACACACATATTCATTATGCAAATTTCATGTAAAGTTATATAATATTTTTTAAAATTAATTTGATTAAATTAATTAAAATAAAATTTCTAAATAATTTAATAGTTTTTTAATTATATTATATAGAATTAATAATAAGAATAAAATGTAATTAAAATAATTAAAAATAAAATTTGTAAAATATGAATTTAATTTAATAATATTTTTTCAATTGAATTATTAACACTGATTACATTTTTATGATTTTTTAAAATTAATTTAATTAAAATACTAATATTAATAAATTTAATAAATTATTTATTATTTTTTTTCTAAAAATATTTAAAAATAAAATTTTGATTAAAATATTTTTTATCATATAATTTTTATAAAATTTACAAATGAAATTATTATATAATTTTAAAAATTATAAATAAATAATATATACAAATTCTTTTTCCTAATAAAATATATTTTATAAATTTAATTATGAGCTTATAGTCTTATGTCTTTAAAATGATAGATAGAATTATTGCACTTGAAAAACTATTTAAGTAGTTTTACATCAATGTTGGCATACTTTTTTAAGGAAGATACCAATGATGGCAATATACTTTTTTAAGGAAGATACCAATGAGTATGTGACTCAAACAGTATCAATTCAAAATACACTTTATAATATTTTGAATGATTAATATATATATTTTTAATATATATCTATATCTATGTCTATATATAATCTTATTTTGTTTTTTATAAAATTTGGGCGAGAGAAGATGTCTTTTTTATAAAGAATTTTATATTTATTTTTTTCTTAATATAACAAAAATGTTTATTATAATTATCAAGTGGATTTATTTTAAGTGGTTGGAGGAATAATTGGGATTATGCTCATCCAAGTTCAATTTTTACAAGTAAAATGTTGAGCTTTGATGGAATGGCCTTGAGCCTAGTTGTTGAAAATGAATAATTCTTCGAGGACCAAAACATGTATATTTTTCATATAAAATATAAAAGTTTTTCCATATTAAAGAAAACAAAAAATGTTTACCATGATGGTTATCCTTCTTCTCCATTCCAATTTCAACAAGTGATATGAAAATCTTTGTTGTAATGGTTCTAACCATCTTGTTGTGTTTAGCCAAATGACATGATGAGCTTTATTGTAATGCATTCGTCTTATTATTGAATATGACAAAAAAGATATATTCTTCATATGAAATAAAATTATTTTTCATAAAAAAAATCATACATACTTACCAAATTAATTATTTTCTCCATCATTTTAATATTTCATAAAAAAGATATTTTTTAATGTGTTATTTATTATTTTTAATGTTATTACTTGTCCATAAAATGTTGGCAAGATAAAATAGATATAAATAATTAAAAAAAAAAGATTATATAAATAGAATGTACAAGAAGCTTTTAATTTTTTCTAAATTTGTTCTTAAAATATTTAAAAGGAAATTTCCAATGAAAAAGTGGTTTTTGGAGAAAATTGTGTTACCAATAGAAAATTTTAACTTGTAAAATTATAGAAAATAATATGATTTCTTTAAGAGATTGAAACTCATACTTTAATAATATTTATGAATTCCATAATATCGTGGACAACATTGAAACCTTTATTAGAAAGGTAGAGGTGTTTACTTTTAAATAGATAGAGTTTGGAGATAAACTACTTAGAAAGGGAAAAAGCTAAAGACATTAAAAGATATCAATAAAATATCTTAAAAATTAGAAGAGTCATTCTTATCCTCATCCCTCATAATCTTAAAATCTTCAAACTAGTAGTTAAACAAGGTTTTCCTAAACTACAGTCTAAAGAGCTTCATTGTTCTTATTTTTAAAAGTGGGGATAATAACAATACTTGTAATTAGAGGACATTATGATTACCCTCTTTAAGTTAAGGAATATGGAATTATTTTGGAGAATAAGATTGCATGTGGTCATAAAGTCAAGTAGAAAGCTACCACTCAAACATGGACCACCTAGTTACATTTCAAATAATTGCAAACACATGTTAAATAATTAAATAAGTATCTTCAATTGTTTTTCTAATATTAGGAAAGAATTTGAACATTGCATAGAATTAACCTTTGGAATAGATTAGAAGAGTTAAATATTCCATTTTAGTCAAGAAATATTATGACAAGGTTGTCCATGAGTGTTATTAATATGTTCAATAACATTGGGGATTAATTAGAAGAAATTGTAACATAGGAGTTCAGCAAGGTTATCCCTTGTCCCCTGTCCTTTTCGACATTTACATTAACAAGGTAAAGGTATATATGGAAGAAGTAGGTTGTGTTAGTAATACTTTAATTGAAATATCTATCACCCTTCTTCTTCATGTTAATGATATTGTTCTTATGGTGAGACATCCCTTTGTTCTCAACAAGTAATTAAGTGCTCTATATGATTTTTGTTGGCAGAAAGGTGACAATAAACACTAACAAAATAGAGGTTATCATGTAATCAAATCCTAAAGGATCAACTACATATGATGATAAAATCTTCTTTAGAGGAAGTTACTTCATACAAAAATGTTGGATTTCACCTTTTTCACAAGCTTAATTAGAACCATAAGATTGATAAATAGATTAATAAAGAGTGGAAATCCTATTTTTGCCTTAAAAACAACTGTAAGTTAGGGGATCTTTGATTGTAGGAAAAGAGAAATTCCTCTTTGAGATTCTTATCACTCATGTTATCTTATATGGATGTGAAGTTTGGCATTACATCCTCCGAAGAGAATTGTTGAGAAAGACTGGGAAAATCCAAAAGCATTTTATAGTTATAATGATGGAAAGTAATACACCCTATCTTATTCTCCTTGCAAAAGCAAGTTTTTTTTTTTTTTTTTTCCATTTAGAGTGTGTTTATGACTTGGTACCAAATATGAAAGCATAATAAATTTGAACATGAAAGAAAAGGGTCTTTGGATCAGGTGAGAGGGAAGAGATATAATGTTGATAGCAATCCCTCCTCTCTATATGATCTTTCCTTGGGAAATGAGGCACCGATTTTTGATGTATCCTTCATCTCTCAGTATGCAAAAAACCATGGCTGAGTATGGCAGGGAGTGTAGGATTATTGCCATATTCATGAAGCCTAATTCATAAAATTGTGTGGTACTTCATTGGCTTTAGACTATTTTAGCCCTTATCATAGTTTTCATTATGTTCATAATGGTTATCATAGGGGATAATGGCTAATTTATACACCTTCTAAGTCAGAATTGATTTGTGCTCTCCTTTAATGCTTTTTCTCTATAGGCTATTCTAAGGAATTAGGCTCTAGTATTTTGAATTACATGTCTTAATGAGCTCCAATCACCCCTTCCTACTCCTTGGATTTCACCTCTCTTATTGCTTCTTCCCTACATCCATGTTATTATTGCTTCATCTACTTCCTTCCTTCTTTACAACCGGCTTGCACCTTCTCCCTCCCACTCCAAAATCCTACCCTTTTATCTCCCATTTCACTCTACTTATCATTGGACACATATAATGACTCACATGTGTTCTTGTTTCAAAGGGCATGGAGCAACCACTTACCATACAACCTCATGTGCATGGGAGAATGTAGAATCTCCACCTTGATCTTATGCCACTAAATTTAGATTGCTGGATAGCATGAAATTGCCTCATTCAAGGAGGATTCTCGTCTAGAAAGAGGATCCATCCTACACTCGAAGGTGGATGTAGAACCTGCTAAATAGGTTTCAGACTTAGGAATGCGTGAGGGCACATCACCAAATATTATTAAACTATTGACTAGTATTGGTTGATGATGACCTTGAAGGGTAAAGTTTTTATGGAGAGGCATAAGGCTAGTTAGAAGATCCTTCACCAGCTAGATGACATGTAATGTCAATTGAACGATGTCGATTGTAAAATTGATTTACTAGCTAAGAAATTGATAGACTTGGAGTTTCCACTAGATGAAGCTCAATCAAGGTAAGAACTTATTGAGGCGGACACCTCACTTTATGCATAATGAATAACCTTTTGTCATATACTATTTTTGGTTATGATAGGAAAGTATACTTGTTGTTTCTCGGCATAGTAGCTAATCTTTGGAAATATTTTCCTCTCTATTTGTCATAACTACTTGGAAACTTTGGGCCAGTTAATTTGGTTAGGAATCTCTGGACTAAAACTTTATTCTTTCATTGTTGATTTGGTTTCCCTAGTGATAGACCATCATTAGTTTCATATGTATCTCTTTCATTTTTATTTATGCAATATGAAGGCTAGCTTACAAAAAACATGAAAGAAAAGGACCTTCATAAGATTGTTACAAACTCTAATCAATGCCACCTATGGCTTAAGAGGGGTTGTCATAAAAATGCCAAGTCTTTGACTGAATAAATTAGGAGTTCACTTTGTAGAAAATTCATACATTTGAAATACAATAACATTAAAATATAAGAATAAATTGTGGCTCACATAAAGAATTTAGATGATAAAAAGAAGAAGCAGCTAATATATTATGAAGAGGTCATTGACCCTAATCTAAAAGATCAAAAGTATCTTTATGTTATTACTAGTCTAAAGCTAAAATCTAATTTACTAAAGAATAAACTTTCATGAACTCCATAGTGAAAGAGGGTGTTAGATTATTCCTAAAACATCATGGGATGAAAGAATTTGTCATCTTTGTAATAGCAAGAAGTTGAAAAATTGAAAATACTTTCACTTAAAATGTTTTACATACATACACATAATATCTCAATTTCAAATATTTGTAACAATATGGACCTTCCTAACCTTTTAACTCATATGGAGATTTAGGAAAGCCTTTCTTAATATTTTTTGAACACAAAAATCAAATTTTAGGTAGTTGTTGCCATCAACATCATAGAAATAAAAATTTAGGTCATCCTCGTGTCGTCTTCCTCATTTTTATAACAAATGTTAACATTATATAAACAAATGGAATTCTGTGTTCTCCCATGGAAGTTAATAAACATGCAAGTGAAGTACTATCTATATAAATCACTGTCATTGTCGTCATTAGTTCAGTTTTATTATGAAAGTGTTTATGTTTATTAAATAGATTACAAGTTTAATTCTCTCGACATTTTAATTAGTTCAGTCTTATTATGAAAGTGTTTCTGTTATTAAAAGATTACAAGTTTAATTCTCTCGACATTTTTGAGGTCAAGTTTCATGATTGAGCCAGTAGAAAGTGATCGCTTTTGGTAAATCTATCGAGTACAAATATTATGTGGATGTAGAAATCACCGAACCATGAACCACATAGAAAAAAAAAATGAACTAGTCTTTGTCATAAGAATCAAGTTTATAATTTAAACAATGAGATGTTAAGTCTATAGCTTAAACAGTAAAATGTTTATAGTTGAGATGTTCTTGTTTTTATAGTGCAGAATTTAAGAGACAATTTTGGATAATATTTTATTTTTTATTATTTAAAATATGTTTTACAATACATAAATGAATTTGTCCATAGGGTTTTGGATAGACAGTGATTGAATGCCTTGTTAAGGCACTCCTTGATGTGAAGTCACTAGTTCAATTCCCCTCCTCCATCGAGATGATACATTGGACATGATCAAGATGAATTAAGTACTTAAAAAAAACCCAAAAACGGGTTTAGTGATACATAAATGATTTGAGTACTTGAAAAAAATGCAACATTCAAATTCTTAGATTGCACAACTTAAATCTACAAGTTTAAGAAATCTCTATCTAATTTCAAATAAAATTGACAAAAAAATACCTAAAAAAAACCCAAAAACTTTTTCTTATCTCATTGAGAATTAGTGAATCAATAATAATTATGTCACATAACCCATAGTTTGAGTGGGGTTTAGTCTCACTGGGTCTCAAGTCCAAACTTCAAGGAATTGGTTAAGGATGGAAGCTACTTTTGCGGGAATTAAACTATCCATGAGACATCCAAAGAATTAAACTATCCCAAAACACATCCATCTCACGAGGCTCAATCTTAGTAATAACATCCCACTAATAATAACCATATACTTACATCCTATAAACACACTGACCCCAACTTAAACTCAATCTCATTACAAAAATAAAAAATAATTATTATATTATATTAATTAATTATAAAAATAATCCAACCCCTTTTATAATGGGAACCCAATCCACCTGCGCTGCTCTACGAACCAAGTATTTCGAACATATCCCATATTTATCTCCTCGTGTGGTGAAAGACATTGTGTATATGTTTTTTTTATTTTGTTTTATTCCGAAGGGAAAAAACATGTTCTATATTTATGGCCCTTTATTATGAATCAATTAACTTTAAATTACCAATAATCCACTATTATGGAGCCAACTAACTTCAAATTAGCAATACTCCAACTAACCTTAAACTAGCGAGATTGACATTTGACTTATTCCGTCACAGGGACTAGTTAAGCTATAAAGTAGCATTAAGGAATTTAATTTTTTCTTTCTTATAATCCAATATATTTATTAGCCAATTTTGTTTTATAACATGGTTTTGACTTTTAAACTAGGAAAATTGGCATTTGCCAGTAATTTTTTTAAGCATGTTTTAGATATTATTATTTAGATATGTTGTTTTATATTTGAACCACACTAGTTGGTTCGAAACGCGTTGACAAATGGTTTTCCATATGATTTTCGCCGAAAAATCTCTCTCTAACTTGTTATGGATCACAGAAGCCTGAATTCTATTATCAATTATTTATATTAAACATTTCAAACAAAATTATAATTTTGATAAAACAATATTTCTTTTCTATTTATTAGATCAACCTTTTAACCAAATTAATAATTTTGATTAAACAATGTATTTTTTCTGTTTATTAAATCAACTTTTTAAGATTTTAGTTTTAGGTAAAATTAGTAGTTTTCCTTCTATATGTAAAAAGTTAGACAATTTTAAAGAGTATATTTACATTTATATAGAACACTAAATGTGATGGTTAGATGATTAAGAAAAATAAACATATTAAATATCATACTTAAACAATGATAATGATGATGTAGTAACATTGGAAATGTCAAGGACAAGAGTGATAACACCAATGACGACAATGACAGTGATTTATATAGATAGTACTTCACTTGCATGTTTATTAACTTCCATGGGAGAACACAGAATTCCAT
>Ga0099853_1000019_pt1 | contig 13690 bp, 6 predicted proteins | sample In2P11_FD_77060 | JGI IMG/M metagenome (GOLD analysis project Ga0099853, IMG submission 77060) | Clean room microbial communities from NASA Spacecraft Assembly Facility at Jet Propulsion Laboratory, Pasadena, California, USA -... ... | reverse complement strand
AGAGTTAATGCTTAAAGGAACATATCGACTGGACCCTCTGAGAAGGCTTGTGACGTCAAGGCTCTGTTGTAAGATTTGTTCTTGATTTATTTTAATGCAATCGATAACAACTTCCTATATCTTATGTACAATTTACTTGATATCTTGTGACTCCCTGACTTTATGAGTAAATAGATCATTGTTATTCTCGGTTAAGTGCTCTGTTGTTTTCTTGTGGTGTTTCAGGTAAATTACTCATTAAGGAGAAGGAAACGGAAGCTGGACCAGCACAACGGGACCTTCACCAAAAACTAGTTTTGAGGTAGGCCTCCACCGATGACTATTTAAGGAAATTGATTGTTGTCTTGTTTTTGTTGTGACTAGACCCACTCTACAGCTAGAGGGGTTGCCTATGTTCGCAGAGGGAACACTTTCCTACTTCACACTTGGTATGAGAAGTATACTTGTAAAACCCAAGTAACATCATTAGCATTAGAAGGGATAAATCTAGAGGAAAAAAAATATAGAGTCTAAGGAAAATTAGCCAATAGAGACACCATAACCATATGCACTATCAGTTTAAAGAGAAACAAATTTGCGCTCTACCATAATAAAAATTTGTACTTGTAAATCCTGGTCAAAGATAAATGTGAGATATGATAGAATTGAGTAATGCCTCCATGATGTCTTTACGCTAACAAGGGTGTTGGTACATGTCACTAATTGAAGAAACAACACCGCAACAAAACCTGAAAAGAAAATGACTAATGAAAAGAGGAAGCGGAGTGGAAATGACAAAGGTGAAAGAGTTTGGGTTTCACAAGGGGAGATCCCCACCCTCAATTTTCATCGTCACATCCCAACCATCCAGGTATTTCAATATAAGAACATGCATCCCATGTGAAGGAGGGTGATGTGGCAATAAAGGATTGGGTGTGTAGTATTATGAGGTCAAGTTGAACAAACAACATTCATAATTTTGGGGTACTATATAATCAAACATCCAAGGGAAATTCCATACACACCTATAAAACCTTAATTGTGCCATGAATGCATGGATATCAACATGAAAAAATATCTTTGTGTACCACAAGGAATTTGAGGGGTGCCTTTAGACATAATAACATAAGTCATGTCGTGAAATAATACTAACATAATATTTATTAAGCAATGGTGTACCCTATTGGGGCTATTCATTTTGATATGTAAATCACACTTAGGAATTGGTGCACGTAAGTATAACCAAATGATATAATAAAATAATTGTTAATTGCAAGTTAGAAGCCTTCTATGGTATCCAATCGCATAGGGGTAAAAGAGTTTTCCAAAGTTGTTCTCATACTTGCATTATAGTGATACCAACATATAAATACTTTATTGCACAAGTTTGTTGTGCCAATAGAAAGAGGCAGTATTATTAATTGTCTGCAAAAATATTTTTGGGCAATACCGGGTTGGGAAAAAACAAAATCAAGAAAAAAAAACAACCTCAGAAGTAAAAAAGGGTAACCTCATGAGAAATTTCTTACAAGAAATAAAATGAGAAAACCAACAAAGGGGTCATTTTCCATAACAAGAACATCAAAACTACACGTTGAAAAAACAAGAATTAAAAGGAAGGTAAGAAAAACATCTAAGAGATTACCTTACATTCACTATTGGATCTAGAACCATAGAATTCATTAATTTAGCCTATGATAATCGCTACCTTGAAAGAGGGGAAAAAGTTATTACTACACATATAAATTGCATATATGGTCACCCCTGCAAATAACATAAATAAGTAAGACAAGGCACATGTGAATGTCTTAAAAGAAAATAGTATTACATGAAGGTGAACAAAACTTGGAACTGGTTGGAATGGAACCTTAGTATGAGTGGTATACTAACAAGACCCAAGTAAAAACATTAGCACCAAAAGAGATAACGCTAGAGGAAATAAAAGTATAATGTCTAAGGAAATTTAGCTAAAAGAGACACCATAATTGTATGTGAGATGAGTTTAAAGAAAAATAAAGTTGCACTTGTCCATAAGAAAACTTTGTACTTGTAAAGGCCAACAATAGACAAATTTGAGATTTGGTGAAATTAAGCCATGGCTCCATGATGCACATACACTAACAAGGGGGTTTGTACATGGCACTGGTCTAAGAAACAATGCTGCCACAAAACCTCAAAATAAAATGAAGAACACAAAAACGAAAGGGAGAGAAAATGAAAAAGGTAAGAGATTAGGATTTTTCGTTGGGGGATCTCCACCCTCAATTTTCATCCTCGCATCCCAACCATCCAAGCATGTTAGTGTGATCACATGTATCGCATGTGAAGTAGGGGGATGTGCTATAAAGGATTGGGCACATAGTATTCTGAGGTTGAGTTGAGCAGGCTACATTGAGAACCGTCGGGTACCGTATAACCAAACTTCCAGGAGAGATTCAATACACACCTGGAAAACCTTAATTATGCCATGACTGTATGGATATCAACATCCATAAATATATTTGTGTACTACGAAGAATTTGAAGGGAACCTCTAGACATAATAACATAATGTGTATTAAGAAAGGGTGTACCCTATTGAGGCTATTCATTTTAATATATAAATCACACTTAGGAATGAGTGCAGGTTAGTAAGTGTATGGTTCTATGGTGTGAATCCCATCAGCAAAAAAATAGAACTAGGTTTTTATATTTTTAATATAGTACAGAACGCTTTTAGGTTCATCTTCTGTCTGGTATGTTCGAGTTATCTTTTCCATCCTGGTGAAGAAGAGAATCATACTTTCATTTTTATGTTTAAAAACAATTCTAGGTCATGTATAATCGATTGGGAACAAATTCGAGTCATTTCATCTTTTTGAAATTTGAAATATATTTTCTTTGGAGCGTTACGAAATTATTTCGCAATGCGTGTGGGATTTTAACTATGCTATGCATTATCTCGTAGCGACTACCAATAGAAATTTAAGGACTCTGTGTTTGGGTTCTAAATGCTTCTTTCACCTTCCCATTGAACCATTTGATAATATGAATCCAATGCAATTCATTAAGAATGGAAACAAATGGGAAGGTGAGAGAAAAATCTCCCATGGTATTTGTCAAGTTCAATCCATATTCTTGATTTGACTTCATATGTTAATGTTGCATGGAATACTATGAAATTTGAGGTTAATACAAAGATGTGTGTGGAGTTAGCCTTGGGTTATTGGTAGCCCAGGTAACGTGGTCTATCATCAAGTGGTATTAGAGCTCAACCACGTTCTTTAGGGAATATCAAACCCTCAATATTCTTTGGTTATGTAGTTAGAATAACATAGATTAGATTTTAGAGTTAGAATACAACAGAAAGAAAAATGAAGTGATAGTGGAGATGATCACATGTCAATAAGAGTTGACTGATGAACAAATGGAATTTCTAGGTTTTAAGATAGCTTGACATTGAAAAGAGGTTGAAGAGAAGAAGAACCTTACACCAAGAGGGGGAAAAGTGGAATTTTTAGGAAGTAAGTGATATGATTGCAAGGAAGTGAAGAGTTGATATGCTCTTTAGGAGAAACAAGTGTATTGGTTGGAAAGGAATTGGTTAAGCAAGTAGATCCAAGAAATATTGTTGAAGATGAGATCTTATTATAGATCTTATAAAATTGAATGTGATGTTTATGCTAACTTCGTCATCAAAAGAATAATCTTTGCAAGACTCGATTGGTAGCAACTACCATATCAATTATGCTATGTCAAAGGAGAAGTGGAAGGAAAATGTCTTATATGAGGGAATGGTGACATAATCCAACCGAAAAATCAATTTTGGAAAACTAAGAATAGTGAGCAGTTGAATATCCATCATCCAACAACTTTGAAAGTTTAGGAACAAGCATGCTCAAGAAGAGGTACTACTGTAGAGAACCTAGAGAAGAGAAGATATGAGGAGGATGAATTGGTATGGATGAAAGTCAAAAAACTTGTTATATGGAAGACAAGGGATTGTTGCAACTTACTAGTAGACAGGTAGAGCTCACGAGAGGAAGAGATCAAGATGAATGCTATTACTCATAGTAGGTGTTCATGGGAAAGTCGCAAGTAGAAGAAGAAAAGTGCCAAAAGTAGTTGGACTCAAGGGAATGTGGGATGAAGGATTTCAAGAGGAGATGGTTGAGTTAAGAGTAGAAATCAATCATGTGAAATTGTTGCTACAAAAAAGTCAAGATGACTAGAGTTATGGTTGGATGATGAGGAAGAAGAAGGTGAGATGGCATTCATTGTAAAGGAAGTTGAGAGAGAATGTGCATGTCAAATTGGAAGACGAAATGAGAGAAACTGGGTGTGAAATGGATGCTTTTATATGTAAATTTGAATAAGGATTGTTCTTTGATGAAGAGGTAGAGCTTTTAGAGGAATGATTGACAAAAGATCCATGTGATGGATACTGCATAAAGGCTATAAATACAATTCAAGAAGATTTTTCTGAATTATATGAGGAGCTAGAATTCTTGGAAGAGAGGATAATGAACCAAGGATTGCATATTCAAAATGAAAAATCAAAGTTGGAAAAGGAGAAGATTTTCTTGGATGACAACGAAGATGAAACTGCAAGTTATAACCAGTAGGTTGTAAAAGAAAGAAATAAACCAAAATTAAATGAATATTGTTTAAATTTTATAACAAAAGAAAGTATGCATCAACCTTAAGACAAAAAAAAAAATTAGCCAAAGACTGAATTAGAAGATGAAATTGAAAATATGAAAGGAGGAAGGTATAGGTATTTGTATGAAGAGAAAACCTATGAATCTAATGAATTTTTTTAGCAATGTATTGGAAAGTTTCAACTGTTTGGTACCAAGTAAAGTTCAAAGTTTGCAGGAGAAGAAGTAGAAGGACGTACAAGTTGATTAAATATATGTTAATATTTTTAATTTTAACTGTGCAAATGAAAATAGTGGAAGGTAAGGATATTTTCAGTAGCCTATAGAAAAGAGTGGTCGAAGGGTTCCATAGAAAAGAACCAAAAAGATGTTAAAATCCCAAACTCAGGACAAAGTTTGGTGAGCTATCATGTAAAAAGATTGAGAATTGTTACTGTAGATGCATGTTTCCACTCATGAGTTGAAGTTATTATGAGAAGATGAGATGTATATGACCAAGAGGTCATAAATTTTCATACCCTGGGAGTCTCATGAAGGTGAATAGATGAAGCAAAAAATTCGATAAACACTAGATCAAAAGCTTCCCAATGTGATGGGATGGTGACATGATGACGTTGGGAGAAATTTTAAATTTTTTGTAAGAAATTGTAAATATTTACATTAAGAAGTGAATTTTGTTTTCATAATAAATTTGAGTAATTATTTCCTAATGTAAATATATTTTCCGTTTTCCTTATTTTGTGGAGAAGGGGAACCAATTCATCTTGGGACTCTTGGTTTCCCCATGTTAGCTTAATTTTAAATAGAAAGAGTGTTTGGAAAGTGTGAAGTGGAGGAGAAGAGACAAAGGTCAAAAGAGGCTTGGGCTACATTTGCCCACATTTTATATCTAGCAAGGTCTAATGTATATTTGAATTTGATTAATGAGAAACATGTTTATAAGCTTCTGTGTTTGTTAATTTATCTATCTGTATATTATTAATGAAGATGTGATTTATTAAGGTCAACACTTGTTAAGTCGATTTATATTAAGGATTTGAATCTGTCGAGAAGTGTGGCGGTTGTACGCTTTCGAGGAAAGTTTATTTTTGTTCAAGTGTGATTTGGATTTGAACATATATTCACATGCGTATGGATTAGAGATTGAGTTCCATAAATGTGTTGTAGATGTTATATATTAATGGTATGCTATTATTTAGCCTTGTATTGTCATGGATATTTGAGTACCTACTATTGATATGTGACCGATGCTAGTACATTGTAGGTTGATTTCAAATTGAAATAAAATATGAATATTGTGGCTTCAACTGTTATGTGGTTTTTTCACAATTATTTTTAGTTTTTTTTTTCAAAATACCTTTTGGGAGGTTCCTATGCCTTCTCGACTAGTAAGTGCCTGGTTATGTGGTGTGAACCCCATCAACAAAAATATAACATCCTGTTTTTGTTTTTTTTTCAATATAGTCCACAACCCTTTTAGATTCCTCTTCTATCTGGTAAGTTTGAGTTAGCTTTGAAATCCTAGTGTAGAAGGGCATCGTAATTCAATTATTGTGTAATTCATCTTCCTGAAATTCAAAATACAGTTTTTTAGGGGTGCTAAAAAAATATTTCGCACCACCTACAAGATTTTAACTGCACTATGAAATTATTTCATAGCACTTATTGGTTCTAAAATGCGGAGGAAAATTAGAGTTTCATTTACTATGAATCTAGGTAAGTATACTTCAAGGATCATCCAATTTATATGGACTTAGAGACAATCTAAACTAATCTAGGTGAAGAAATGTCAAAGCTCCCTTACAGGGGGGTCTTTCATTGGGATCTCCAACACCTATTTAGTCGTTTAACAAAATGAAATCTAAAGACATTGTGACAAGTGTAAGAAATATTAAAGCTCCCTTACAAGAGATTGTTCATTAATATTTCTGATCATCTTAATCAACAAACTATTTAAACTAAAGAAATCAAACATTAAATAACAATTTAGATTCATTGAAAGAAACATTAAGACTTTCTTACGAAAGGTCATTCGTTAATATTTCAAACATATGAACCTAATGAAATTTACAAACAAACATAAGATGAAAGCTTACCAAAACAAAAGTGTACTTGCTAGACAATGGGAGCTCTTCCAAGGATTCACAAGCACATCAAAAGAGAAGTCAAATGTAGAAGATCAAAGAAGTTCCATTTTATTTAGCATCAATTGAAAATTGCATTTACAAGTTATACATTCCAAGAGGTTCTAAAATCTCCATTACAATCATTCAAAATTCTAACTTCTCATTACAACTTATAAGATCCTAAGGTTCTAAATTCTAACTTCTCATTACAACTTATAAGATCCTAAGGTTCTAAATTCTAACTTCTCAATTCTAAATTCTAAATTCCAAAGTTACAAATGAAGGAGATAACACTCCTATTTATACATAGGTTATAATAACAAACTCATAAATGTGGATCCATTATTCCCTCTTCAAATCCACATATCTCTCAACCAATGGTGACACATAACCCTATCCTCCATGATCTTCTCCATGAGGTCCATGATCTCCTTAAATTCGAATGTGAACATAGAGTGCCACATAAGGGTGCCTTAGAAGCTTCCTTTGTACCTACACATGTCAACAAACTCATTCTAATTGTTAGGTATAAGTATATGGATATTATTTTCTAAAGTTTAACCACAAATTCACTTAAAAATAGTAAGAATTAATAATGTTTTGGAAAACACAATGGTAACCCATTTAATGATGAAAGTGAAGCTGATGCGGTGACATGGTGGTGGAATAAAGGTGAGAAAATGTGTGAATGGAGTGAAAGTGGATGTATTTTAAGGATAATTCTTCAGCCCAACAACACCTATAAGCATAAATTTCAGGACTTTATGTTTGGGCTTTAAATGCCCATTTTTTCTTCACGCTGCATCATTTGGTAAGATGAATCCCATGTAATTGGATGAAGAGGGAAAAAAATGGGAAGGTGAGAGAGAAATCTCTCAAAAAAAAATTCATAGCCAATCCATATTCTTAGGTTGATTGCACACATTAATGTTGCATGGAATTTTATGATATTTGAGGTTAATAAAGGGTTGTGTTTGGATTTAGCCTTGGGTTATTGGTAGTCACAGTAACCTGGTTTTTCATCACATGGTCTCTTTTTTAAATTCTTTCCAAATTTTGTCTTATTGTAGTGAATAACGACATATGTGGAGAGTCCAATCAAGTAATGCAATGAGTATTGTTATGAAGAGTATTCATAGAGAGGCACCCTGTGAGTCAACGATCAACAAATTCATTTATGAGAAAAAAGATTAACTTATCTTCAGAGACACAAACCCACAATAATTTAGGGGTGCGAAAGTAATAAGGGCGATTGTGGCAATAGTAATAAAATATTACATCTTAAGTTTGGATTAAAGCTAAAAGTATGTTAAAGGCCTTGATATTTAATTGTTTTATTGTTATATAAAAAAAGAGGAGTGAGATGTCAAGTAAGAAAACTCAAAATTGATATCTCTTTGCAAGGTTCTTTACCAAATTATCAAGAATACTATTACCCTCAAATTAAAACCCATGTAGATTTGTAACTAGAAGACAAATCACAGGTACCAAAGAAACAATTTTTTCTTTCAAAATTACGAATGAAGACAAAATTTTCATCAAAGTAGATATTGCAATAGATCTCATGGCGAGATTAAGGTTTAGGATATCTATTTATTTTGTATATTGTGTATTATTAGTGCATTGGTTAGGTCATGTGATTCTTAATGAGATTTAGGAGATTTATATATTTTGTATATTGGGAATGATGGTACTTGGGATATAAATATTTAGTTCTTATTAGTTTATGTTAACTTAGACATGGGATTTCTCTAATGTGGGGGAACATACTCCTTAAACCTTATCACAAGGCACCAAAGATATCGACTATGGGATTTGAAACTGATGGATGGGACAACATCCTAGCAACAATTGAATCATTATTATTGGGTTGTTTTAATTCGTATTGTAATTTGAAGACCTTTAACGTATTGAATTTGAACTCCTAGTTTGATAGTTATTCATCCTATGATGGGGAATGTTGGGTAGGGATTCCACAAGAAAAAACTTATTGTCACTTCAAAAAAATTATCTTTTGCTTAATTCGTAAGAGAGTTTCTAAATTACATCGTTGCTACTTCATATTTCATAAACCAACACATCCATCATTCTAGTCATATTTACTAAATTCAAATGATTCCATGTTTATAGGAACGTTATCTTTGTGACCAGGGCTTTTTTGTTAGGTAAAATTGAGAGGGGGTTTGACTGAAGGTTGACCTTGTTAAATAGTAGCTGTTTTAGGCACATGGTATAGTGCACCCATGATATTATGGTCCATGGTATTGCATGTAATGGAGCCTATAAAAGGTTGGGAATACTTCATTGTAATGTGGGTCTCGAGATGAGTGGTGAAGACTCACTCGGCCAAAATTGGCGAGGATTTTGGCCAATGCTAATCTATTGGTTATTTGATTTGGCTAGGGGATTCCACCCTAACCCTCTTCTCCTTGGTCAATCTTTCTCTCTCTGGCTTGTCATTAGTTGTTTTACCGATAAAGATGCGTGTAGATATTTATAAACATGTGTAGAGATATTTAATGAAATTATCTTGGTTTACATAAAATTAAAATCAATATTTCTTGTATTATTTTCTCTCCAATTTGTCTTTAATTTGTCATTCATTTAAAGAGCTCGTACGTTTAGTGATGGGGAACTTGCGCATGAAAAAACTTCCCAAGCTTAGCAAACACGTCGGAAAAGAGTACAGAGTCTCACTCCATCTGAATCTGAACGCCATTGGGTAGCAGATGGAATTTGAATGGGTGGGAAAATTTTCTGGGTTATGAATATAGGCACCAGCACTAGAGTTAAAAGATAGTCAAATGTGACAGGTGTTTCACATTTGAAATTCCAGTTCGATAACCAATTTGTCACATTAACAATGCCCAACCTGGGAGAACCAATTTCATAGTTATCTATTTCATGTACTTATATTTTCAAATTTAAATCAATGATAGATCAGAGGCAAGAAGGCGTATGATGCAGAGGCTAAAAGGATTAGAAGCAAGAAACACAAGCTTAACTTTGCCCACCATTCATGTTCTGTAAAAATGGACTGTCGCAAGAAAATGTCAGGGAAAAAAAACCCTATTTTATTATTTGGCTTGAATAAATATGAAAATATAAAGTTCAGTGTTTTGTTAATATATTTAAATTTGGAAATATAAATATATGTAAAAATAGATATTTCTACACATGCTAACTATCTTTGAAGATGGAAAGGAAAATGAGGAAAGTACAAATTCATAAACAAAAGACACTATCTGCTACTCTTTTGTATTAAACACAAAAAACTTGATTGATTTATGTGCTTTCTTCGAAGCGTTACCTTTCTAATTTTGTTTTTGGAACCTAAGATATAAAAACGCTACTATTTCCAGAGACGGATTATTTTTAATTAGAAGAAACATCAAATGATATTTTGAGATATTTTTTAAATTAGTAATTAACAAAAGCGTAGTCGTTTATTAGTAGGTTTAAATATGAAAATATAAAGTTCAGTATTTTGTTAATATATTTAAATTTGGAAATATAAATTTATGTAAAAATAGATATTTCTACAAATGCTAACTGTCTTTGAAGATGGAAAGGAAAATGAGGAAAGTACAAATTCATAAACAAAACACACTATCTGCTACTCTTTTGTATTAAACACAAAAAACTTGATTGATTACAATATGCTAACTTCGTGGAAAGGCAGAGGAGTAAAGCACAAATTCACACACAAAACATACTAGCTGCTACTATTTTCTATTAAACACAAAAAACTTGATTGATTACAATTGATCCCAATGAGATGTATTTATCATCTCTAAATGACTAATGAACTCCTAACTTGACCTTTATAAATCTGTAATGAACTCAAACTCTATCTCTATACTCCATTTCATGTTTTGTTGATGGCTTCGTGTCACATACCCATGTCTACATAAAAAAAAATTCCTTTACATACATATATATTTATATGATGGTCTGGGTAATAACACCTTCCTCCGCTGACTTGACTTCACATGAATGTGCATGGATTTACAGATATAATTATGCAATGAATATATATATAAATCATTGTCTTGATTACACATGGAGTCGTGTATGGTTACACATATGTTTATATCTATGAATGCGCGTATATTATTATGGTGCAATCTTTGCTGTAGGCTCATTTGATTAAAGGTTCGTGAGCCTTTATACTGCACACCTTACGACCGAGGAGGCTAAGGTTATTTTGGATAATTTTGGAATGATTGATTAATTTGAGGCAAGTCTCCGTATGAGCCTCGGCGTTGCTAATTTAGCAACCCAAGTGTTGCCGCTGGCGTTCTCTGCAATGACAGGTGTACCCGCATTCATTCCGTCTGACCCGTTCACGTGAGGGGGAGATGGGTTGAAATTTAATCCTTTCGGCTACTCCTTTGCCGCCTTATTCCAATGGTGGCGATGGCTCGAGGTACATCCAAGGGCGGAGACACCCCCAGGTGTCCCTCTCCAGGTAAGGGCGGTATAAGGTTGATCTTCTCGACTGTTCGGCTCATTGTGAACTTTGGCAACTCTCCGCCATCCTCCGCGCCACCTTGTTGCAGTCTCTGAGTAACTCTTAATGCGTCGAGCGCTCATTTCCCCGCCGAGCATGTATCTAGATGCCGAACACCAACGCTGCTCATCGTATACATTCTGCCGAACTATTGAGGTGAAACAGCTTCGTCTCTTCTGTTTTCTTGCTATGTATTGAGCTGCTTCTTTGTTTTTCAAGTCACTATATATATTCCATCTGAATGATACTAATAGCCCTTGCCATGGTTGTGCATGCAGCGGACTTCACTTCGGATCCGGTGTGGATGAGGAGGCCCCTTCCTCTTCGAGGCTATGGTGTTTTCGGTCTCGCAACGGTTGTGTTCTTCATATACTTAAGGTGCACATATTTAAATGAGGTTCTATTTCTCATTTTTTTGTTTGGCCTGCCGGCAGAGGGTTTCCCATACGCCACACCGTAGCCCACCTTACCCTACTGTGGTTGGTCGCAGGTGGCTACGGAGGACCCTCCTCGGCCTTATTCCGAGACCCTCTGGTGCCGGCTATGGGATTCCTTCAACCCTAGCGCTTTCATTGTTGAGGTTGGAGATCTATGGAACTTTGGGGACAGCATTCGCGTCCTTCATTCAATATGATTTGTATTGTTTACTGTTTACTATTTGTAATTAATAGTTTTTCAGGCCACGGCCTACCACATACATTTGACGGGCACAGACCCTTTTGTTTCAATTATATGAATGATTACCGCTGTGCGGTTTGTCCGAGTTTTGGCAACATTTATATATATCTGGTTATGTTCAGCTACGAATTCTCTTTTGATATTAAGAGTGGCATGGGTTTTGTCAACCCGGTGCCAGTTAATCTTGCAACCCAACTCGGTTTAATATATGCGTTATGGTTATTTGATGATGGTAGAGGTCTTGCATATATCTATATTGTTGCAGTTATTCGGAATCTCCCGTTATGGTTTTGTTTTGTTCCACGAATGTCCTTGGGCGGAGTAAATGGCTCGGTTACCCGGCCCTGTGTTTACTCTGGAAAGGAACCAGCCCAAGATTTGCTCATGCCAAGAGCCATAATGGTTACTTGTTTCACAACTCGGGTTTCTGCTATTACTGTTTATCAAACCCGAGGATGATAGCCTAACACGGCTTGGTTTTAATTTCACAGTTCTGTTTGTTAACATGTTTAAATTTCAGTTCTCTCGCATCTGAGTTTACAGTTTTACAAGTGCCCTGAGGTTCTCAAGTGGTTGCAATGTAAAATATTTCTTTAACAACATTCTTGGCCGTAGGGCTAACCCGCACCACAGGGGTTACGTTGCATTAGTCATATTACATTCTTTCTTCCTGTGATATATATTCTGTAACGTACTCTGTAACATATTTTGTAACATATTATTTAACATACTCTGTTCATGGATTCAAAGTGAGGTTTATGAGACAAGGTCAGCCAGCATCACAGGGGTTACCCAATGCAAATGTTTATGCTTTCTTTTATCTTCTATTTATATGTATATGTTCGTTTTCCAAGATTATAAGCTAAGCTCGAAAGTTGTATTATGTCAACCCGGCGATATGCCGATGTTGTGGTTTTATTACTTCGCATATATATATAGCTCTTTATTCTCCTTAATTTGGTCGACCCTCTTCCCCGTTTAGCTGTTCGGGAAGCTAATGTCGCTAGCCGCTCTGTTACCATCGGCATTCATTTACCCTTATTCGGGTTAACCTGACAGCGAGACCCTCAAACTAATCTATTCGGTCTCTGTCCAAAACCCAGGATACGGGTTCCTAAGCTTACGCTTGGGTTTCTGTTCCACTCTAGCATCATCAAACAGTGGCAGTGTAACTTTTCAAATAACAGATAACAGATAAAATATAGGTCATACAGATACTTACGTGGTTGAACACAAATGATTGCAGGCATTCGCAGAAAATCATTTAAGAGTTCAGTCTTACTTACCTGGTCTCTGCCAGTCTTAAGTCCTTAGTAGGTCACCTGCAAATTCATGCATATTGATTTACCGCCCATCCATGAGACTCGTCTTTCGAGACCAGAGTCTCCCCCCTAGCTCCCTCTTGCCGGATCTCTATCCTCAGCAAGATTGCACTGTGTGCTCGACTATCTGGTCCTTACCAGACTTAGTCTTTCAATAACTTCCTTGTTTTTCCTCTACTCTTTGCCTGTCTCTACAGCGTAGATTTTGCCAACCCCCACCCTTTTTCCCTGGAAACTTTCCAGTTAGGGAGGGTGGTTAAAGTCAGTTCCAATAACTGACTTTTCTTGCCAACTGCCTCCCAGGAGTTTCCAACACAATCATGAGTAATCTTTGTTAAACATTTTCATTGCATTTGAAAAATAAAATAAATACTCATAAGATCCTTTTTCTTTTAAAAACAAAATAATAAAATAGTCTTGCAATGTCATTTTT
>Ga0099853_1000016_pt1 | contig 14340 bp, 14 predicted proteins | sample In2P11_FD_77060 | JGI IMG/M metagenome (GOLD analysis project Ga0099853, IMG submission 77060) | Clean room microbial communities from NASA Spacecraft Assembly Facility at Jet Propulsion Laboratory, Pasadena, California, USA -... ... | reverse complement strand
AATTTAATTATAATAATATAATTTAATTGATGTGACCAACAATATTTATCAAATTTGCAAAAGAACACGTGATCGAAATGTTAAGAAAAAACCATGGAATTTACAACTTCCATGGCCTTTTGTTCTTGTACCTCCACATGGGAGTTCGTTGTCTTGTATATACCATTATTTAATTCGTCGTTTTTTCGAAATGGAAGATGCAGGTTTTAGGGAGGGCACATCTATGGTTGACACATCACACCGTTTCGTTTTCATAAAACGAGAATTAAGGCAGTAGACTTGTGATCATCCTCATGCTAGTTATCTTTCATGTGGAAATTATTCCCAAGGAGTGAGCATCTCAATCTCAGTGGGACTAGAACCTAGGTGAGTAAGACTAGAACTTAGATGAGAGCATAAGAACGACTATCTCAATCTCAATAGGACTAGAACCTAAGTGAGGAAGATTAGAATCTAGGTGAGAAAGTAAGAACGATTCTTCCCTACCACCCGAACTACATACTTAACCTTAAGAATGTAACTTTTATCTCATAGTTAAAAAAAAATAACGATATATTAATTTATAAAATATTTATAAATTTAATCAAAACTTTCTGTATTTTATAATATATAGATTATTTTTTCATATTCGTAAACCAATTTAAAAATAAACCAGTTTTAAATTATTCATTTACTTTAAATCTTGAGACATTGCAATCAAGAAACACTTCAAAACACTACTACAATCAAGGGATGTTGTGGTATGCTCGAGTCTCTGTTATGTGATTCATAATTGTTCGGGATTTTTTTTTTTTTAATTTATATAAAATAAAAAAATTATTTTTATGATTAAAAAAAATTGTTATTTTTTTAGTCAAGATAAACTTTTGGAGGGGAAAAAGTTACAATTTCATCCCTATACTTCATGATAAAAAGTTTTAAAAACATGTTAATTATAACTTTTTAGATATACTTCTCTGAAACGAAAAAAATAATTATCATGCTGATCACAAGTTTTATGCCTTTAGTCTCGTCTTATGACCACGGATTAACCACAAGATCTATATCTATATCTATATATATATATATATATATATATATATATATATATATAATTAATTAATTAATTAAAAATAACTATCATGAGGATGATCACAAGTCTACTGCCTTAATTCTCGTTTTATGAAAACGAAACGGTGTGATGTGTCAACCATAGATGTGCCCTCCCTAAAACCTGCATCTTCCATTTCGAAAAACGACGAATTAAATAATGGTATATACAAGACAACGAACTCCCATGTGGAGGTACAAGAACAAAAGGCCATGGAAGTTGTAAATTCCATGGTTTTTCTTAACATTTCGATCACGTGTTCTTTTGCAAATTTGATAAATATTGTTGGTCACATCAATTAAATTATATTATTATAATTAAATTTTAACATTATAAATAGTGAGGATAAAAATATCAAATTGACTAGGTTATTTATTTTTCAGCGTGAAAAAACTCAATATTTGTGTTATAATCCATGATGATACATACAACAACTACATACAAATAACTATGCACCAGTCTATAGATAGCAATGGACAGATGACGTCGAATCCCCACACTGAAAACTGACATGAAGTTCCAGAATAAAAAACACTCGGAAACAGAGGAAAGTCTGTGTAGAACTCAAATGTGTTGAGCTCAAAATGATTCAAAAACCGTATTATAATCCATGATGATACCTACAATGATTCCCTGTAGATAGCAATGGGTAGATGACTTCGAATCCCCACACTGAAGCAAACAAAGAAGTTCTAGCAAAACACACTCGGAAGCTGAGTGAAGGCTGAGAGGATCTCAGATGAGATAAAGCTCTAAATGATTCAAAAAACCTGCAGAGAATGTTGTGTATAAAGGAAGAAAATACCTATACTGTTTGAAACTGTCAAGTATGCATAAGATGTAATAAAAATAACCAAAATTTCTCCGAGTTGCCACTATATGCCTTGTAGATTGAAGTCCTGGATCTGGTAGGTGTTGCTGTCCACTTTTATCTGCATTCTCCCTTAACCCTGGGGCAAAGTCAGACCCAATTTAGATAAGGCATCAGCCTTTTTGTTTTTGTGCCTGTCTATATGTGATATATGGTAGTCCTTCCCTTTTCTCCATAAAACTGCAATCCTGTCCAACCATCCTGCAATGTGAATGTTTTTTACTTGATGCTTTGACAGAACATGTTCCGTTATTACCTTGGAGTCTCCGAATATTTGCAGTTTTTGAATTTCAAGGAAATTGTTGATTGTGAGGAGACCCGCTAATGCCATAGCTTCAGCTCTATTGTTTGTTCCCGGACCTGCATTCCAGCATATTTCTATAGCTTGTGCGTTTTCTATACTGATGACAACACCACATGCACAAATCCCTTGTTGGGCAGCACCGTCGAAGTATGCACATGGAGTTGTCGAAATAGATGATGACCGAGGTCTACCACTACTCTCATATCTATCCCTGGAAGACTCATAATTCCTTCCTTGAATGTTGTTGATCTTCCCATGTATATCAAGGGAATAGTACAGGGCAACAATAGAATCAGTAACATAAGAGCTGGTATCCACCTTTGAGCTAAATATTTTTCCATTCCTCCGTTTCCAAATGCCCCATAATGCCAATAAGGGAGTGGCTCTCCAATCTTTCTTCATGGAGCCCCATATTTTAATAACTTCAGAGATGGATGGATAATTGCCGAATGGGAAGCCAAATAGATCCACAAAACTCTGCCAGATTGGCCGCACCTGTTGACAACCGAGGAATAAATGAAAATTATTTTCAGAGCCTTATCTACACAGTGGACATATGGCTGGCCTGTGCCAGTTGTGCTTTTGCAGGTTCTCCCATGTAGGATTCTTATTGTAAAAGACCAGACAAGCAAAAATGATAATCTTGGTGGGACATCCCGATTTCCACAGAGATAGAGGAAAAATTTCACCAGGAATCTCATCCCCAGCATATAGAAGCTGCTGATAAACGTATTTTACCCTCACCCTTTGGGAGCCATCCATTCCACCCCAAATAAGCAGGTCTTTGTCCGCCAATCGGAAAATCCCGTGGCCATGCAATGCGAATAAAACATCATCCCACTGCACCTTCATGTCTCCTCTTAGTTGCAATTCATCCGCGGATTTACAGATGGGTATGGCCCCTTCCCATTGCCGGATGGCGTTGGCCCAATAGAATTTGCCTCTTTTACGGAGTGCTCTCAATAACCGAGGGGAAAAATGTATTTTCCTCGCTCCACCCGTAAACGTGTCTCTACCAATCAAGATCTGTGTACTCGTTTGGAATTTCCAGATGATGTTATTTCTAAAGTGTGGTTCCAGCTTCTTGAAACCTCTCCAGATAGTCGATCCAGTTTGGGATCCAATATGTTCCATCCTTATCCAAAATGACATGTCCCTGTTATACATATATTTGGCGCGAATTGCTAAGCTCCACAATGAATCACCCATGACTGCCTTCCACATTGATTTGCATAACAGGGCTTTCCTGAATTTAGCCAATTCTAAAATGCCCCATCCTCCCAGATTTTTAGGCCGGGTAATTGCTGATAGTTTGGATACATGAAATTTGTTATGATCTTTGCCACATCCCCAGATGAACCTAGCAATCATCCTGTTCAAGGTTTTGATAATAGTAGCAGGAATGAAGAACAAATGTGCCCAATAAACTATCGATTAAACAAGGACAGCCTGCGTCAAGGTCATCCTACCGCCTTTAGACAAATACAAATTTTCCCAAGCTGTGATTTTCTTGTATAATCTGTCAATAATCCAAGACCAATCTTCCATCCTGTAAGCTGATGTTTTCAGCTTGAATCCAAAGTACTTGGTCCCATTCCGAAGAGGATTGGCTTGAATATTAAAGAGCTGGGAGAGATAGTGGATCAAATCCCCACTCGTGTCTTCAACATAGAAGGAAGATTTTCCTTCATTCACATTTATGCCCGTTGCACTTTGAAATCTTCACAGAATGCCGTGGAGACAAATCCATGTTGACCTGCATAACATCGCAGTTAAGAGAATGTCGTCTACAAAGAAACTATGGGAAGAGTATATACCTCTGCAAATGGGAAGTGGACGACATGAATTTTGTAGGGTCGCCTGTTTGATGTGGAGGCTGAGAGAGTCCATCACTAATATGAAAAGGAGCGGGGACAAGGAACATCCTTGCTTGAGTCCCCTGGCAGCTTTAAAAAAAGGGGAAGGCAAACCATTGATAAGTACAACATAATTGACCTCCTCCACGCACGCCATTATCCATCTTGAGCATCTGTAATTTAGACTGATCTTGGCAAGGATACATCGCAAAAAAAACTCCAATCCACGTTGTCATATGCCTTCCTTAAATCTATCTTCAGAACAACAGCCGCCAGCTTTCTTGTATGAATAGAATGAATTGACTCTTGTGTGATGGCCACCGCGTCCATAATATCCTTGTTCTTTAAGAAGCCATGCTGCTCTGGAGTTATATGCAATGATAGCACACTTCTAATGCGCATAGCAATGATTTTAGAAATTGTCTTATATAAGACGTTGCATAATGATATTGGTCGGAAGTCAGAGAATGTTGCCGTTTGAGGCTTTTTTGGGATCATAACTATAGATGTGGAGGTAATACAGGGATTTATGAAGCCCTTTATTCTTGATTCCTCAACCAAGTGCCGAATGTCATCCTTGAACATTTCAAAAAAATGGATGAAAAATTCAATGGACCAACCGCCCGCCCCGAACATTTATCCTTTTGGAATGATTTCATCGTGGCTAGTATTTCATCTTCAGTGACCTCCGAGAAAAGGGCAGCATTTTGACTTTCATCAAACATAGAGGGATATAGATCAATTCCCCAAAGGATGTCTTCAATGCAGCTTCCAATTTCTCTGCTGTATGCGTTTTTTAAGTGATTAACTGCTTCCTGAGTTATATCTTCTTGCGTGTAAACCAAATTGCCAGCAGCATTCTTTATTTCCCATATCATATTTGCATGCCTCCTTTTATTTGCAAACCTGTGAAAATAATTTGTGTTCTTATCACCTTCTTTGAGCCATATAGCACGGCTCTTAAGGCGCCAGGTGGATTCCTCCGCTGCCAAAATCTTTTGTTTTTTTTCCCAAGTTCCCATATTCGTTTCTGGATATTAGAGGATATAAAATTATTTTTATAACGAGAGGACAAAGATTGCATTTCTTTATCAATATCCTTCAGCTCCTTCCTATTTGATTCTGCTTTGTCTCTCTGCCATTTTTTTACTAGTGCACAATTTTAACATAATTTCATTACCCTATATACTTTCATTCTCCTATGATACTCAACTTTATATAAAGGCACCACAAGTGTTGTATCATTGTTATATAGGTGTACCATGAAATGTTGCACTATTTAGTATTATTAAATGCACTAGTTTTAAGGACACCATTGAATCACTAAATAAATCAAGTTATAATAATTAAATCAGTAATATTCATGAAGAAGAGAATACAAAATTATCAAAAAATAATTTTTAGGTTTTATCTTAATTTCATAACAAAATTGAAAGGAGCTCTTAAAACCCTTGCATTAGTTAGGGTTTTACTCCTAGCCACTCAATCTTTACTATGTTTGCATCGATTTTTTGCATATTTCTTCTGCAAATCGTTCTATGGTGAATACGTGTGATTTGGCGAATAAATCTTTTTCTTTTGCAGGTATGGATGTCGGTCAAACTCGCTCCTCTTCTGTTTCTTATAACTCTATGTTGAAGTTTGGATCTGGTCTTTCGGTGGTGCAAGAAATTTCTTCTCTTAATGTACCCATGGATGAGGAAGTTTTAGATTGTGAAAAATATTTTCTAGAGAATGGTTTGGTTTGCAGGTTTAATGGGTTTTGGCTACGGCTAGCAGATCTGCATAAATGGATCTTCGAGACATGGAAGCCCCTTTTGATGGATAATCTAAATATTTATCCTATGGCACAAGGTTTTTCACTGTGGTTTTTGAAAAGATTGAAGACAAGAAGACAATTTGTGAAGCTGGGCCATGGTTTTGGGGGAGTGTTGCCCTCTACATGTAGCCTTGGTCCACCACTTTGGATCCAATATCGACATCGATTTCTTCAACCCCAGTTTGGATAAGAATACTGAACCTTCCCTTGCATTTTTGGAATCACATACCGCTTTCCTCTATTGGGAATGCTCTAGGAAAATTTTATCATAGTTTTCATGAAACTGAAACAAATTTCAAGACTACTTATGCCCAAATTTGTGTGGAGATGGACTTCAGTAAGGGTTTTCCTGCAGAGATTAATTTGATGGCTCTAAACTATGTTTGGGTCGAAAAGCTCGAATACGAGAATATCTCATTTCGATTTAGAGCATGCTATGAAGCAGGACATGTAATTAAAAACTGCCCCAAGCGTCTTTAGAATAGAAAAAAAATCAGAAAAAAACCCTGAAGGCCCAAATGGTGGGAAGGTGCACATGGTGACCACTATACGGTATACAAAGAAGAAGAAATTCAATAAAACAATATCTAGAACACAAGGAAGAAGCAGATTTAGTCAAAGAATGTGCAGTTGTGGCAACAGAGTCTGAGCAGGAAAATTCGCTTGCCAATGTGGATCCTCTAGTTGCCAAAAAAGATTCCCTAGATGTAGCGTTAGTAGAAAATCAACAAAATGAAAAGGAAACTTCTTGGGAAGCTTACGTAGATGAGGAAGATTTCAAGAAAAAGTACTGCGCAGTTGCCGAAAAACGTTTCGTCGGAATTTGCAGAAAATGTAGGTTGGATTGAAGTTGGGAAGAAAGGAAAACATTTTTCTCCAAGGAAAACAAGAATTCATTCTAAACCAAAATAAAAATATAGTTAAAAATGGAATGTAAATGTATTTGCATTTTGGGGTTTTTATGGAAAATATTTAATTGGAAGAGGTCTAAAATATTTGTGTCATAGGAAACCCTTGTGAGGATTTGGATTGAGCATGTGTGCTCAATCTCAAATCCCCAAAATAAATTAGAATATGTAGAAGTTTTAGCCTTGTAATCTAAATTTTTATAATACAAAATCTCTATCTATTTAATTTAAAATAAATTAATTAAATCAATAATAAAATTATATATACCATTGAATATAAACATTTAATATAAAATAAAATTTTATATAAAAATTTTGAAATAATAAAATTTAATATAAAATAAAACGATAAATAAATATATTTATCGTATCATTTAAAACATAATAAATAAATTAAATCAATAATAAAATTATATATACCATTGAATATAAACATTTAATATAAAATAAAATTTTATATAAAATATAAAATTTAATATAAAAATTTTGAAATAATAAAATTTAATATAAAATAAAACGATAAATAAATATATTTATCGTATCATTTAAAACATGAAAAACATTTTTAAAAATAAAATAAAATTAAATTTGTGATGTGGTAATGAGATAAGAATTAACATATACGCATAGAAAATTTCAATTAAATAAAAAGTTTTTTAAAGCCAACCACAATGAATAGAAGAATTCAAAAAAATTAGAGAGCCCACAATCTTATCTAATCATGATTTGAAATTAAAATTAAAACACGGAAATATAATAAAAGAGCTCCAAAAATATGTATTTAAAATATTTATTCTCGCACGTGATTTTATTATTTTTTCTAAAATCTAACTTATCTATAAATTTGGTTTTACATAAAATATTTAATCGAAAAATTTTGGCGGAGACATTTTAATTGTAAGTATATAATTAAATATTTTTTATCAACATAAATAAGTCTCAAAGATTAGTTTAATTGATTGAGTCCTTGTTATTAAGTATTTTGCTGATCCAAAAATTATAGAGTCAAAAAATCCCTTTAGAACAGAGTTGATCTATCCAAATTTTCCATGGATATATAACCACTTCTTAAAAAAGTCATTATCAATGTAAATAGACCAATATTTAAAAACTTTTATATGCCTCCAACTTTGATTGTTATATGCCATCCACCTAAAACAAACGCTTTTGGATTAGAGAAAGTAGATGTGATATTTGTTATTCTCAATGATCACTCTTAACTATAGGGAAGTACAAAGTATTGATGATGATGGTGGTGGTGGTGGTTAACGTCCGCTGAGACCAAACAATGATCTATCGGACCTAAATAAATAAATTATTTATTTTGATTTAAAATTTTATTCCTATGTTCAAAAAGCTTGGAGAGAAGCCTCCCGAGCTCACTATAATTTTGACATTGTAAAAGGCTAAGAAGGTCAGTATTAGTACCCTTTCACTAATCCTCACAACATAGGACTAATAATTTGATTAAATTGATTTGATTTCTTAGGATATTTTCTTATTCTAATGGATCATGAAAGTTTTTTTTTGAATATTCAACGCTGTTTTTTAATATTGAATGTTGTTAGTGATTTTTCTTGAATGAATTATTATTTTTGTTTGATTATAATTCGATTTTGCCATTTCTTTTATTTTAATTAATTATATATATATATATATATATATAAAATAAAATAAATATTTATTTATTTAAAAATTTTATAATTTTTTTTTTAATATAGCATTTTTTTAATTAATTTAATTAATTTTATTTTATTTTAGAGAGGGAAATATTTATAATTTTATTCATTTTGAAAATAAGGGACAAAGTTATGTTTTGCATGTACTGAAAACATTTCGTGAGATAAGTGTCTCGATTAATGAGCCAAGGGAAAAAACAAAGAAAAATTACATGTGAACATACAAAGTTAAGTGTGATAATAATCATTTAACTTTTCTTTCTTGTCTTTATTTTTTTGCACTTTTTGCCATCCCACTAAGTTTCAATCAACTAGAACTAGTGCCAGGTTGCTTCTTGTTGTCCTTGTCAGGGATTCTTTACCTGAATCCGAGTTCTTAGAAACACGAGCTCTCTTTGTATCCCTCATCCCATTTTCTATGTGTGCTAGATTTTCCTACAATTATGATGCCTAGATCTCTTTATATTCTATGTCATTCTGTGTATGGAATACGAGTCCATTTTGGACCTATGCTTTCACTTTTTCATGGTTTGGATTCTCCTTGAGTTCTTCTTCTTCTAAGAGATGGTGATTATAGGCTTGCCAACCTTTTGATTTATGGGTCTGCCGCTTTTTCTTCTTCTCGGAATTTTTGCTTATGGTTATGTGTTCTGCAAGTGACATGTTTAGTAGCATATTCTGCATCTAAAAGTCATGTTCTCATAATCTAAAACTTGGATCTACTAAACGTTTTTGTCATTCAGTTGAATATGATCAAGTAAACCTTTGTTGATGTATATTTCTACAAAGATTTTGGCAAAGGTAAATAGACCTTTCTTTATTCTTTCAAGATCCATCTTTTTGAATTTTCTCGAAGTGTTTCTAATTTCCTTTAGGATCTCATGGTGCTAGAAAGGGAGGGAGAGAATTGGTAATCTCATTGATACTGACATTATTAAGACCATCATTTTTGTGGTATCAAAATCTGGGAACTAAGGGGTCAGGAAGAGCCCAACTCTTCAAAAAAAACTAGGGCCCATCATTCAGTACTTTCTCTAGGTCTTCCTGTGTATCGAATTGAACAATAAAAAAAACCCTTGGAGCATAAATAGATGTCACAATTGGGAGTTTAGGATGAAAAGACCCACTAGCATTTTATTTAGGCCATAGTCCATTAAACCCCCAATCCCATCCTTAGATTGGAGAGCAGAAAAAAGGTAGTTTACCTTTAGAATATTACTTATTTTGCGTGCACTTGTTTCATTTGTTCTACAATAAAAAAAACCCTTGGAGCATAAATAGATGTCACAATTGGGAGTCCAGGATGAAAAGACCCACCAGCATTTGATTTAGGCCATAATCCATTAAACCCACAAATCACATCCTTAGATTGGAGAGCAGAAAAAAGTAGTTTACCTTTAGAATATTACTTCTTTTGCATGCACTTGTTTCACTTGTTCTACAATGTAGGGTCCTAGGATGTATTGAGGCTGATCTACTTAGTAAGAAGTCTTTTCTTGCTGTGCATCCTTATTGAAGGATAACCCACTAGAATTTCTAGATCCCGGAGCTCCACCTCGCAATCTTAGGTTCAAGATAATGGTAGAGTTCCTTGTTATATAATAATTCTTCATCTGGGAAAAATACTGAAGGAAATTCCCTTCAAAAAGCAGGCTCAAAGTATAAGCATGGAAGCCCAACCTTTTCTCGATGCTCTGCTTCAGGATTTCCACCGTGTCTGAATCTCGAATCCAGAATAGGGAGGATTTCCCATTTATATCTTTAATAAAATATGAAATATTTCCTACTTCGGCTCTGCTTATCTTTCATCTAGCACATAACAAAAAGAGCGAGGGAGATATTTTTGTGAATTCATAACATACATGTGTGTGGGTGGGTGATCCTTAGCGGTCGACATATCCATTAAGGTTGTGCAAGCAAAAAAGCCCATAGCTAAAGGAGGAGGGTATTCAGTCAACATCCCAGTTGGGCTCTCCTGTTGCAACCTTCTCGAGAAAGTGAAACCTCTGCCATTCGTGCATTCTTTTAAACCCTTGTTTGATATTTGTTTCTTATCTTTAGTCTCAACTCAAGCCTAGTATTTGGTGGGTTTGACAGGTTTGAGCCTACACTTGTCCTCTAAGTCATAGACACTCTTTAATGGAGAAGTGAACAAAAATAAATTGACAGGACTGTAGGCATCGCTCGTCCATATCCGTGGAGAGTACATAGCCCTTCGACTCCATTCTGTGGCATGTCATTGCGGCATGTCTCGGTCTCATGGTCAATGATGGTGCCTGGTGTAACTTCACAAATGAACCAATCCCTAATTCTCCACACGAAACACATTTTCATATCCTCTCCCCCAATGTCCTCCTTCATCCAATTTATTTCATCTGCAATGTCCAATTAATTTTATTATTATACGATATTTATAATTTTAAATATATAAAAGATATAACCTTTATACTTTTGAACTCTATATACTTACAATGCTCTTGTCATGGTAATTTCTTTTTTAATGTAAGATTTGACATTTCTTTTAGAAGAAGATTTCATAGAAAATCGGGCTGCAATTGGTCAGCCCAAAGGAGAACCAGACCAATAGCACAAATTCAAAGTTTTGAGGTTTTAGAGACCTCGCTTGACTAGAACGTTAGGATTACAAGACAAAGAATAGAATATACAAATAGATTTATCTTCTAGAAGAAAAAGAGGAGTAGAATTATGATCTAGCTGCACAAAGATTATTGAGGAGTGGAGTTTATCTTCTAGAAGAAAAAGAGGAGTAGAATTCTGATCTAGCTGCATAAAGATTATCGAGGAGTGGAGTTTTCCGAAGAGATTCACACATTTGCACTTGTGGTGGTGGAGAGGTACCGTTGGGTGTGGAGATGACATATTGATTGAAGTAGGGGTAGGGATATTGTGATCCCAAGTTAAGTACAAAGATGTATCCCCAATGTTAAGACCAAAGTTTGAAAGCTTGTCTGTGATTTTATTACCCTTGTGGTGGACATAATTTAGGAAGGACGAATGGATGTGAGATAGAAGGGATGCAAATTTGATAATTATGGTTTCCATGCACCAGCTATGAGAGACTTTGAAGGGATTGTTGCCACATTGTATTTTCTAGAAAATAGATACGATGAGCTGCAAATATCCCTCAATGATGAGATTTTGATACTTGTTTCGAATGAATATTAGTAGCCCTTGCTGCAACACCTAGAGCTCTGCCAAGTCATTCGTATTATGCTTGATTTCTCCTGCGTACATGTGCAGAAGTTGACCCTTGGAATTTCTGAAAATGCCCCCATAACTTGCTAGTCTAGGATTGCCTTTTGAGGCACCATTAATTTAATTTGATGAAGCTTGTAGGAGGAGGGAGCCAGGTTATGGAACAAGAAGGAGAGGATTGAGGAATGGAAATAGACAAGGGAGAAGAGGAGGGAGAAATTCCCATACCTATCATGATATATTATTCTTGTGGGATGCATTTCTAGTCCTGAGCAGACCAAAAATGGAGGTGGATAGTTTCTTTCAACTTGTTGAAGGTGGCGTGCCATATGAAGTCAATTGTGAGGGAAATATTGTTGAAGATGTGCATATTCCTCTCTTTCCATATGTCTTATAGAATGAAGCCAGGGAGAAGCTACCAGGACCTAATGAGGATGGCATTCTAGAATGGTGCCCACTTACAATTCTCAAATTTGAAAATGATGTTGTTAATAATTGTATCAAATTTCCTGAAGGCTACAGTTAGCCGATGCCAAAGGTTTGAGGAATAGTTGCAATTAATGAAGAGGTGTGTGCCATCCTCTACGTTGAAGAGATAGAGCTAGCAGATGAAGGGGCCATTGGAGCCTCTCTTTTGAAGTTCATTATAAGTGAGATTTTTATTCCATAGAAGTAGCCATAGGAACAAAGTAATTTTGGGCCAGTGTTTGAGGATCCATAGTCAACACCATTTGTTGTGGATTGTCAGCTATTGGTTATGTGAAAATCCCATGCAAGCCTATTCTATGTTAAAGTTTCCAGTAGGGAGATATCCCCCGTGAAGGACATCCTCCTCATTCTGAATTCTGATTGTTCATTTTATTAACTCCTGTGAAATCAAGCCAGTCTCTTACTGTATGAGAATGTTGTGCTAGGTGAGGCCGCATTTCCATTTTCACCATTGAGAATGAGGAGCACATTGTTCCCAATAATGGGTTACATGAGTGTAGCCTTGATGGATGAGTATATCTATGACATTGTGGATGGGCTTTATATGAGAGGGATTGGGCCATTATTTCTAGAAATCATCCACAAAGAAGGTTTAGGAGCCATCTCATACCTCCCAAAAACTATGTTCCTGCACAAGCTACATATTTTGCTTGACAATGTTCCAAATTTGGGATCCATTTATGTGCCCATCCAAATGAACGAGTTGGATGATAGGTGTGTTAGGAACATATTTATGTTTCCACATTTGTAACCATTGCAAATCTAGGTGCTTGATCCAATGCTACCATGTTTTGGCATTAAGAGCTTTGCTAACAATATTGGTATCTTGAGGCCCGAGTCCTCCGCTGTCTTTGGGTTGGCATAGTTTTTCCTAGGTTAGAGGCCATTTTTTTTTCTTTGTCAACCCGCCGCCCCCCCCCCCCCACCTCCCCCATAGAAAGGAGAGGTGATGATTCAAATTTTTTTGATGATGGATTTAGTAGTAATTATGGCTAAGAGTAGGTAAGTTGGAAGGCATTTCTAAATAGATTCAAGAAGAGTTAAATGATAAGAAAAGTTAAGGGTTCGAAAGGTCCAACTAGAGAGTTTGGATTCAAATTAGAGGAGCAAGTCCTCCCATACTTTAACTCTTTGACGATTGACTATGATGGGAGCCCCCATATATATGGATGGAAGGGAGCATGATTCAAAGCTAGTAATGCGAGAGATGTGGGCTTGAATGGAAAGTTTCATGTTGAAGATGAACAATTGTGATTTGGTTAAGTTGATGGAAATTCTGGAGATTTTTGAGAAAGAAATTAGGATTCTAATGAAAGTGGAAGTTTTTTCTATTGTAGGAGTGCCCATTAGGAGGGTGTCATCAAAAAATCATTGATGGGTGGAGCATTGGTGCGAGGTGCCCATAGGGAGTCCATGGAATTGTCCTTGTGACTGAGCGTTCCTAATACTTCTACCTAGGTCGTCTTGCCATTAGTAGAAATATATATTGAGACATTGGATCTCCTTGTCTGATACCACAAGTTAGCCCGAAGGTGGTGGATGGAGATCCATTAATGAGGAAGGAAAATAAGTATTTTGAGATGAGAGCCATCACCCAATGAATCCACTTCTCATTAAAGTTGAAAGTTTTTAGAGTGTGAAATATGAATTTCTAGCTTAGCTTGTCAAAGATCTTGGATATATAAAGCTTGATAACTATGCTAGGCATCTTGGGGGATTGAAGAGAATGAATATGCTAGTGAGCAAATATGATGTTGTCCTGAATTTGTTGGCCCTCCACATAACCTGTCTACTCTAGGGAGATCATTGAGGAGAGGATGGGTTTGAGGTGATTGGCCATGACGTTTGAGATAATTTTTTGGATTATGTTACAAAGAGCGATGAGACAATAGTCAAAATGTGCCATATATTTGGAGGATTTGGGAACTAATGTGATAAAGGTGGTTCCAAAGACAGTGAGAATGGAGCAAGCTTGGTGAAAGTATTCTATTACTTGCCATATATCTTGTCCCATAATATTCCAACAAGCTTGAAAACTCTAAAAAAATCACCAACATTAAAATTACCAACATTTGAAAAAATATATACACACTTACATTAGAAAATTT
>Ga0099853_1000014_pt1 | contig 14608 bp, 4 predicted proteins | sample In2P11_FD_77060 | JGI IMG/M metagenome (GOLD analysis project Ga0099853, IMG submission 77060) | Clean room microbial communities from NASA Spacecraft Assembly Facility at Jet Propulsion Laboratory, Pasadena, California, USA -... ... | reverse complement strand
ATATATATATATATATATATATATATATATATATATATATATATATATATATATATATATATATATATATTATTTATTTTCCAAAATATTTTATGACACTAATGGATGATAAAACAACAGGGTAGTCACGGGATCAGCCATCATTGAACGAAGTCCCAGATTATCAAGTCACGGGATCAACCATCAATGAAGGAAAGTCTCATATTATCAAGTCACAGGATCAACCATCAGTGAGGGAAAATCTCAAATTATCAATCCAGAGGATCAGCAAGCAGTTGAGTGAATTACTGAGAAAAAGAGAGATACATCTGCATCTGCTAGTTCATCTGTTAGCACAACAACAAATTTGGGTCCACATCCTACCTACTCCTACTTCCACAGCAACATCATTTGCACAACGTATTCCACCAAAACTATTAATCTATAACAGTTACAGCTTTTTAGTTCATCTATAGTCTAAAAATGTCCCGTCTGTAAGAGACAACATTTATTGTAAACAGTTTGTAAATTTTGTATAAATACTTCTCCTTTTGAAGTATTAAGGGGGAATTTTTGAACATTTCTATAGGTGAACTCATCTACAACCTGAGGGTTTACTGTACTTTTTCAGTTAACAGACAGGGCAAATAATAGAAGCATTTCTTTGCAAGATTCATGTGTTGAGCCACTTTAGTGAAGTATATTTCAATTGTTCATGTTCTTTTCTAAAGTATTCCATAAACTTGAATGTTTTCTAAATTTGACTGGTATAACAGAAATGTTATTGCATAAATTGTTTAAGTACACTCTGCTCTTACTGTTATACATTTCTATGTTTTCTTCTGATATCCAGATCTGAGAATCCTTAATTGCTCTCTCACCCCGGTTGACCTCTTTCACTTCCTTCATTGTCCGGTTTAAGGAATCCTTAATTGCTCCTTGATCCCGATTGAAAATCATTTCACCATTCCAGCCTTGAGATCTAATATTGCTCCGCTACCTTGCCCTATAACACTGCTTTTATAATTTGTTTCTATTCAGTTTTCTTGATATATTGACTTGATAGCCCAATGGAAAATAGACAACCATCTATCCATCTAAATCAATAATTCCACCAACAAATCAAATCAAAACCAAATCAAGCTTACATAACTAGCCTAAAATAAATTAAAGCAACAAAGTTAAATTATTAAGAGAGAGCCCTCTATGAGCATTAGGAAGGCTAGATCCTAATCTCCAAAGTAGGTTTGTGGTTACCTCTATCATTTCTTTAAACACAACATGACAACCATAGGGAAATTTTAGAGTGATAACATAACTTACAAATCCTTATTTTTTCCTTTAAACTTCTCAGTGTGTCTTCCAAATCAGAAGAGTTCCCAACACCACACTTCTCATATGATCCATAGGGAGAGTCTCGAGAGTTGTAGTCTACCATCTTTCTAGTCATCTTTGGTATTCTTCCTGCAAGGTATATCATGTTAGCTAAACCAAGTCACGATAAACCAATGTACCTTAGCATAATTTAGGGAGGATACCTCGTCTGCAGGATCAACAAATCAACACAATACATGTATAACATAATCATGTCATCATATAGAAATATAATACATAAGCATATAAGCATATGACTATCATTCTAGCTAAAGTCCAATCATCAATCCATGACCATATCAACTACACATACCATGACGTCATGCATGACAATAACGACCATATCACTGTACCCTTGACAACATTTAAACACAGTCATGCATATCAATGCATATAACCCATCATACACTCATGATGACGCTCTTCACAACAATAACATCCTCTTTCACATGGCGACATAACTACAACCATGACCGAAACCATGCATATACAACAAGCATATAGACCACAAGGATGATTAACTCACGTGCAACCGACATGAATGCATGACCAAAACACATACCATCGAGTCTTAGGGGTGAACCATGCTCTGATGCCACTCTGTAACACCCTCCTCCCACACCTACCCAAGTAACAGGCCAACCGAGGTAAACATGTGACGAGAATTTACTATAATATCATTCAACTCCCTATGTGTTAGTTAAGGAAGTGGAATCGACGGAAACACACTATACCATACCTTCTGCACCTGCTATAAGACTCCCAAAATGCATCCCATTCATTCCCTTGACTAGCCCCTAGGTCCTACTAATCTTTTAGACCACTAAACCCCCGTACGCTCCCTTAATATAGACAAGGGTGCGCCTGAAAACCTCCGGACACATCCACAACATGGGTATGCATGCGTCTGAAGATTTTTCTCCTTAGACATGTGCCCACTACTTCGATATTTATGCCACTTTTCAAGCCCAGAATTCAAGTCACTACCCAAAAATCTATGTATCTTTCAGAATCCATAAATTACATGGCAACAAGACTTACAAATAAAAAACAGGCTTCGAGACTAGGCCTGACCTTCCCCAACTGGGACTAAGATTTTGTCAAACACTTGGCATCAATGCAATCTACAGGAAATGAATATAAGAAAGAGCATAAATCATTGATAACTCATATGAGACTTGACAAGAAGGATCATCACCCTCTTCCCTTAATTGTTTTGACATCAGTTATGTCTTGCATCCATTATCCTATGATATGATTCAACTCCATATGTGTTAGTTAAGGAAGTGGAATTGATGGAAACACACTATACCATACTTTCTGCACCTGCTACAGGACTCCCAAAATGCATCCCATTCAATCCTTGACCAGCCCCTGGGTCCTATTGAGATTTTAGACCACTAAACCCCCAGACACTCCCTCAATATGGATAAGGGTGTGCCTGAAAACCTTTGGACGCATGCACAACATGGGTATGCATGTGTTTGAGGACTTTTCTCCTTAGACTTGTGCTCACGACTCTGATATTTATGCCACTTTTCAAGCCCATAATCCAGGTCACTACCCAGAAATCCATGTATCTTTCGAAATCCATAAATTACATGACAACAAGACTTACAAGTAAAAAACTGGCTCCGAGACTAGGCCTGACCTTCCCCAACTCGGACTGACATTTTGTCAAACACTTGACATCAATGCAATCTACAGGAAATGAATACAAGACGGAGCATAAATGACTGATAACTCATATGAGACTTGACAAGAAGGATCATCACCCTCTTCCCTTAATTGTTTTGACATCAATTATGTCATGCATCCATTATCCTTCCAGTTACAAGTAAATACATGAAATAACCATGACTATAACCAATCATATAGCAAAGCTTATAACCATCATTAAACCATGCAAATAACAATGAAATAACAACCATTAAAGCTACATGTTAACAAGTACAAAAGCAAGAGAACTTAGCTTTTATTAAACATAGGCAAAACCAACCAGGTTTGGGACTTCCACATACCACCCGACGTTAGACATGGCTGAACCAAATCTTTCTTTCATCCAATCATCCCTGTGCCATATTCCAAGCATGATGTGGGATCTCATGGATAAACCAATCCAAATAAAACCAAGGGAATCCAGAGGTTACACCACCTCCACCCTCACTAAACCATGATCTCACCAAAAACGACACCAAGATCACAAAACCAAACTGAGTTTGGAATGCCTCTAGACTGAATCATTATCCTTGAGGACTTTTCTGTCCCCTTATCTCTCAGGTTTTACCGCAATCCATACAAGATCACTATGCCCTAAACTGAGACACTATTCTCTCAAAATTTACCACAATTCACACTAGATCACTAGGCCCTAAATCGATACTCCACCCTCAGGCTTTACCGTGTATCTTGCCAAAATTGGTCAAGGGATTCCTAGGCTTTTGGGAATTTTTTTGAGACCACCTCCACCTTGGATTCTGAAATGATCTAGCAATTCCAAAGCTCAAAACCGAGAAAACAATCCCATCAAACCATGGCTATCCCAAAAAAGGAAAGGCAAGGCTAAAAATCATTGTCATAACCCGACAAAACCATGCCATCGACATCCAAAAATCCATATGCCAACATGCAAAGCCATGCATGTCAAAACCAGCTAGGAAATCACGCATGTACTATATTACCTGCAAGTATTCTTGCTGAAGTTTCTCGATCCTGCTTCTCCTTGCTTGATATTTGCTTTCCTTTCCTTTCCTTATCCTTCCTTTGCTTTCTTTTTCTTTTCTTGCTCCAAAGCTAGAAAGCTCCAAGAAAACTCTAAGTGTCCAAGAGTGAGAGAGAGAGAGAGAGAGAGAATAATGAGAAAGCTCCAAAATTGAATTGACCAAAAGCCATGAACTAATCCTAAGAAACCTTTTTATTAATAAGGCCTCTATTTTCTTCATTTTCCATTATTTTCCTTCAATTTCCTCCTCACATGCAACCTGTGACCTTTCACCTTCCTTTTCTCCTATTTTCCTCTATTTTCATAAATAAATGTGCCAAAATACCTTTTTTCCTTTTTAATGCCTTTGTCAATTTCCCTTAGCCATAAACACATTCAATGATGCCCGCTAGGATATCTTTTCCCAACATTCAACTTGGAATAAATGTCCCTTAACTGTGGTCTTATTTTGCCTTTATTAACTTTTATTACATGAACTTTTAACCAAGGGTTGTTACATATAGTCTCACTTAGTCTTTAAAGCTTGAGAGGACTCACTAATTATAGTCCCACTAACTAACTAATTTTTAAACCTTAAGAAGACTCACTACTTATAGTCCCATTGACTAGTTTTTCAAATAGATAAATGTTTGGTTTATTCTAGCAAAAGCACATGAGTTATAAATGCATAATTCATTTATTTATGTAATGATCACTAATTTCATGCTCTTAGAAAGTCATGGCTTACACAAGTGCACTCTATAATGAATTCGATGCACCCACTTCAAAGACCTGTAAACCCACTCAAATTCTTTTATAATGTTTGAGTGGGTTTATCGGTGTTTGAAGTGGGTGCGTTGATTTAGTATAAAGTGCACTTGTGTAATCCATGACTTTCTAAGAGCACGAAACTAGTGATCATTACATAAATAAATGAATTATGCATTTATAACTCATTTGCTTTTGCTAGAATAAACTAAACATTTATCTATTTGAAAAACTAGTAAGTGGGACTATAAGTGGTGAGGCTTCTTAAGGTTTAAAAATTAGTTAGTTAGTGGGACTATAATTAGTGAGTCCTCTCAAACTTTAAAGACTAAGTGGGGCTATATGTCACATCATCTAAGTGGATCACAACTTGGATGTTGCATAGATAATGATGAGCATGTTGATGTTTAATGGATAATTTTTATTATTATTATTTTAAGAGAGGCTCATCTTTTTTCTTTTCCTTATAGCAGTGGTTTAACGATGCTACTTTTTGGTAGTTTGATTTGTTGATTTTATAAGAAAATTGTAACTTTAATTTGAATTTAATTATTTAATTTGTTAAATATAAATGTACTTTTCGGTAGCTTGTTTTTGTTGATTTTATAAGAAAATTGTAACTTTAATTATTTAATTTGCTAAATATAAATGTCTTAAAAAATTTCGATGATGTGAATCCAATTTTATATTTATAAATGCAATTTAAATAATAGAACATTGTCATTTCATTAAAAATCGTGTCATCAAATTCCAACGAAAAAGAAAAAAATAAAAAAATCACCTTGTTAAATATAATCTAGGATGGATTTTTTTGGCTTAAAATTTATTTAATTAAATGTCACTGGTTCCACTGGCGATGGCCGTGTGAGCGAGGACTTTGGTCCCTGAGGTTCCAAATTCAAGTCCTCCTTTGATAAACAATGAAATCATATGTAAATGTTATATCAACCTACAAAAAAATGTCTTCGGTTCTATAAAAATCTAGATTGTGTTTGATGAAATATTTTAACTTGAAGTTATTTGATTAGAACTTTGATGACATATTTAAACTTGAAAGTTAAGGAAAATAACATGAAAAGGGTGATAGAGGTTTGTAAGTGAAACATATTGTGGTTTTAAAATTTTGTGTCACCTCACTTTCGATTAATGACACATCATACTTTAAATTCTCAATGCAACTTAGTTACCCACAAACATATTTGGTCTATATCATAGAGGAAACATTTTTGGCTCTAGCTATCACTTCCAACACCATGCTGGTGGATACTCTCTTATAATTATCAATTATAACATTGTATTGATACACACTCTCTTATAATTATCGACTAGATAGCTTCATACATTAGGATGATAGATAAATGATATTATTACTTGAAATCATATCTCAATTAAAAAAACCCAATATGTAAAGAAATATCTATAACATTGATTTAAATTCTATCTATAGATATAAATTTAAATTAATATTTTATAAATTAATAAAAAATATCTATAACAATTTACTAATATTTTAATTAAATTATGATAAATTATTTTACTTTAGAAAACATGAATCTATATAAATAAGAGTTCCTTTTAAATATAAGTTAAAATACAATTGTATTTTAGTATCGTCTATAATATATAATATATGTGGGGTAATTTTAGTGATAATTGGATGAGATTTTTGGTATTTAGTGAATAGTTAAAATCTCATTTTAGTTTTAAATTCATTAGAACTTTATTTTTTTTAATAATTAAAAAATAATAAAATTATATATATTGAGGATGAAAACCACTTTTTTTTAAAGTGCGCCGCCTACAACCACTTTAGATCTTAGTGTCATAATCTTTGTCGCAATACTAACCTTCCTAGCCTTTTACGATGTCAAAATTATAGCGAGCTTGAGAGGCTTCTTTCCAAGCTTTTTGAGCATAAGAATAAAATCTTAAATCAAACTAAATAATTTGTTTCTTTAGGTCCAATAAACCAAAGTTTAGTCTCAGTGGATGTTAATCATCATCATCATCATATATATATATATATATTAAACGGGAAAATTTATTATAATTTTGTTGTGAAATTAATAATGGGACAATCATTACTCACTGATATTTATAAATATAAGTTAATTCATCACCATCATTCAAGGCAAATTATGTAACCTAAAATTAATTACTAGTAATTCATAAAGAGTTGACTTTCACTCTTACCAAATATCTCTAGATCTTAAACCACTAACTTTCTTAGTTTCAAAAAAAAAACTACTACTTAACGGAAAACATCTTCTGGCACAATCTGTTACTATATATTAAAAATATTTTAGAAATAGCCATACCGAAAAGATACGTTCATAACTTTTCGTTAATGTACGTTATTAAGTTTTCATCTTCCCAGTTCAAATCAAAATATATTTTATAGATGCTTGTTTGAATAGGATAATGTTTTTTTAATAGTACAAAAAGGTGAATTATAACTTTTTATCATAAATTTATTTTTGAAAATTGGTAACCTGAAAGATGCTTTAAGTCAATATCATAATAACTTTACGAACAAAATTATGAATACAAAAATTAAATAATATAAAATTGACAAATAATTTATAGTGTTTTAAGTCAATATCATAATAACTTTCGAACAAAATTATGAATAAAAAAATTAAATAATATAAAATTGACAAATAATTTATACACAATTACGATAAGAGTATTGTTATAAAATTAATATTAATATATTTTAATATATCTTTATCGAATAAAATAAAATAAAGATAATTAATCTCACCTAACATAATAAAATTTATTAAATTTTAAAGACTAATTGTCTTCTAAATATGGACAAATATATTGTCATCAAATTGTGACATGTAATGTTGTTATCAAATTGTGACATGTAAAAGTTTAATCTGGTCATTATCATACCCTATTTATCTTTGTCATAACATTTTGCTTTACACTAATATTTATATTTATGGATTTATGGTTGTCATTATCATACCTTAGTTATCTTTGTCATAACATTTTGTTTTATAATAATATTATATTTATGGATTTATGGTTGAAACGGGTCACAAGGGAGAAAGGGTTAAGGAGTAGGGTGAGGTTACAACGATCCATGAGTTGAACAATGGGTTCTGCATTTCTCTAGGGCAACATTCAATCCTGTATTTTTTGGGGTTGTTGAATAGGCTAGAGTTTCCAAATAAATTATTTTAATTGATTTCTGGTCAAAGTAGATCGCGAGGTTTTGCTTTAAGAACGGTTTAGGCCTACAAGGATATGGAGATATAAGATCCTTAGTAACGGTTTAGGCTTATAAGGAAAAACCAAGTTGAACCTACCTATGTTAATGCTCCAGAGTTTGTATACTAATTCAACTTCTTTAGATATAGTTGACAAGCATGCTAAATTTTTCGGTGTTGATTCTACCCAGTAAAGCGGAGGTTCGACCTCATCTTCGGGCATGAGGATATTCTTGGAACTTTTTTCTTGCTCAATATTTGCATGAGAATTTGGGAAAATATTTAGCAAAGAAAGTAGCTACATGCCAGAGGTCAATGAAAAACACAATTAAAAAAAAACATATTAAAGGAACTTTTTTCTTGCTCAATATTTACATGAGATTTGGGAAAATATTCAAATATTCAGCAACGAAAGTATTTGCATGAAGCATATTAAAGGAGGTATTCAAGGAAACAATGCTAAACTTAGCACATATGAGTGAGTTTCTTGCTCAATATAATTTGCATGAGAGTTTGGGCAAATATTTGGCAAGGAAAGTATCTGCATGTCAGAGGTCAACGAAAACACAATTCAAAAGAGCAGCATATTAGAGGAGGTATTCATGGAAACAGTGCTAAACTTGGCACAGATCAACGAGTTCCTGTGGGGAGTATGTTAGAAAACTTGGCATGCTTGCCACACAAGAACAAGTTTAATTAGTATTTCTTGACAAGTCCATTGGGTGTTGAACAATTAAAAGGCGAACAACCCTAATGTTGACATCGTTCGTGAGTTAAGCGGATTCCGACCCTTTCGAATGTGAATCCCTCCTATCAAACAATACTCATAAGCACATATACATTGAATATTAAGCTAGTGCAAAATAAGAATAGTGCATGGTAATAAAGATGTAGTACAGATTGTAGAACATAATGGAGTGTTCTAATATTAAAATGTATTTAACTAATTCCGTTTGAAAAACTACTGGATTCAAATATATGGATGAAAGGGTTTTCTTTAAGAATAAAATAGGGAGACATTGAAAGGTGTAAATCCTTTAATAGGCATGAAAGGTGTGCCCTGATTTAGGTGCTAGATAATTAAAATAGTTCGATCCATCAGATTGATTCGACTGGTATTAATTTAGTTACAAATTATAAGACTCACAACGTAGCAGGTCAACCTCACCCTTGCTCGGCATTAATTCCAGGTGTTTCCTTAACCATGGTAATCTAGTGGAGTGGAATTGATCATCTGCGCTTATACAAATTCAATCTCATTCGTGTAAAGTTTACGTTGGGCACAACTCGAGTTTTAGAGTAAGTTTTATTTTAAGTTGGAGTTCCCATAAAACATGGGTTCACTGAATTTGTCACAGTTGCATTTGACAATAACCATAGTCGAAGCAACGTGACTGGGTTCTGTATAGACGTATTTGAGGTGATTGTGAATAGACTGGATTATGCACTGCCTTATGATCTCATTCCCTACTAGGAGTACAACCATACACACTACTATGATGATGTTGCTTATCAAGTTCATCTCAAGGTACCTTCTATAGCCCGTTGAATTATTAGATTTCAAATTCTTCTGATTACCAAGAATTCAACTGATGTCGATATTGATTTCAAGATTGGTTGACAAAAATTTGATGCAGTTGTGGGTGATATCACAAGTTTAGCTAACTAAAGTAACTATGCCAATTTCTCGCAACCATTCATCTAGTGATGGTAGTTCATGTTAAGGCAGATGAAGCAAATAATGCTTGGCCCTTCCTATTGCCTTTTACAATAGGCATGTGGTGCACAATAACAACATTTTTATATTCACAAGATGCGTAATATGGCTATTCGAGCATAGGGTAAATCCCGAGTTCAGAGGAAAACCCAAAGACCAAGTGGTGACTCTACTATGGTATTCTACCCACGATAATTTACTCTTAACACTCAATTCATCATTTGCGCATAGTTTTATTTATGTTTGTGGCATTAGTCTCCAATAAGCTGACTTTTCCTCTTTTCTGTTCGCCCTGTTGCTCCAAGTTTTCTTTCTCGATGTTGGTTTTCTCTCACAGTAAGAGAGATTTGCTTTGTTTTGTTCTATTGTTTGAAATATATAAAAGCACAACATCACTATTTAGATGGCTTTAGATGAAGTTTTTTGTCCCTGTTTATAAATTGTACTACAGGGGTGAAGTTAGTGACCAGTTGGTCTCGATCGATGCTTGTAATCTGGCTATTCATAGTTGTGATTCTAACATCAAGCTATACGGCCAATTTGAGATCTATTCTTACAGTACAAAAGTTGAATCCTGCTACTGAAGATGTTGAATCTCTTTGCATCAATGGAGCACTAATAAGGTTTTAGGAAGGCACTTTTGTAGGTGAATACCTACAAGAGCAGTTGCACATAACCAATGAAAATCTTAAAAAAATTTCAACAATAGAGGAAGCTGGAGAGGCTTTCTCAAAAGGCACAATTGCTACCATTTTCGATGAGATTCCTTATATTTGCATTTTTCTAGCTTCACAATGCAACTATGCAATGGTTGGACCTATTTATAGGACTCGGGATTTTGGATTTATAAGTTGCAGTAGATATTCAATTATTTCTTTGAATTCCTATATATAAATGACTTCTTCCATATATGGTTAGTCTCTCATGAATCAACACTTTTGCATAAGTATTTCCCATGGGCAATCCCCTCATCTCTTATATTTCTAGGGTCGTTCAGTCTCTTTCAAAGGACAAACAAATGCAACAGATTAAAAACAAATAGTTAAATAACACAACCTGCACATATTCAGGAGCAAAAGTACGCTCCAATAGGTTGAGCATGGGCAGTTTCTAAGGTCTTTATCTTATCACTGGATCAGTGTCATTTGTAGCTCTGAATATATTACTTTCCATGTATTTTTTCAAAATATATCAAATATTTGCTATTGAAACTTGAAAGCCCATCTTTGAAGATTAAGAGACAATCTATGTTGGAAATGTTATAGAATCGATCAATTTGGCATAATGTAAGTGTTTTCTCTTTATCTTCTACTTTTGAAAGACATTGTGTTTATTGATTTTATCTTCAATGATTCTTTATATGTCACAATGCTTCTCAAATTTATGCCTTACCACATTTAATTAAACTTAAAACCAAAATCACTTCTAAACAAATTATGTAAACTTTACTCTTTTATATGGAAATGTTTTTAATTCATCTATATAAAATTATAGAATTAAACTCTATAATAATCAAATATACGCATTAATTTTAAATTATTTATATTTTAATTTATTATTCTAAATAAAAAATTTCATTTAAGAATATATTATTTTTATTATAATAATAACCATTTATAAACCATCAAGAATTTAAGGATCTATTAAGAAATAAAATAGTTTTATTGAATGTATTATAAAATTATTAAGAAATAAAATAGTTTTATTGAATGTATTATAAAATATAATAATAATCTATAAAATATTTTTATTGAATGTATTAGGTTTATAATAGTAATAATAATATATAAACTAGTTTTATTGAATGCATTTTTTTTTATAATAGTAACAATAATTTATAAAATAGATTTATGTTAATATTTAATTTTGGAAAAAATTATATTACTTTTAAATATATTTTTTTAAATTATTTTAAATGGTTAAATGATAATAATTTGATTGGAATGGTAGTTAGTTAGTTTAATTTTTTCTTCATGTTAATTTGTATGGCAAAACATTGAACAAGTTGAAAATTATGATCAACAATTCTTATAAAAATGAAATGGCAAGAAAAAATTGAGTATCTTGATATTGAAATAAATAATGATAATCATTATAATTTGGTCTTAGATTTTAAAAAACAATTCTTCTATTAATTCAACAATTATTTTAAAAATTATATTTAAAATAAATATAATAATATATAAACAAATAATTTTTAAATTTTAAATTTTTTATACTTACATCATTATTATTATATATAAAATTAAAAACATATTTGAAAACATTTTTTTTTGAATAATCATCTGGACAAAGATTTCAAATTGACAAACAAACAACTTGTTTTCCAAAAATACCCAAAATATAGATTACCTAAAAATACATATCACTTATGACAAATACAACTAGTTCCCTTTTCTGGTCCTACATCTCAAATGAGGAAAGCTTTGACATTCAATTCCATTAGGCAGCTAAGTTAGTGGATTGTTTTGTTTTCCTTTGGCATAAATTGGAGCATTCCCTTATTTTTAATGGCTAGTTTCCATATGCTACATTTCATGTAAAACTTTGCAGCTCGTTACATTCCATTTTGCTGGGACGTGGTCTTTGCTTTTGCAAAGCAATATACTTACAAGGCTTGAATTTTGAGTAGTACAAGCTTGTTCGAGTTTTGAGATTTTTGAAGAGATTATTAACACGACTTTATTATTAGTTTGAATAATTGGCTAATCATGATACATGAATTTTTAATGTGGTTTTTGGGCATCAACATGTACAAACATCTTAATGGAGAGATAAGAAGACATATATTCAATGTATTAAACACAAACTAATGACAGGTCAGATTTAAAAATTAAGTTAAAATTGAATATCCAAGTTTAAAGATGTTATAGATTATAAACTTGGATCAAGAGAGAGAAAACTTTGTTGTAATTTAAAAATGATGATAATTAAGAAAATAATTACATGTGATTAACAATTGATCATTCTTCTGTTGGGTGGCAACAATTCATATTTACATATGGCTTGTTGTATTAAAAGATGCTTTATATAACTCATTATGATGGAGATATATAATTCGTGGAGGAAGCGAAGGTTATACTTCTTGCACTCGATATTTCAATATAAACAGATGGTTACTCTGCCGCACACAGTGTTACGGGATAAACAAGTGGAAAACTATAAGCTCTTTGTTGGCCAAGAGGAAATGAAAGGATAATGAGTGACATCTGATATGACATAGACGACATGGTAGTGTGCTTGAATAAAATAGAGCGCTACATCACCACATACTCGGATACAGGTTCCACTGTGCCTTCGAATGGAGAAGCGATTATCAATGCTACCCCCATCAACATGGTCAATGCAAATTCCTCTCTAGAACAACCAATGATCATTCTAGATGAATGACTCTCTATTTGACTTACTACTATGTGGAATTGCTCTCATGTTGTCTTAATTCTTATGCCTCTATCTGTTATATCATCTTTATTTTCTGTCTTTACTTTCATGGAGATCAACAATCTAGTGGTTATACAAACCTGTCAGAATTTGTTTTTTTGTAAGATTGGTCAGTTCTTGAGGCTACCTGTTCACTCTAGCATAATTGTTTGTCATTTTTTTGCCAAATTAGTAGTCAATTTTGGGCTTGCAATGTTGGCAAGTCTTGGTATGGTGGACAAGGTCCACAAACTATTTCAAAAAATATCAGTTGTAATCTGATTTTATAATGAATACCAATAGAAATTTTGGTCAGATTTGCACAAAAAAAAGATGGAGATATATAATTCTTTTCACGCTTAATGTAGAGTTGAGATTTGATATTTAAAAATATTATTAATAACAAAAAGAAAAATGCAGTGTTACCCATGAATCAAATATTTCAATGTTCACTTTCATAAAATCATTTCATATTAGCTTTATATAGAGAGGAGGGTTAAGTAAGTGAAATTAAAAAAATATATTATTGAGTGAATATCTTCTTTCTACTTTTCAATGGGAGGGGCAAAGAAAGAAAGAAAGAAAGAAAGAAATTATTTTTAACGTCCACGAGGCTAAAGATCGCCTATGGGACATATTGCTTCTTCATTCACTTGATGTATTCGGCCCTTTTTCTTTGAAGCTTCAAAATAAATGCTCCCAACTTCTCGACAAAACCCTCGCTAAATAGGTTATCCCAAGAGCTAGCTACCAGCATATCTGCATAACTTTTCCTGTTGTCTTTGAAGGCCTCACATTCTAAAATGAAATGTTTTTCTGTTTCCGCTTTTCTGGAAGAACAGAAAATGCGTACTTTTTCCTCCCATGCTTCCTTTGGCCTTTTCTAGCGTCCCGTTTCACAATGAAGTTAATGAGAATTAGTCCTTAACTAAGTAATAAGAATTTTGGCTCTCCAAGATATATTGGTCTCTTTCTTCCTGGCTCCTTATCCCAAGTACGCTTGTGGAACTTTTCCATAACAAAAGATTTTATCTCTTTGGTGTTTATGGGACAAACATTCAAGCCAATACCCCATTTACTAAGCCATTTGTTATTTTGTTGCATCCAAGTTTTTTTGCTCTTGCACAATCTATCATTAAAGACAACCTTAGGCCATCTACCCTCTTCCATTTGCTCAATTTTTTTAAATACCTTATGACTCACACCATAGCAATTGCTTCAATAGGAGCAGTCCTTGTTTCACTTAACAAGATATCATAAGGAACTACACTTTTAATCTTAAATTTGTTTGTAATCAAACGCTTATGGATTTTCTCAATTTGTCTCCATTGCATGTTTGATGTATTTTTGGAAAACAAGTTGTTTGTTTGTCAATTTGAAATCTTTGTCCAGATGATTATTCAAAAAAAAATGTTTTCAAATATGTTT
>Ga0099853_1000013_pt1 | contig 15507 bp, 8 predicted proteins | sample In2P11_FD_77060 | JGI IMG/M metagenome (GOLD analysis project Ga0099853, IMG submission 77060) | Clean room microbial communities from NASA Spacecraft Assembly Facility at Jet Propulsion Laboratory, Pasadena, California, USA -... ... | reverse complement strand
GACAATGAAATTTACGAAGGAAAGACCAAATTCAGTTTCTATAATAGAAACTCTATTCCTTCTGAGAAGAAACCATGATCCATCGGTGTTCCTCAGGGGTCTAACACCGGTCCTCTTCTTGCATTCTACTTTTTAACTCATTAGCCAAGATAAGGAGATCTTTTTCCGTCAAATTATTTTGCCCTACATTTGTATAATCTTCTGTACTAAAAAGATCATTTGAAATAGGATGATCTCCACTAGAGGGACCATCTGAAATAGGAGGATGATCTGAACTAAAAGAATCATCTAAGCTATCATTATCTGAGTAATCTAGATTACCATCTATGTAAAGTTTAGAAAATGGGAATATATCAGAAAATTTTATCTGATTTTCTTGAATAATATTACTATGATTTTTATAAAAAGCATCAAAAAAAATTCCTATACTAGTATTTAAACCAATCATATGGCTAAATGGGTAATTGTCTACAATCCTGTTTATTTCCCTGTTATTTTCAATTTCCCTGTTATTTCCAATTAAACTACTATAGTGATAAATGAGAACTTCCCTACCCCTAATACTAATTTCATTTAAGTATTTACTAGGTTCAGTTGAAAATTTTGTATAGTCAAACCTTAAAAGAAGATAGTCTTTATCTCCCAACTTAGTCATTTGAAATCCAATACAAGGGTATGTATCATATGTATGTGTGCTTTCATGAATGTCCATATTTCCAGGCTCTAGTGGTCTTTGGATTCCCCTATATAAATTAGAGGGCTCTCCTGTACCTATGTAAGCTTCATCTTGTTCAATGTTATAGTCATTATAACTTATACCTTGTTGTATAAACACCTGTAAATTATAACCATTATTGCTCGGGTCTGTTAAGCGGATGAGTTCTACAGTTCTATCCTCCGAAGGACCGTAGAGAGAATCTCTTTTATATTTAGGACACATATCAAATAAAAATTTTGAAAACTTTTTATTTCAGTTAGAATTTAAGGAGTATATATTACTAACCGCTTTTTCATCAACTTTACTATTAGCAAAATTTAGATTCGTTCTGTTTAAATTAAATTCTTCAATATGCCCATTTTTAAAAGTAGTATTTATGCAAACAATTTGATCAGTACATCTTAAGTTAATTTTGTACGTAATATTTGAATAGTTAGAAACGAAATTAGAAATAAGACCTGTAAAATATAAACTATGATTTTTCAATAGTACTTCTAGATCACTAATATTACCTTTATATGAATAAGAAAGTTCTACCTTATTTTCTACGATTGTAGCTATATCTATAGTAGTGAATTTACTTATTTTAGTTAAAGGACTTATGTTCATTTTATTTTTAATTATATCAGTATAAAATAATCTAAAAGGACTTGATCTATTATAATTGTTTTTATTACCCCTAAATGATTCTAAGAATCTACCAATAATAGGAAATTTAATTATAATATTATAAATACCTTTAGCTAAACCTTGAGTATCATTAGGTTTAATAGCTAAATTTTCAACTAAAAAACAAATACGTGTTAGTATATTCTCTAGTTTTGGTAATCCTAATAAGATTATAAATTTAACACAAGGCATTACATAGTAATAGTTAACACTACCTAGTAAAACCATAATAATTACGCTAGATAAACTTAAAGATACGTTATCTAGTTTAAATTCCTTAGTTATAGAACAAAATATGCATATTATAATTAATTTAATAATTATTACTTTGGGGAAAAACGTATAAAGAAATAGTGTAAGAGAACTAGTATCAACCGTTATTCCTAAACCTAGTAGATGCAAGAGCATATTTACAGTAAAAATAACGAATCACATAACTAATAAAAAAAAAAATAATTTCTTTTTATTATGAAAAATAAAAAGAAATTTATCCTTAATAGATATATGTTTTTTACTATTTAGTAAACCAATAATAATCATGCTTAAGCCAATAGTAATATTTATACATATAAATACATCGTCAAAAGCTGAACAACCCATAGTTTTCTCTACTAAAGATAAATAATATCCCGTAAAAATAGCTAACATGTCACCGTTTCAATAAGATTGTGTGTTAGAACTATTATATATGAGTAATAAAGATATAATGGCCCCTAAGGTTAGTAATACAAGTATACAAAAATAAAAGGTATTTTATTCCAACACTAAAGGTATAAAAGCCAAAGAAAATATAATAACTATAAAATTAATAATATTTTTATATAAAGATAACTTAAGATAATGACTGCTAACTCAACCTTTTAACCCAAAAGTACCATTTCTTGTTTTAGAATTTATTAGGCTATACTGTGAATTGGATTTAACGTAACCTCTTAGCATTGTAGATGATTTGTTATTAAATGAGGAACGTATGTTTTTTAAGCTACCTTCATATCTGTATTTAAAAACCGATCTCATAGCTGTTAAACGTCTTGTTATTCTACCAGTCACTTCAAATCTTACACCAATTACTATTTGTTGTTTTACAGTATTTATAATATTGTTTTTATCTATTTCTTCAATATTATCATCAAATGTTATAAGTGTATGTAAATAAGGTATTCTTACCATTTGCAGTATAGCTTTTCTTAGAATTCTTACTGCTTTTTTTTTTCTATCTCTTAATTTAAGAGCAACTGCGGATGAAAAAATATCACTATTTAAATGTATAGATTTTAATTCAACTAAGTCAATTTTCACTTTTTTGTTATATAATTTTTCTATTAAACTAATTAAACCTAAATTTCTAAAATTTAAATTTACACTGTTAAATTTAGATTTATTAAAGTTAATTAGCTTCGTATAATTAACTAACCTTTTTTGTAATCTAAATCATTTCTTCTGTAATCTAATGTTGTATACAGGTATTTTATATAATGTAAGATCTTTTTTTCTTAAATTAACTAGTAAATAATTTACTAAATTATCAATTTTGTTAAATAAAGCCATATTTCATTTTTTAAAAATGAAAAAGTTATTTTTAAATAAATGAGGTAATCTGTTTTTATGATTTGGTATAAAAATTCTTTTTCCATCAATTATTCTTTTTTTAAATCTTATCCATGTAATAAATTTTCTTATATACTGTTCAATAGATGACTTTTGTTTATTGTATAAGTATAATGTAATAAAAATTGTAGTGTTCGTGTGATTTAGTTCAGCTCTACTCGCATATACTTTATTAGCTGAATACCGAGTTTTGTTGGCACGTCTACGTTTAAATAAAATTTTTATTTTATCTTTTGACATATTACAATAACTTTTAACTAATTTATTTAGTAAAGAATTATGACTAATTAAAGATTTAATATAAGATTTGTTGTAAGAATATATACTAGTAAACCACTCTTTACTAGAAAATGGGTAATAAATCGTCTTTTTATATTCACCTTTTTCAAAATTACTCTGTATTTTATTGTCTTTTTCTATAGTATAATTGTTGATAGAGAGTTTATCACTAAAACTGTTTTGTTTATATTTAAATAAATTTGACATAGAAAACTAATATGAATTATTGGTATAAATTAAGGCAAAACAAGTTATGATTTTAATTAGAAATATGATATGATATTACTATAATAGTAATAATTAGTATATATTGGTTATAACAATTAGCATAAATGTATAAACCCATGTATTTATTTTTAACAAATATAAGTGATATGAACACTTAACCTTCCATTTAATAAATGGATGCTCTACCGATTGAGCTCACTTACTTTTTTTCTTAATGATTTTTTTCAAAGGGCTTTAACAAACCTAAATTTATTCTTCTTCCCTATTTCCTTTTATATAATATAATGGCAATTTCCAATTATATCCAATCATGAAAAAACTGGGGTTTGTTATATCCAATCATAAACAAACTGGGATTTGTTATACCATTTGGTAAGGCTATTACCTTTTATAACAAGTTAGTTGTAATAAATGATTTTTTTTAGTAAAATTAATCTGTTTTTTTTAGTAAAATTAATCTGTTTTTTTCACTAAGATGTTAATTTAATGAATTACTAGTGTTTATATGAAGAATTTAATCTTTTAAATTCTTCAATTTTATCTGCTAATTGTGATACATAATTGGAATTTTCTAACTTAAGTTTATTTTCTAAACCTATTCCTTTATTTAATAAATCATTTATATTTTGTCCATGCGTTGTTATAAGACGATCTATTATACCAATTTTAGTAGAAACAGTATTAGCCATCTCATCTGACATACTTTTAGGCACAGTTATATCCATATTACCTATTGAATCAGTTATAACAGTAATATTATTGTCGATTACTGTAGTGTTAAATTGACTTATAAAGTTAGCTAATTGAGGCAACAATGAATTTATTTGTGCTACTATTTCAGCTATTCCTGCATCCGATTGCAACATTGTTGTTGCAAATGCATGAGGTTTAACTGTTATATTACTTAGGTATTTTTTATCAAATATAAATATAAATAACATAAATAAAATAGCCAGTAAGTAATACATATCTAATTCTAATAACTCTTCTGTATTTAGGGTAGTAATATCTTGTAAGTAAAGTCCTCAAGCTCTAGATGCATCACAGCTAATGATAGTAAAATCAAAAGAATAAATTAAGGTTGAAACTGAATAATGTATAGCGTCTAAGATTACTGCAGGATAAATACCAAATAATATAGTAGGTACAACTAAAATGAATAATACTGTAAATTCTCTTTTAGTTAAATCTGGAAAACTAACAATATGCATAACTTTATCATTAACTCCATATGCTTTTTTATCAAAAGACAAACTAACAGCCTCAAACATTCTTGAATAAACACCTCCAAAAGCTATTCTTTGATACATATAGATTGTATATGCTGCAGAGAATATTATAGAAGAACTTGCAAAAACACCAAATAGTGATGATCTTTCAAATACACCATATAATGATAAAAATTCTCCTATGAAATTTAAAGATAGAGGTGCTCCACAGTTAGCAAGACATAATATAAAGAACAGTATAGATAATAAAGGCATTACTTGAGTAACTCCTCTGTAGAAAGAAATTACTCTTGTAGAAGATCTATCATATAATACTCCTCCTGCACAAATAAATAGACCAGGTGACACTAGTCCATGAGCCAATCCTAAATTTATAGCACCTTCAATTCCCTGTATACAGTTACTGAACGCACCTAAAAGGTAAACTGCAGCATGAGAAACAGAACTGTACGCTATAAGTTCTTTAACATCTATTGTTCTTAAAGTACTAAAACTAGCGTACACTATAGTAATAACACCTATTAGAAAAATGATGTAAGTATATTCCATATAGGCTTTAGGTAATATAGGTAAAATTAATCTTAATATACCATATAAGCTTAATTTAAGAACAATAGCCGCTAAAATGATACTTCCCCCTAAAGGTGACTCAACATGGGCCTTTAAAAGTCATGTGTTTAAAAAGATTGTGGGAGTTTTTACTGCAAAAGCTATAAAAATACCATAAAATAAGAATAGTTGTGTTACATAAATGAAATTCCCTTTAAAAAGAGTATCCAAATCTGTAGTACTCATGATAGATGACATTGCTAATATAGATAGTAATAAAAATAGAGAACCCAGCAATGTATATAAGAATAGATAAAAACTAGCCTTTACTCTATTATCAGATCCAAATAAACCTATTAGTATGAATAATGGTGGTAAGATACTCTCAAAAAAGATATAAAAAAGTAAAATATCTAATACTAAGAAAACCGCCAATAGCAGACTTTCTAACAATAGTATTATAATAACATAAGATTCTACATCATTTGTAATTGATTTTCAATTCGATACTAGTGAGATAGGAATAATCAATGTAGTTAATAAAATAAAATATATGGATAGACCATCTACACCTAAATAAAAATCAAAATAGCTTACTTCATGATACTCTTGTACAAATTGAAATTGGTTTGTACTAAAGTCAAATAATATAAAAATAACTAAAGAAATAAAGAAATTTAAGATAGATGTAATCAAAGCTATAAATTTTATGTTTACTAAGGATACACCACGATCTTTATTAATTAATATTGCAAGTACACCTAGTATAGGAGTTAAAAGTAAAGATGATAATAACATATATATATATATAAACTATAAGTACCTCTATTTCGTATAGAATGGTAATGTACCATACCAACTTATAAATTACACCATATGTATAATAAGGTAACAAATTCTTAGTAATAAGTAGGCGGATAGAGGATTTGCACCCCTGTTTTCTGGGCATGAGCCAGATATGTTACTATTACACCAATCCGCTTTTTTTTTTTTTAAGTATTTTCAGTTCGGTTATTACCTACGTCTGATCGAACCTAAGGATAATTAGTTCAAATACCTTCCGAAGACTAGCTTCGGTGGGACTCATACTTTTCTGGTCACTTAGGTCGGTTGAATTTTGTTTTCTCCTCATTACTTAAAATTCTTATTAATGTATACGACGCATAGGATGATGCATTAAAGAAATTTACATTCCGCTGCCCATATAGAGCAGATTTCTCGGAAACATGAAAATTTACATGTCGTAGTACATCCGAAAGATCTCAAGTTCCATTGTATAATTTAGAGATTATAGTACCCCCGAATTGAGCCTTGAAAATGGTTTCTCAGGTCAAAGAATAAACTCCTTTGACAGATTTCAATTTCTCATTACTGATTATTGACAGAGCACTTCTTTTTGTGTCGGCTAACAAAGTACTACCTTTCCGGGTTGAAGCTCTCAAGGATTTACCATTTCAGGTTAACCCCAGAAATTTAAGCGGTTTCAATCAATTTCCATCCCATTTTACTCATCCTGATTTGTCCTTATGAAGATATATTCCCCATTCCGGTCTATCTAGGATTTCAAATGGTTTATTACTGTAGAATAATCCATCATCAGCATAGGATATACTAGACTTTTGACTTAAAAAATCTATAAGAGGTATCAAGGCAAGAAGAGGACCGGTGTTAGACCCCTGAGGAACACCGATGGATCATGGTTTCTTCTCAGAAGGAATAGAGTTTCTATTATAGAAACTGAATTTGGTCTTTCCTTCGTAAATTTCATTGTCCGTTTGAGCTATACCTTTATCCTTTAATTCTTGTGAATTAATAATAGGAGATGAAATATGGATAGCGGCTAGTCATCCGACGAACTTTAAAGGAACACCTTGATCTTTTAGATAATGTGCTATTTTAATACAATTAACGTTATCAAAGTATTTACGAAGATCGAATTCAAAAATGTATTTATGATCGTCCAAGGATAGGACTTCCCTTCAAGCCGTTAAGGTACCTTTGGAAGGTATAAATCCATGTTGAGAATTTAGAAATTTGTCTTCCAGAAAGATATATAAAAAATTATTCATCATCTGTAGGACTTTCTTGTTTAATTTATCTTTTCTTGTTTAATTTTTTTTACAGGGCTTTAGTATACATGTGTTTACTCTTCTCCCCTAACTGCTTTTTACTAACCTTTTTCTAAAAAAAAATGTAATGGCAATTTTCCAGTTACACAAAAAGTATTTATAAACTGGGGTTTGTTATAAAATTTTAAATAGAAATGTTACCATGCATAATAAGTATCACCCTTTTTATAACAAGTTAACGTAAATATAACCGTTTTCATTATCTTATAATAAAAAAGAAAAAAGGAGATAGAAATAATAGCCATCTTTAGATCTACCCCGCCACCCCAGCATCAGCAACAGCTTGGATAGCTTCTAAAATTAGTTGAGTACTATTTTCGTGAAGTATATTGGTTTCATTTAGGACATTTCTCACAGCAGACTCTGTTTCAGCTGTAATATTAGGATCAGCTAATTCTTTAGCGGCCTGAGACTCAATTTGCTGTTTTAATTGTTTAACAACAGTAGTTTTTTGTTGAGATATCTCAAGTGGAGTTGAATTTGTTTCTTTACAAAGTTTAGACAAACTTCTTCCAGTTCCTATATCCTTTTTTAAACCGTCAATATACTTATCCATTTGCGTTACCATATCTTCCAGTAAACTAGAACTTTTTAATATACTAAAACGAGACAGACCTAAGAATACATGTGGTGTAGATAAATCTCCGTTATTAAAAAGGGTTTGTCTACTATCAATCGTTAGTGCATTTTTTCCTAATTCAAATATGAACCCTAAAGTCAGTAGTACGAAGAATACCATCATAATAACCAATCCATATATATCATTTGTGTAGCTACTAACGCTGTAGGGATAAACTAGTAGAATTTCCAAATCGAATAATAAAAATAAAAGTCCAAATATGAAGAATGATATACTGAATTGTGTTCTATTTTGACCTAAAAAAGAGTGGAACCCACATTCAAAAACACTATCCTTTTCTTGGTATGGGTTATGAGGTGCTAAAAGTAAATTGATAGCTAGTAATAAGATAGCTAATATAGGTATAAATATAATAAAAAAGGTAGTACTTGTCATTTATAAATTAAAAATAAGTAATGCTAATATATTAGCAATACTTAATAACTCTTCTGGTATAAAAATAAACAATGTAATTACTAATGTTATAATTGAAATTGATAAACTTAATGAACTTGATATAACAATATCCTCTATCATTATATTTACTTTTTTAACGAAATAACTTTTTTCAGTTATTAAACCATCTGCACTGAAATCACGTATTTCTTCGTTTAACGTATAATCATTTTTATCAAAAAAGATTTGTTTTATAATAGCTAAATAATACACAGCACTTATAACACTTGTTAGTATAGCAACTAATGACATGAAAATGTAACCATTATCAATAGCTGCACTTAAAATCATCTGTTTACCGAAAAATCCTATTAATGGAGGTATACCGGCAAAAGAGAATAAAGTTATCCCTAAGCTTAAAGATAGAAGAGGATTTATGTAATAATATCCTTTCAACTGGTCAATAAGTTGAATAGGAGAGTTATTTGTGTCTTGTAGATTGCTACTTTTCTCGCTAGTTTCTTTATAATTATCTTCTTTATTACTATCTAGAGAATTAGCATTATATACATAACAATATAAAGAATAACCTATTGTAATAATTAGCATAAAAGCATTAAGATTGGATATAGAATATTGTATTAAGTAAAACATAAAAGCCTGTGTTGATTCTACCGTATGTATACTTAAACCTAACAATATAAAACCTACATGTGATATAGTACTAAAGGCAAAAAGTCTTTTTATTCTAGACTGTGTTAATCCTACAACTGTACCTATAACTAGAGATAAAAGAGAACTAAACAATAAGCTTGTTGTTCAAGAAAAATCTACATCAAAAGTGGATTTACCTGTATAGTGAACTAATTCTAATAGAAAAACAAATATAGAAATTTTTGCTATTATAGCTACAAAAGTTGTAACAACAGTAGGTATTGCATCATACACATCAGGGCTTCAAAAATGAAATGGTGCAGCAGAAACTTTAAATAAAAATCCTACTCCCATAAATAGTAAACTTATATGAATATAATAAGGTTTATATCAGTAAAGTAAACCTGTAAGGTTATCTTTTGTTGCGTTGGAAATACTAGTTATTATATATAAGCTATCTAAATTGGTAGTCCCAGAATTTGCATAAAGTAAAGCTGTACTTAGTAATATAAAACAGGAGGATAATCCACCTAATAAAAAATACATAAGACCTCCTGATGTAGCTGGTTCCGAATCTCTATAAACTGTTGATAATAGATACAGTCCATAACTTTGCAGTTCAATGGACAGAAATATAGATACTAGATCACTTGTAGAAACTAAAAAAACACTTCCTGTAACAATAAATAAAATGATTAAAGAATATTCAATAATTTTAAATTGTTCTCCCATTTTATTCGTAATTAAAGTTCCGTAGTAGATTAAGTTAGTAAATAAAATTCTATTAGGGGAGCTATATTCTTTTAATCAAACTTTTCTAGGGTAAAATGAAGTTAACAATAAGATAACACTTGTAATTAAAAAAATAAAAACATGAAAAGTATTTGTAGTGGCTGTAGTGTGAAATAAACCTCCAAATATTCCTATACCTTTTGCTAAAAATAAAAGAGATAAGTTATCATAAGCTATAAAAGCTGAGATAAGTAAAATAGTAATAGTTATTCTTGAGTACAGTATTGATTTGTCTCGTCTTGAAGTAATAGAATTAGATAAGAGTAAAAAAATTAGTGAATTTAATAACATGTTTTTAAGGATAGAGAGATTCTAACTCCCACTAACAGTTAAATCTGCTAGTATGTCTATATTATAAAACTAAGATCCTCAATAGTATATAGATACAAATAAGAATAGTCATACAACATCAACAAAATGTCAGTAAAGAATTCCCGCTTCTAACCCTAGGTGGTGATTATTCGTCAAATGGTAGGCTAGTACACGTCATAAACCAACAGCTAAAAATGCTGTACCTATCATTACATGTAATCCGTGGAACCCTGTTCCAAAGTAGAAACATGATCCAAAAGCACCATCTGAAATAGTGAATGAAGATACTGAATATTCAACACCTTGTAATGCTGTAAATATTGCTGCTAATAGAACGGTGTATAATAGACCGTATAGTGCTTTACTTCTTTTAGCATTTATTAAGAAATGGTGTCCATATGTAACAGTAAATCCTGAAGAAAGTAAAATAACTGTATTGATCAAGGGTAATTCAAAGGGATCAATCGCTTCAATTCCCATAGGTGGTCACATAGCCCCTAACTCTATCGCAGGGGAAAGAGCACTATGGAAAAATGTTCAAAAAATAGCTAAGAAGAATAAAGCTTCAGATACAATAAATAAACCAACACCCATGTTTAACCCCCTTTGTACAGCCAAAGTGTGGTGACCTATATAAGTACCTTCTGCTATTATATCTCTGAATCATAATGACATAGATAATATTAATGCTGTTAAGCTTAACATTAAATTATATTCTGCATAACCAAACCCATGGAAAGATAAAACTGCAGATGTTGTAAGAGTTAATAGGCTAATAGATGTGTACAAAGGCCATGGAGAAGGAGAAACTAAATGAAAAGGATGGGCTTGAAAATTACTTCGGTTTAAATTTAACATAATTTTTATTATAGTTCATCATACATCTTATATATAGGGAATTAAAATTTATCATTCATTACCATTAAGGTAGCGTTAATAAAGACTACCCTCACTCTTTTTTTTAATACTTCAAGAGGTTTAAAAAAAAAGTTACTAATATCCTCCATATATAGACGGGCATATTAAACATAAAAATTTTTTTTATATAATAATACTTATTTATGTAGCATAACATCTAGTAAGAAATGTTTATTAAAATGGTATTTTATTAAACACACTTTAACTGGTATCCGTTAGGATGCTTAATAATACAATATACTTTGTGTTTTTTACTTATACAAAAACGGAAAACACCTATTTCCTCTTTCATCGCATACCCGACAATGAAAAAAGGTTTTCCATTTAGTTTAAGTATCATCTGAGGGTTTTGAGATATGTTAGTGCAAAGTTTCATATATATAGATAACTTAGATAGTAACAATATAAAAACTTTTTTATTTTTCTCAGTAAAATCAATTTAGACCAGTTAAATTGTTTTTCTTCTGCATCTAGTTCTACTTATAAGGTAACTGGGAGGGAGGAAACGTTTTATTTCATTGATATTTGTATAGGATTGATTGCCTATCTTTTGCAGTTAAATGACTCTCACTATCATTTGGATGTGGAAAAAGGTTTTACGATTGGATACAATTGCACAGAAGATAAAACGTAGATTAGATTATGGAAATAGCACAAAATGAATATTTCACTATCACTTCTATGGTTGTGGTTACTATTAGTTTATTATCTTACTTTATTATTCCAGATATAAAGAAAAAAGTTAACTAAAAAAATAATATAATATACCTTTTCCCTTACATATTATCTATAAATCTTATTGTATAAAAATACATGTTCACTAAATACTTTATGTAATAATAGTAAATATTTTAACTAATAACAACAAAAATTGCAGTGAGTTACAATGAACACTAGGTAATTACAAGGAATATTGCAACTAGTTGTAGAAGATTAGCTATAAGGATATTATCATGTGGATCTAAAGATTGGTAAAATATATTTAAGCTTATATGGTAATAACTAGTACACCCTTTATTAATTAAACACAAATACCAATCAAAGTATCCAAACGGGGTTTTATAATGAAAAATGTATAACTAGTTATATGAGCATTTATTTGTGTATTTGGAATATTTAAACACCTAAAGATTCTTAATAGCAGCCCTCCAATACAAAATATTTAATTAAATAAAGGTAAAAAATATACCGAGTTATATATAATTTAATAGTAATGTATTATGTATAGTATAGTTGCACCATTCTATTGTGATATACTCATGATAATATATTAGTTATATATTAATAACAAGAACAAAACTGTATCGGTTGTAAATTTTTATAGAATTATACACATTCATACTCTATAAGAAACAATAAAGTTATATATAATTTAATAGTAATGTATTATGTATAGTATAATATAGCTGGATTAAAAAAAAAGTATATATGCTCTACTCCTATAGAGTAGAGTGTTTTAGTTATAAAATACCATGAGAAATTAAAAATTGAAAAATTCTATCCATTATATATATTAATAGTAATGTAATGAGTATACTATAAAACAAAACCTAGATGGATTTTTATGAAAGAATATAAAAATTTTATATCTTTTACACTTTATTTTGGTATATATATACTTTTAAATAACTATTCTACATTTATAGACAATAATTTTATAAAATGACTCACATAGAAGATTCTTATTAGTTTAATGGTAGAACAAGATACTTCTAATATCTGAATCTAAGTTCAAGTCTTAGATAAGAATCGGTATTTTATAAGGACAAGTATCTTTGTCTTAAGAATTTTCGTATTCGTTTAATAATAGAACAAATTACTCCGAATATTGGAGTCTAAGTTCGAACTTTAGGTAGGGAAATTTTTAGATAAAATGGATTTTGTTTTATTTATCTATTTATTCCTAGCGTAAAATATAGTTAGAAAAAACAATATCTAACTAGATAATAATTAGTATTTACCATTTTGGATTATTTGAGTTTGATGATGGCTCTGAGTGAACGCTATGCAAATGCTTGACACATGCTAATCGAACGTCAGTATTTAATTTAGATAAATTATGTATATTGAAGTGGTGTACAGGTGAGTAAGCGGTATTATAGCTACCTAGGAGTAAGGCAAAATAAATCCCTTATAATAACAACTTATTATTGATTTATTAATACTAAATCTAATTAGCCCCAGTAGGTTATTCTATTGAAAAGGTTAGATTAAAAGGTTAATACTATTAAAAGTAATTGTTTAAAAGAAATAGTATTTCGCTCTTAGTTGATTATTAATAACCATCGGATAAGTAGTAAGTATGGTAATGTCATATTTAGCTTGTGTCCGTAGTCAAGACTGAGAGGTCTATTGACCACACTGGGTCTGAAAAAACCCCAGTGCGTGTAGTACAGCAGTGAGGAATTTTGGTCAATGGCCTAACGGCTGAACCAGCAACTTGCAGGAATGAGAGTTAATATTATAAGTTGATTAACTTGCTTGACTAGGTCTTATAAAGTTCTGGATAAAGCTTATTATGAAAACTTTCTATCCATAGGTCTCGACCAAATCTTGTGCCAGCAGTCGCGGTAAGACAAGGGAGACAAGTGTTATTCATCTTTAACAGGTATATAGGGTACCTAGACGGTGTACAATGGCTTTGATAAGTACCTACTACACTTGAGTTTGATATGTGAGAGGAATATGTCGGAATTGTTGGTGGAAAGATGAAATTTGCTAATACCAATAGGACTGGTAACGGCGAAGGCAAACCTCTATGTACATATATTTGCTTATGAAAATGTAAATTAAGAAAACGCTTAACTGCGTAAAGAAAAAAGGCAAAATATTATAACTGACGTTGAGGGACGAAGGCTCAGAGAGTGAAGAGGATTAGATACCCCCGTAGCCTGGGCAGACAATGATGAGTGCCATAGGTTGGCTTTAGCCGGAACTATAAATGAAAGTGCAAGCACTCCACCTCAAGAGTAATGTGGCAACGCAGGAACTGAAATCATTAGACCGTTTCTGAAACCAGTAGTGAAGTATGTTATTTAATTCGATGATCCTCGAATAACCTTACCACAATTTGAATGACCTTCCATGGGAAGACCACATGCGTTGCATGGCTGTCTTCAGTTAATGTCGTGAGATTTGGTTAGGTCCATTAAATTAACGTAAACCCTTGTTTTATTTATTAAGATAAAACAGCGCTCCGCTTACAATTGGATGTGATAATAGGGACTAAGACAAGTCATCATGGCCTTGATATTGTGGGCTATAGACGTGCCACATATGCCTTTACAAAGGGATGCAATAATGCGAATTGGAGCTAATCCCTAAAATAGGATAAAGTATGGATTGTAGTCTGAAATTCGACTGCATGAAAAAGGAATTACTAGTAATCGTGAGTAATCACATCACGGTGAATTTTATCTCAGATAGGTACTAACCACTCGTCAGGCGCTGAAAGGAGTATGTGCAATAAGTTTGGTGGCTGCAGATTGCTAGTCTAAATTTACAGGTTTAGATCTTTTCGCAGAAAGATCTTCGTATGCGTGACTCTAATTGGTGTTAAGTCGAAATACGGTTCGGGTTGGGGAACTAGCCCGGGATAAATTAATATTAACGATACACCCAAAAAAAAAGAGCTCATTTTAGTCTGGAAGGAGTTAGGTGTGGCTAACCACTTCAAGGGTGCAAATCCCTTAGCTCTTACATGGAAAGAATGTTCAAAAAATAAGTTAAGTCTATATGGAGGATGATAGTAACTTTTTTTTTAAACCTCTTGAAGTATTAAAAAAAGAATGAGGGTAGTCTTTATTAACGCTACCTTAATGGTAATGAATGTTAAATTTTAATTCCCTATATATAAGATGTATCATGAACTATTAGCTTAAAAAAAAACGTTTTATACTTGAAGTAAAAGATAACATTTACATATGTTTAACTATATAATAAAAAATATAATATTTTCTGTTATTGGGATCGCTATAATTACATATTTACTAGGATTAAGTGTCTTACCTTGTTGTGCTTTAACACTTTTTATTAGTATTATACTTATGGCTTTTATAATGGAAAAGAATAATCATTTCCATGATAACTTAGACTTATTAATGTCAATGCCTATTATCGAAGTTTCTACATGAATAGTTTATACATTAATAGGTTTATGTATTACACCTGAATTTAATATGAATTATCCTCATTTGTCTGAGACAAATATATTCATATTATACACGGGTACAGCTAGGATAACAATTGGTATTTTATTATCTAAAAAAGATAGGTTTTTTGATAGGATAAAAAAGATACTATATATGGTTTTACCTTATTTAAAGAAAAACCCTTTATTTTGCTTAGCTATAGGTATAGCTGCTTTTTTATCCATTATAATTTTTTCAAACATATGCTGTTGATGTT
>Ga0099853_1000012_pt1 | contig 15611 bp, 11 predicted proteins | sample In2P11_FD_77060 | JGI IMG/M metagenome (GOLD analysis project Ga0099853, IMG submission 77060) | Clean room microbial communities from NASA Spacecraft Assembly Facility at Jet Propulsion Laboratory, Pasadena, California, USA -... ... | reverse complement strand
AGGAGAAGAGAAGGAGGATGATGCTAAAATAGAGGAGGAAACGAAGGAAGAAACTAATGGAGAGAAGAAAGAACAATAAGAGCAAGAAGATAAGAAAAACAGAGAGGAAGAAGGTATTGAAACAGAAGGGGAAGAACACGAGGAGGAGTCACCTAGGGTGTCTCTAGAGGGCCCTGAAAGGGAGGCAGTAGCTACCTTCATTGCTCTCAACACCCTAGTGAAGAACAAAGGGAAAAGAAGGAGGCAAAGCCCTTTATATATTAGAACAAGACAGAGCACAAGAATCAAACAAGGGAAGCCACAAATATCAACAGAAATCCCTATTGAGATTGAAGATTCCCCTACACCAAGGGACATAGAAGCAATAATGAGAGATCGACTTGAGAGGGAAAATGCATGGCTAAGAGGACAGCTATAGGAAAGGGAAAACCAATTAGCGTGTATGGCTAGCCTTTCCTTGGAGGCCATCCAGTGTAGGATGCCAACTAAATCCTATCTTCTTTACCTCAAAGAACAATGGCTACAATTTCAGATTAAAACACTAGCACAAAAGAGCACCATGCCATTTCAGGACTACAGGAAGTTTATTGATCTTGGTGACCAAAGTACACAAGAGGATAGGGCCAAAATGGATGAGTTTTACTTGCACAACATGACCCTCAGACACTTGAATGTTTGGGATCCTAATGCTGAGCTAGGAGATCTACAATTAATGGCTTTGGCGTCATGGATGAACCATGAGGAATTAAGGGCTGCAGAGATGAAAAGAATATTGGCCAAAGAGAAAAATGAACCTCTTTTCATCAGAGATGAACAATCAAATCCCATGGCCCTAATCAACACCCATAATCGAATTGCAAATGATCCTCAACTGGCACCTAGATATCTTGTTGCCCAAGAGCAAGCAATTTCACATTTTGAGGATATGTTTAGGTTGCTAGGAGAGGATAGCATACATGACTGCTTAAGGAGATGGAACACACTACCACACAACTTTAAGATCAAAGAATATCACTCCCCTCAAAGGTTGAGAGAGGTACTCAACAGGACAGCAATGTATAAGAAATCAATGCAAAGGTTGAAGGTCAATTGGATAGGCCTAAAACTCAGTCGAACACTACTCCTAGTGATTCTAGAAGGGAGAAAAGAAGAAGAGGAAAAGAGGTAGTTGGAAGAAGTAGAAAGGAAAGAAGGCTTCTATGAACAAGAAGAAGAGACCACAACAAAAGCATGGGATGTTAGAGAGGCTACCAAAGCCATGAAAGCCATGGACATTGACTAAGTTGCTTAGAGTATGAGAAACACTTTCATTAGGGGAGTGATGGTGAGCCTCATCATTGGGTAATTATATGGGCCTTAATTCACCTCCTAGCTTAGTCAAACCAACTATTCTCACAAGTTATTGCATACTTTTCATCATATTTTGTTTATGAGATGAGTTAGAGTTGGATATTTCGCTTTGTGGTATAATGTGCATTTAATACAGGATTAAAGGACAAAATCAAGGAATTTTTGCAAATACCTTGGTCAAAGCTCGAATCAGACAAGGGATAGGAATTATAGGAGGGAAATCCTCCACATTTACTACCCCCCATTCGAATATTCCTCCATCATATCGGAGTACAAACAGCCAGATCATGAGGACTAGAAAGCAGCCGAGCAAGTGGAAGTCAAAGCAGCAGTTTATCTTGAGTTCGAGAGCTGAGCCTAACTAATTTTAAGGAAGTCATTGCAGACTTCAGACGTATAAGTAGAGAGGCCTAGGACGTCAGTAGGATTCAGATTTTTTTATTGTAAAACTGTACTATATTTTCGATCTGCAAGACTTGTGACAATTTTGATGTAATCCATTGTTTTGATAATAAGAATGAGTTTTGTTTTGAGCCAGCACTGAGTTAACTCAGAGGGCTGAAGCTCTTAGGTTAGGGCCCAACCCTAGCAACTAAGGCTCCTCTTTATTGTACATGTATGCTAGCATAGATTCATGGTTTAGTCATTGATTTTCTTAAGTAGCCGCATTTCCATTACAGTAGTGTAGCGTAGATTAGTTGTGTTTTACTTTGCTTCTATTTGTGCCTTCATTCAATTAGTAAGTTAGCCAGGTGTCGTTGCATGAAGTTTGTTGTCTTGATTCAGTACAAGGTTCATTTCATTTTCATATTTTTCCATCACTTTTTTCTCATATGTGCATTTCCTTTAGCACAAAATGCTTAAGCATAAGCTAATAAAACACATCATGATTAGATTATACCCGTATATTTCCTTACCATCTGATCCACAACAAACATGACAATTCACCATCTGATTCATTTTAACGCTTGACTTTATGTGCTCCAAATATCCACCGTTGATCTGTCTAGCTTGATCCAATGGCTATTGTGAATTCTTCCACCTACTTTATGGGCTCGAAATCTCCACCATTGATCTGTTGCGCCCTCGATCCAATGGCTATCGCATCACCCGATCACCAAGTATCTTGGCCAATCTCCACCATTGATCAATCGTGCATGATCCAATGGCTATCATGAAATCTCGCGTGAATTCCTGCGTGGCCGATATCCGCTCGAGAGCACGTGAGAAAAGTGGTTTTCTCGTGCTATGTGTCACTCACTTAGGCTAATCGCGCAAAATTTAGAAATACATCTTACAACTTTGGGGGTGTGCAAGAAGCTGCTTACCACCTACGAAACCTGCTCCATAATTCTGCACATTTTTTACCCTTTTGTTGCCATGTGACTTGATGTGATCCATCCATCTATTCACTTCATCACTGCAATAATATCTCCGCTATTCACCTCCCGTTAATCCTGTTCATCCCTCGATTCACTTAAACACTGTGATAAGATCTCTGCCATTCATCTCCTATTAATCTTGTTCGCACTTAATTCCCACGATAAGATCCCCACCATCCATCTCCTATTAATCCTTTCTGTACCTCTATCCATTTAATCCCAAGCGATACGATCTCCGCTGCTCCTCTTCCATTTATATTGTTCGTTGATCTGACTGATCCAATGGTTCCCATGCACTGTTGCTTCGTTACGTCCTCCTTTCACTGATTTCAATCTTCGCTTGCTCTTTCACATGACTCCTTGCATGCTTGATTTTTCCAAAAAAACCAAAAACTCGAAAATAGATTTAGTCTAGTTTCCTTGCTTACATGTTAGTTTGGTTTGATGCTCTTTGCTTCTGTAACTTAAATAGTAGCATTAGGTTAGTGTTGATTTAGCAATTTTTCTTAGCATAGTTGTTTAAATGGTTAATTAGGATATGGTGTGATTTAGCATTACATGTTATTTTCTTCATTGTTGCAGTAGAGTAGCTCTCTTAGAATAGATTTTCTCTTCTTCCGTCAAAGAATCAAGCTTCTTCTGACTCTATAGAAGTTTGGCTTGGAACCCCTGGGGTCTCTCGCCAGATGAAAGAGTGACAACAGGCATGACCTTCACTTCTACTTGTGAATATAACACATATTTCACTAAATTTAGAATAAAACAATGGATATACAATGTGAAAATAATGAAAAGATCAATTCTAGTGATGTCTTTGTAATAAAAAAATTCCAAATTTAATGAAATATGTGTTATATAGCACTGTCACCTCCGATTTTGTACGAACCCCGGGTTGATAAGTAAGGCTAGTAGCCCATGAGTTATAGTATCCTTGCTATAATATTAGCGCTCATCAATTGGCAGCACTTTATGTAGTAGATGCAACAAATACACATCCCCTTCTCCCTGGAACATCAGAAACTATGCTAGGAATACTCATTTACAAGATCTTTCTCCTTTAAAGAGTCCTACATTAAGAAGACTCAGGCCCACAACACACCGAGATAGAAAATGTGGAGAAGACTTTATTGGGGACAACATACGGCCCAAATTGTCTCATTTCTTTTGGTTGATAGGGCACAAGCCGATCCTTATCTGAGACCGCCTACTGAAACATGGCTTTGTTGATCCCTCTCAGTGCACTTTGTGCTGAGTTTAGGAGGAAACTATGGAGCACCTTCTGCTCATTTTCCCCTTTCTTAGGGAATTGTGGGATCTTGTTTTTGATCTCTTTGGAACCAAAAATCTTAATCAAGAGGACCCTCTAGCTATGATTGAGCATTGTCCCAAAAACTTTTTCAAAAGCCCCATTGTTAACTGATCTTGGAGCCTAATCCTAGGATTTATCCTTTGGAATGTATGGAAAGAAAGGAACAAAGCTATATTTCAAGACCAACCCTCTTCTAGTGCCTCTACTTGGGGTCTTGTGAAAGAAAACAAAAGGGAGACAATCATGTCAGAGAGATGCGATCTAGATGATTGGAAGGCCAACCTGCATGAGACAACCATTCTTTTATCCCTTAAACTAGCTCAAAACATGTCCATTCCTCAAATGCCTTCTAGAAAAGATCCCCTTGTATCTTCACCATCTATATTCCAACTACTCCCACAATGATTCGTTCAAATCAATTTTGACAGAGCCTCTAAAGAGAACCCAAGCCCTACTAGGTATAGGGGTATCCTACGATCCTCTAGTGACTCTCCCTTTGGGATCTATGATGCCTTATGTGGCTCCATGTTAAACAATGTAGAAGAATTGATGACTGTTGAGAAAGGCCTCTCGCTTGCTTGGAATCTGGATTGTCACAAAATTCATATCATAGGAGACTCAAAAATTTTCATCTAGATGTCCCAGAAGCTTATCAATGGTTTCCCTACCACCAGAATTGCCAAGAGTGGGCAGCTAGAGGCTCAGCTCAAATGCATAAGATATATCTTGGAAAGATTTGATTATGTCACTACTAGTCATGTTCTCCAAGCTAATAACAAAGTGGTAGATTGGTTGGCTAATAGGAGAGAATCACTTAAGTATTGTGATTTCACCTCCCCTTGACACGAATTTCTCGGTGCAGCTAACTTAGACCCTAGGATTGCTCAACTGCTTTGGGACATCTTAGAAAAAGACTCTCCTCCCCTCAATGGAGGTGATTAGACAATGGTACAAGTGGCACCAGAGCAGCCCTCGGGACCTGCTCTAGCTCCATGTGCTTCAGAACTTCACACTCATGAAAACTCAGTGCATTCAATACAAAGGTATGTGGGATGGTCCTACCATGTTTATAATTACAAGCTGGTTGCAAAGGAAGTTTAGTGTGGATGCTTGGGAGATGTGTTTTGGTAAGGAGGCAGTCTGGTTCTGTATCCAAGGTGGCTTCCCAAGGTTTTGACCTTGGCTGAGAGGCATTTTGGGGGATCAAGGCCCTATGGTGTGGTTTGGGGCTCATGGCTCGCTTTACGCTTGGGACCCGGGGATGCGAATAAGCGCGAAGGTGAGCCAACACCAAACTCTAGCCCATCACTAGCTCAAGCAAAAGGAATTTGTCTCATGGCTCGCTTTACGCTTGGGACCCGGGGATGTGAATAAGCGCGAAGGTGAGCCAACACCAAACTTTGGCCCATCACTAGCTCGAGCAGAAGGAATTTGTCTCATCACTCCTTCTTGCCTATTTGTGGGATAATAAATGTGAGTCTCTTCGTCTCTCTTTATGGTGGTTAGTCTAGAGCTCTTCCCATCTGGTGGTGCTCAAGCAACAATTAGTGGGTTCTTAGTGGATTGAATTATACCTCAGGTGTCTATGGTGAAAGTGGTGAAGGCTATTTGGTGTGGATCTTGACTTATTTGTCTTATTCCTACCAAAGGCGGTAAGCGGTGTGTGGGTTAAGGTGTTTGTGCCTCCCATTTATGTAGGGTGTTTTGCTCATAACCTCTCCCATTAGGTGGTGCTCGGGTGTGAATTTGTGGGACCCGTGTGCCTATCCTTTAAAATTGTGTCGTGTAAGTATGACCTCGATGTGATTGAGGTGCATATGGTGTGCCTTTATGAGTTGAAGTGCGTTTAGGGTGGTTGTGGTAAAGGGGGGTGCAAGCCACCTGATGTGGTTAGCAACTTGTTTATTCCGGCCTTGGAGGAGCGTGGTGACCAATCTGGTGTAGCATTCTCCTTGCGGGTAGTTCAACAACCCAAGTATGGGTTATTGTTATTGCAGGTGTCCTTTTTATAGGGAGCCTTACCCTTCTCTCTAGTTAATTTTCCTCTTTTCTGAATGCCCAGAAAATGGGGTCAACCCCACCATGGGGGTGGGCAACAATAGCTAGAGAGGCATCTTGGGCCTGAACATAGTTAATCCGCGACCAATTCTCCTAGCTGGGACACTGAGGAAAAGGACATTGTATCTCTAATTCATTTGCATGGCCAAGTGGTTGCTCCAGTCACTTTGGAATCTCTTGCAGCACAACTTCGTCAAATCTAAATCAATATGGATATCCTCTAAGATCATAGGTATGAAGACAAGAATGAGACTATGGCTTATTCCCAAGATATCCTGTATAGCCAAAATTAGATATTGGAGCAGCTGGATAGTCTCTGACTTCAGTATCGTCATACAAATGACCACCTTTGTAGTTTGGGAGTAAGGGTGGAACATATTGACTTCCATATCCATGATTGTGTCAGCTTCTTCACTACTCCTCTTGTACTTCTTCCTCACTTGCCATCCTAATATGAAACTGTCAATTATGGTTTTATTTTTGTTTATGTCAATTATGTCTAGGCTTGAATTCCCTCCAAAATAATGTATGTTAGTTGTCCTTTTTGGTATGTCCCATCCCCCACTCTAAAAAGGTATGGTCATAATGAGAGAGCATAGGCTGCCATGATGATATTTGTAAGCTGTACTTTATTGAAAATCTAATGAAATCATTTTTTACTTTAAAAAAAAAATGCAGTTAGCATAACAAGGCTTAGTTGTGTGCACAGTAAACATTTATAGAGGCTTAGTTTTGTGTTGATATGAGGCCCAGAACCGAGAGGTGGAACTGTGATAGCAAACCCCCTTTTTTGAGTCAATAACTTTCCACTGATTTGGGTAGTTGATTGTTGGCCATTGGATTTCAAAACCAAAAAATTTCAAATAAATAAAAAGAGAGAAAACTTGTTTGTATGAACCCCTAATTCAAGGATAACCCTAGTGTATTGATAAGGCCTTATTAATTCGATGGAGATACATGGTTCAAATTCTCTCCCTCCATGATAAATTGGATTTTGGTGTTCATAGATACCAATAAATTAGCTTGGCATTGTGGCAATAGCATAGGAGGAGAGGAAAACACAGAGTTTCATTTGCATCCAAATGATGTATTCAAAAATCTTATCTAGATACCCAAACTGTCTTCCACAAACCCTAAACTGATGGATGATCTAATGGTGTATTGGAAAACACGTTTTTAATGAATGCTATAAAGAAGTGCAAGTTCAAAAATATCTTTGACCATGTGAAATCTTTCTTGTGTATCACTAATCCATAAAAAAATGAAATGTACCAATAAAAATGTCATATTAACTTTGAACTCAAAGGAAACCCAGTAATAATTTTACCTTTTAATTTCCTTGCAATATTGTTAAACTGTCTAACACTTGATGGATATCACCAGGTTTTAAAACTCCTATGATTAAAAATCTAAAGGGCATAAAAATAGGGCACAAACACCGAATCAAACCCTGGGCATGGTCAAGATTTACGATGTGCTTACAAGGTATTCAACCTTAGAAAATATATTTGGCATATGAAGCACCCGATCAACATGCTTCTTCAAGTAGATCATCTACATGGAAAATTACTAGAAGACGACCATTCTCAAAACCACAAACCATGTCTGGCTTGCCCTGCACCCCCTGCCCTGCTAATGTTGTTGATGTTTCCAGCCTATAGGTGAAATGGGTTTCCGCCTCTTCTAGGCGGCACCATAAAGCTTAATTAGATAAATGAATAGCACTTATTTCGGAAGACTCTGACTGACTCACAAATTGAAGCCATTGCAGACCTTGAAAAACATATCAATGGGGTTTTAGGCAAAAAGAAAAGAACTAAACTCAGAAGGAAGCGTTGTCTGGGAGTCCAAAGTTAACATGGATTTTTTTGGAGGGATTACATTTTCCCACGATGAATTTTTCTTGTTATTAAAATCGTGTAATTTAAAAAAAAATGTATTAACAATAATTTTGTTGTAATTTTTTATTTATTTTTAAACATGTACTCTTTCAATTTGATTAACTTAATATTAATAAAAACCAAGAGAAATTTAATTTTAATAAAAACTAAACCATGTGTAAATTAATTAATTTATATTTTTTTAATAGTAGAAAAACTTATCATAATTTAGTTGTTAAATTGGCAGTGAGGACAACTCTCTCTAGTTATTCAAGGAAAACTAGGCAACTTAAAGTGAACCATTGGCGGTCTATAAACGGGTAGGCCTTCGCTTCTAGTAGATGCGTCTATGTCTTGGATGGTTAGCGAGTTTCCTTACTTTTGAGGAAGACGAGCTCTTAGCCAAGAAAAAGTAAATTATTTTAGGGCATACTCCATACCCAATCGATTAATTTATATTCTGAATAATATATTAACATTAATGGTCAAATTTGTTTATTTATTGAATCTTATATTAGTACAACATACTATATTTTAATAAATATGATTTTATTTTTGGAAATATAAATTATAAAGATTATAATAGATATAAATATTATTTTATGTTTCTTAGTTTCAAATATGAGTTTGATAGAGATAATTTATGGTATTATTATATATCTATATGTGAGAAACTTAACCATAACTCTAGAAAGAAAAATTAATGAAAACAGGACAACTTAGATGGTGAGGTTCATAGAACTATAAAGGGTTCCAACTCGATGTGAGTTGACATCTAGGATAATGGTTTCATTATGAGGTTTTCCACGCCATTTAAAGGATTTAGGGCTTATATCTTGGCTAAGGAATGAAAAAGGACCCTAGGCCTAAAACAATTATTTCTCATGTTTAATCTCCATATTGAACAAGATATTAGAATGGGAATATGGGCACAATTAGTATGTTTTTCATAATACAAATGGGTTTTATGGTCTCTACAATAGATAGGGAAAGAAAACAAGATTTTTAATCCCTAATAAAAACTTCTCTAGTAGTTCAATGGATGTGGATAAGGCCCTAGACCACCACACATATCCTAGCTTATAATATATAGCTAGCCTTCAAGTACGTTATGGGTGTTATTTGAATTTTTTTTGTGCCATAGTTGGTTAGGGGCTCTAAGTTTGGCCTCAATATTGTTAGGAGGTTTTTTACACCATGTATGGAACTTGGGGCCTTAATCCTTGTGAAGGAAGGATCATAGGCTTCTTGGGTCATATTTGAATCTTCCCATGATCAATATTCTTTAAAAGGTATCTGAATTACCACACATGACAACTTTGGGGGATATTTGGCATTTATGCGGAATCTTTTTCACCATTGGTATGGTTTACATGATAAGAATGGGTCTTGGGGAATGTACTATCTCTAGGGGAGGATAAAAGAGGGCCTTAGGCCCTAAATAAATATTCTAGAGTTTGAGTAAGATGAAGTAATCCCCAAACAACCACATAGATACTCTCTAAGGGATATTTGAATTTCAACCTGGATATGGGAGCCATGGCATGCTATTCTACATAAAGAACCACAAGAACTATAAATATGTATCGTTTTCTAATAATAGTGGATGCACATTCTAAGAATGTGAACGTGCTATTAGAATCTATACATATTTTTGTAATGCATGTATCTGTAGAATTATTTATAGAATAATATTGGTTTAAGAGTAATCTAGATTTATATTAATTAAGTAAGTTTAAATCAACATACTTTGAATTCAAATTAATAAAATCATTATCTCTATGAATCTAGTGCAATAATCAACCATGGTATATAATAAAACCACAAAACCCCACAACAAATAGTGTGTCGTCTCTTTAAGATGTGAGGAACAAATTCTTATTAACCCTTAAAACCCTTGTATATCAGTTTCAAACTATATTTTTCATCTCTTATAAAACTAATATATATTGTAAACTTATACTCTATATTGTATAATTTTTTTATAATTTTAGCATTATAGATGGATTCATATACACCTTTAAGGGGATCATTATATCTATCTAGTTAAATTTTAACATTGAAAATGGATTTAGAAACCCTTGTAGTGAAATGAAACACTTCAGTATCAAAAATTGCAATTTTCCATTTCTGGAGTGATACAATTAAAAATTACTAACATAAATGATTAATTCATATACTTGTTGTACTTACTATTTGGTCATATTTTTATTCTTGGACTATAGTGGTCATTTACATTAATAATTATTAATTTTTTTCACTTATTATCTAGTCATATATTTTAGTCCTGAACTAAATAGTCATTTCAGTTAATCGCTTTTAGTTTGGTCACTTATTATCTAGTCATATATTTTATACCTAAACTAAATTGGTCATTTAAGTTAGTCATTTTTAGTTAAGTCACTTAAAATTGCTCAAATTTAGTAGTAATTCACTTGATATAATTGCGGTGACCAAATTTTTAAGTCACCTAGTCACTAATTTCATCATTTTCTACTAGTGATGAACATGCTATGACCAATATGAGGGTTTTGAGGTATGGATATGCGATGGTTTTTGGACCTTCCAATGTGAGGAAGCCTTGCCAAGGGATGGATCACCTAGGAAAGGTGATGTTGGGGAACTTGGAAGGTGAGTGACTGCACACAATGGGTGATTAGATTTCCCCTGGGACTATGTAGTAATGAAGCGAATGTTAGGGATGGATTGTTTTTTTCTCATTAGGATTTCCAAATGGAATTAGAAGCACATTGGGAGTCTTCTCTAGAACAATGACCTAGTAATTATTTTCTAAGAGAATAAGAAACAAAAGTATGATAGCGTTGGACATGGGATATAGGTTTAACCTTGGCAATGGATTTTGGACTTCTTGGGAAGGAGGTGAGTCCTAGTATTACTTTGAGGGTGGAGGAGTGAGCCTATGGATTCCTTTGTTCAAGAGGCAAACATCGTATCCTTTTGTTTGTCGATTGAAGAAAATGTTCATATGTATGTATGTGTATATTATTGTCAATATTGTATCGAGCTAGATTTATAAAGCTCCATAGATAGTATGATTATTGTTCTGAGGCTTTTGTGATTAGTCTCCTGTGTAGTGTTTTATTCTTCTGGGATTATCACATCCATGATTATTTAAATCGGTGTTTCGAGCCATCCACTTTGGCTCATCATCAAGATATGATTATTTGTTCTTTGAATCAAATATGCATAAGTATATGTGGTTGTTATTGTAAATAACATAATGAGTTGTATTATAAAGCTCCATTAAATGGTATGGTTGTCGTGTTTAGAACAAGAAGTGATTATAAATACTGCAACGACCTATTTTATGAATCTCCATGGGAAATATGTTTTCTTTTCAGTGGTTTTCTAGTCATAGGTGTCATAGAACACTAGGGATGGTGTTCCCCTAAGGGGTAGGGGGCTGTAACAACCCTGGGTTAAAATGTCATGTAATAAAGTTAATAAGGGAAAAATAAGACCAAGGTCATGGGAGACCTATTCCAAGCTGAATGTTGGGAAAAACATCGTAGTGGGTGTTCATTTGGTTTTTTATGGCTAAGGAAATTAGCAAAAGCAATGGAAAAGGCTTTGAAAAGGAAAAGAGGCATTAATTGACATTTTATTTATGAAAATAAAGGAAATAGGAGAAAAGGAAGGTGAAAGGTCACAGGTTGCATGTGAGGAGGAAATTGAAGGAAAAATAGAGGAAAATAATGAAAATAGATGCCTTATTAATAAAAAGTCTTGTGAGGACTAGTTCACAGGTTTTTCTAGTTTAATATTTTTTCAGTTCAATTTTGGAAATCTCTCTCTCTATTCTCTCTCTCTCATACTCTTGCACACTGAGAGCATTCTTGGAGCACTCTAACATTGGAGAAAGGAAAGACAAGAAAACAAAGGGAGGAAAATATCAAGCAAGAGTTGGATCAAGTGGCTACAGCGGGATTACTTTTAGGTATTTAATTTCATGTATGATTTCCTTACTAGTTTTGGCATGCATGTTACATGCATGTTTGTATTTGGTTCTCTTGTTTTCATTGGCATGGTTTTTTCTGGGTGTGACAATGATTTCAGCATTGCCTTGCTATTTGCAGATAACCATGGTGTGATGGGATTATTTCATTTGGTTTAACTTTGGATTGTTGGATGGTTTTGGAACTCGATGAGGTGGTCTTAGGAAAATTACCAATGACCTAGGAATCCCTTGAGAGAAAATGGTGGGATACACAGTAAAGCCTAAGGGTGAAAATAGAAAAATTCCTTAAGGTATTGGTGAAGAAATCCAGAGGCATCCAAGCTTGTTTAGGCCTAGTTATCCCTTGACCAGTATTGGTGAGATTGTGACAAAGCCTGGTAGTGTATGTTTCCTTGTTTGGGCCTAGGAGTCCATTGACCGGTAATGGTGGGATACACAATAGAGCCTAGTTATATAAATGAGGCTTTCAGGACTAGAAATCCCTTAAATGATAATGGTGGGATATATGGTAAAGCTGGAGGAAGCCATGGTTGTTTTGTTGTGAGTACCATATTCATGCTTGGAATATGGCTTAAGGGTGATCGGCTAAAAGAAATATTTGGTTCAACCCAATCTATAGTTGGGTGGTATGTGAAACACCCTGACTTGGTTGGATTTTTCATATGTTAATAAGAGTTATTTTCCTCTTGTATTTCATGAGTATTTATGCTTGTTATTATCTAGATTTGATGGTTTTTATATCCTTGTTATTATTTTGGTTATATGTTGGTTATAAGCATGATTTTATGACATACTTTAGTTATGGATTTGATCAGTAATGATTGTTTAAGGAATACATGACCTAATACATGATAGTGAAAATATTGAGAGAAAGCATCACACCTTGCCAACGATTCTCAAATAAGTATCAAAACCCTATGTTTAGATATGTAATTAAGACCTGGAGATTACTTGTTCATGATGTGTTTGACAGAATGTTTATCATGGTTAGGATGGGTCAGGTTAATTCTTGATCAATTTTTTCATCAAAGGATTTATTTTTATGTCATTTATTATTTCTAAGAGTTTCATCAAGTTCTGAGCAGAGATCTGGATCCTAGCCCTAAAAAAGTGGCTTAGATCTCGAGGTCATTGGTATATAATTGAGTAATTTAGTCTATAGGTGTTGGGAAGAAAGATTATAGAAGCGATTGGAGCGTTACAGTCACTGCATTTTCTTGTCAAGGGAGAGACTAGGAGTCTAGATCATTAAAAAGTCATGTTAACTGAGGGGTTGGGAACTTGGAGTCATTGGTTAGCTCCTGGGGGTCCTGTAGTTATTGAGCGCAATTAGTAAAGTGTTGGTTGGATGATTCAAGTTCCTTAATTGTACCTAAGAGGTTGAGTCATATCATAGTAACCCTTCGTCACATATTTACCCCAGTGGACCGGTGAACTTGGGTATGTGTTGGAGGAGGCTGTTACATTCTTGGAGAAAATATCATTATTAGAAGAGAAACAAGAATGGGTCACAAATATGTAGTGTTATGACTTTCAAATTATCTAAAGAAAGGGAAAACAAAATATTGTGGAAAATTCAGTCTCAAGGAAAGAGAAAGAGATAAATGGATTACTACGTGTTATTTCCACTTCATAATTTGATTGCGTGGAAGAAGAAAGGATATAATGGTAGTGATATGAGAAGACTCTGCAAGATCATTCAAAAACTAAAGGATGACCCTAGTAACCCAGAAAAACACCTACGTGGAAAAGCGATTTTTTATGGCATCAAAAACACTTATGTAATAATTTTCAATTGAAATAGACGGTCCTTTTGAAATTACACAATTCTCCTATAGGAGGAGATTCAAGGTTATTTAAGACATACCATAAGGTTAATAATTATATTTTTTTGGAAGGTCCTAAAGAATATGTGTAAAATGTTGTGGTGGAATGTGTGGTATTCCAACAAAATAAAGGAGAGACTATCAAGTCCCCATGGATCCTTCATCCATTAGCAATACCATGCATCTTTTGGAAAGAAGTTTCAATGAATTTTATTACAGGTCTACCTAAATCTTAAGGAAAGAGTGTCATCATGGTAGTGGTATATTGAACAACAAAGTATTCCTATTTGTCTCTCTTTCTCATTCTTTTAAAGAAATTATTGTGGTAGAAGCATTCGTGGAAATGATCCAAAATTACATGGAGTACGAAAGATTATTATAAGTGATAGAGATGAATTTTTTACACGAAAGTTTTAGATTGAAATATTTTCTTGCTTGGGTACTCAATTGGCTCACAGTTCATCTTACCAATCTTAATTTGATGGGAAAGTAAGATTTTGAATGAATGCTTAAAATTATGTGTATGTTTATTTGTATATAATAAACATACACAATTGGTCAAATGCTTTCCCTTGGCCAAATAATGGTACAAAACATCCATCTATACTTCATAAAAAATGTCATCATTTATGGAACTTGATGGATCTCATCCCCTATCCATCACATCAGCCTTAAAAAGGGAGTATAAAGACTCAATCAGTAGAGGACAACATAAAATATCAACAAGAGGTTCCCAAACTATCGAATGAAAATTCGATGACGTGACAAAATTGAATGAGACAACCAGCATATCAATATCGTAGTGAAATGGAATTTGATGTGGAGGATTATATATTTATGAGACTACAGCCATATAAATAGATGTTCGTCAAACAACAAAAGAAGGAAAATAAATTAGCTATGAGGTATTATGCCCCCATAAGGTGTTTTAAAGCATTGGAAGTATGGATTTCAAATTAGAGTTGCCTCCATATTCCTGTGTACATCTAGTCTTCCATGTTTCTTTCTTAAATAAGTTAATCAATGAGAATATCCTAGTACAAACTATTATACTAGAGGTTAATGAAGAATGGAAAATAATACTAGAACTGGAAACAATTTTTGAAACAAGGACAAAGTAGCTAAGAAATTTCATAGAAATTACTAAGTACCTCATGAAATAAAAGAACCTATAAGTGGATAACGTTACATGGGAAGATGAGTTTTTCATGCAGAAACATTTTTATGATTAAAATATATATAAATAAATATTAAATGTAATAATAGTCCATTAAACAATAACTATTTACTAAAGAGGCATGTCTCTAAAGACATGACCAATCATGAAATGACATCTACCTAGGTATATAAGTGGGCCCCCTCATTTGTAACATCATACATCATATCTTCGGTACATTATTATATAAATATTAATATCATGTAATTGATATTTACATATACGATATATTCTCAGTATTCTGTTGTGTATACAAACTTTGTTCATTACAGTGGTATCAAAGCCACATTTGTTGACCTTGACTTTTGGCCATCAACTCTTATCAACTTCGTTGTTGTTGTGATCAAGTGTTTTTCTACATAATTTGAAATTATCCATTATGGTAGTTCCACCATTTAGGACTTTTTCTATTTAATTCAAAAAAAAAAAAAAGGATTAAGAAAAAGAGGACTACAAAAGAAAAAAGAAAAAAAAAAGAGTTTATTAAAGGAAAACAAAAAAAGTTAAATAAATAAATAAAAAACAATAATATATATATATATATATATATTATTTTTGTTTATTTATTTATTTATCTTTTTTTTTTTTTTTTTAATAAACTTTTTTTTTTT
>Ga0099853_1000011_pt1 | contig 16291 bp, 15 predicted proteins | sample In2P11_FD_77060 | JGI IMG/M metagenome (GOLD analysis project Ga0099853, IMG submission 77060) | Clean room microbial communities from NASA Spacecraft Assembly Facility at Jet Propulsion Laboratory, Pasadena, California, USA -... ... | reverse complement strand
TTATGTTGTTTAAGGTATTTTGGTCTTAAAATTGTAAATATTTGATTTTATCAGTTTTAGTGTAGGATCAGTTAGATTCCATGCCCAACGGAACACTAGGAAAGTTTTGCTAATTTGTTTTTATTAGGAAGGCATTGATCTGCAGGTCCTTGAGACCTCACAGGGAGAATCTCATCCCTAGAAGGAGCCAGTGTTAGCTCTGCTATATAATTCAACATTTGAGGGTCAAAGACAGCTTGGCTGTGTTGTTCTGTTCTCAGAAGGCATCCCACAGCAGTCTGTTTCCTCCTCCTTCTTAATTTTTCCTATACTCCCATAACCCCTGTGATCCTTGTTTTTCTCCAAAATTCATTATAAATCTGTATTTCTTTAGCTCCCCGGCACCGAGTTTAAATGCCATGTGACCGTGATCACATGACCCTGCGCTTTGTACCGCCCTTCCCCATTACATCCACATAAATCCGTGCGATCACATCCGCGCCGTCCGATCAACCCCGCCGCGATCAGATGACATTCGCACCTCCTGCGCCTGTAACTTTCCCGCGCATTAACCCGCAGGGAAAGTGGTTTGCCACCGGTCCCATCTGCCACGCGTCACCCGCTGATTGCGATCGCTCCCCCGCATACGATTACCACCATCCTCCGAAAGCAGTGCGGGGAAAACCACCCGCCAATGAAACCACTTTTCCCCGCTCGCTAACCATCGTGCACATCCTCTACCCGATCACCATTGGATCTATCCGCCTGAGATCCAACAATTGACAATTTGATGCCCTGATTCTGCCCGATTCTCCCCGCCGATAGATCTCCGTCGTCCATTCGAGATCCAACGGCCTACGATCGTCCTTCGCCTTACCTTCCTGATAGCCCCTGTCGCACTGTCTTCGCCGTTGATCTGTGCAATCCAATGGTCCGCCTTGTCCCTCCGTTCACTCCATCCACCTGCCATGAAGTCCACACTCCCTTGAATGTTCTGTGCTCCTGGAGGACAATAGTGATCAACTACCAGTACCTTATGCAATTATTCCACAACAACTACAATTAACAGGGAAGAATGGCTGAGAAGAAAAGGACATCCTTGAGCAGTTAAACACATTTATCAGTTATGGAATGTCTTCCATATTGCACTCCACCTGCTCAAGAAGAATAGTAGAGTATCAGAGAATGTCAAATTCATTCATTGAAGTAGAAGATTATAGCAGAAGCCCATTTTAGATAGTTAATGTGGTTGGTGGTTCATTATGACCCCTCCTCGTATAGGATAGCAGAACATTTTGTAATGAAACTCTATAGATACCCAGAAACAAGATGCAATGGTTGATGGTTGTTGTTTTGATGTAAGGTTCAACTTTTGGAGATTGTAACTACTGTGATACCTGCAGCTTCTGATCTTCATTTTCAGCTAATACAAGCTTCTTCTGCTGTTAATTGCTCACTTTCCATTTCTACTCTATTCTAGGTTGTGCCTGTTATGCATTTGTTCATATGCTCTTGATTTTTAGCATTAGAGGGGCTGTCATTCCACCTCTGTGTTAGAATCTAGTATGTATCATTGAATGTGTTATGCAGGTTTCTTTTTACTCAGTGATAGAGAGCTGTCATCCTGTCTATACATTAGGAAATAGATTTGCAGACCTCTTTATTGGTTGCAGCCGGCCATCACATGGTCTTGTGCATCTACTGGTGTGGTCAGTATTCTCCATGTTCATCTAATCCTCAAACTGTGAGTAATTGGTGGTCTAAAGCCTTGTAGTCTGGGGGTGTTCGCCCATGTCTAGAGTTAAGCATAATAGAAGTGGTTATCTAGCTTGAATATGCATCATTCCTTCCATTCATCCATTTCCAACATTTTGTTGAGTTTGTAATGTTCCCGAGCATATCTGAGATACAACCTAGGAGAGCTTCTTGGGGGTGATAACAAGTCCTTCGTCACACCCAGACCTGGATCAACTAAGGGGAGAAAAGATTTTCTATTGATGTTAAAGGTGGGGAAGTTGCAGATAGAGAGAGAATTGTAGATAGAAGGAGATTTGCATATATCTAGGATGAGGGATCCATATAAAGATGATTGCAGGGGGGTGAGTCAGCTTCTGGGATTCTGATTAGTGTCCTCTTTCTGATAGTTCTTGATTCCACTTGGAGATTGATGATCTCTTACTCATCCCCGGGTGAATTCAGAGAGGCAAGTGTCATAGGAGAAGTTTCTAGAAGATTCCATGATCATCCACCTCGCAAACTATCTCTGCCATTTGTCCATTCTCACCCATCGCACCCCATAGAAGGGCTTTTCAGTATGCATCACACCTCCCATGTGCATTAGGTGGGATTCATCGCACTTTGACCATGGAGCAGGTGAGATGGTCCAATTTTGACCAATTCTGAGCAGTTTTTCATGGAGAACTTCTGGGAGATGATGTAATCAGTTGACCTTGTTCTTTTAGGGTATGGAACAACACTTTTAGGGACTTAGGAGCCCTTGGTTTATGGACATGTTTGATTGGGGTTGCACTGCCCAAAAATTTCTATAATAGTTGCCCCCTAAAGCATGAGGTCGTTAATCTTCTGATGTCAGGTGAAATGCTTTATCATGAGGATCTGAAGTTTTTTCGAGCTGGAAGGTGACCTGTAATTAGATACAATAAAATACATTATTTTCATAATATTTTTCATGATCTAGCTGAGGCGGGCATTCCCATGCTCAGCTTTATAAATTCATTTTCATGTACATAAGACAGACCACCGTCTGTGCAGGAGACTGATGATTCTACTAGAGTCATCATCCTTTGATTTGGATGATCATTTGTGCAGCAACAATGTACATTTGATGTCTTTATTTTCCTAAATATATCGCAACCCAGATGGATGAAACTAGATCCGGGGTCTTCAAACTCGTTCAATCTTTACTCGGAGTACAAGTCGATCCATGTGAAAGATGTTCTGGAGTCAAACATGGAAAGACATCACCTGATTACCAGCCAATGATGTAAGCTGTTAATAGGCGCGAGAGGAATCACCGATAATGATGATGACCCTCAAGGTACTACAGTACAATTCGCGTGGTGTGAATACGGGACTTGGCGTCAAACACCACACAAAATCTTTCAGTCGAAGGCCATTGATGTAAATCTGTCGCCGGAAGTGAGAAACTTTCCATTGAGGCATGCAAGCTTCAAAGTACTGAAAGGGTTGTTCCTAAGTCAACTTCTTCGATAATGAGCTGATGTCGACAAGAAGCGACCCGTCATAGGAGGGCCTTTATGAATCCCACATCTACAACACGGAACGGAGTAAATGATTTTGGAGGTGAAAACAATCTGATGATACAAGGTTCAGGGTGGTGGTCATGAGAGAATGGAGCGTGAATGTATTGCAGTGGATGAGACACGGGTGAATTATCTGAGCGACTTCTCTTGAACATACCGGCAACACTGACATGATAGATTGGTAGCGTTAACCCCAAATGTGGATGGTGTGATGGACCAATGGTGATATGACCAATGAACGAAACAACCCAACCCGACTCGGATGCGGAGTGAAAGTGTCATGTTCAAGAGCGACTTGCTAGCAATAAAGCTTTTTCAAGTTTTCTTCCCAAATTTTCCCCAGTCATTGAAGACCAATACCTCTTTATTTTTTTCAAGCTTGAGGAGGATAACATATACCTGTTCTATAATTTTCCCTTCCAGCAAACCCATCGGTATATTTTAACGAGCCTAATGACAGTGAAACTCGTTCTTATCTGTATGGACAAGTTTGTCGCTATTCGGTTTTAACGAGTTTAACCACAAAGATAACTTGGTCCTTTTCAATTTTAGAGAGTCTGAAAGGGACGTAAAGGAAACTCCAATAATCCTTTTTCGTCATGTAATCCCTTAAGTCCGAAAAAGTATAAAATAATACGAAAGGGATGAATTTTCGGTAATTTTAACGATCCAAACAAGACAAGTGCTCAATCTTTTTGTGTAATAATACCTTAGGTCAAAAAAGATTAAAATGTAGAGGAGGGATAGCACTTCCAGTCACTTTAACGAGGTGGAGAGGCCAATTGCTTGGCAATATTTTCATGTTTTATGAGTCAGGTGAAAATAGCTTAAAGGAGACTTGTTTTTTGAAGAACGAGTTAATTTTGGGTAGCAACTGATTCCAGGTAAGGTTTGGAATTTTCTAGTCACGGCAGTGTCACAAGGATGGCTAACAGGATCACTCTTCACAACTGTTCCTCAAAAGGGGTAAACAATCAAATTGAGGTGAATGATCGGCTAAAACAGAGTGGAGGTGATGATGATAACACGACCAGGGCTCAAAAGCTGGTGATAATGCATTCACAATGGTTATTTACCGGAAATTGGTTCATTTTTTAATGAGCTTAAACTCTGGGGAAACGTTTGCTCATTGCTTATGTTTAATTTTTAACAAGCTTGAACTCCACATAAAAACTGCTCTTACCAGTCATATAATAAGGATATCTAATCTAAGATTCCATTATTTATGGAGCTTGCACCTTACAAAGCTTTGCCTTGGATCCTTTCTTTATGCAAGTTAGGAACGACCAATCCTACGAGTTTAAAGGGTTTGAGAATCTACAAACAAAGAAAATAAATGGTCGCTCTTCACTTGCATGCAAAAAGGTTTTCATGCCCCCAAGTATAGTGAAAAATTTCCAGGTTACCATATAGAAGTTCTTTCTTTCACAAGATAGTTTCCATCCACAATGCAGATAGAAGCACTTCCTGGCTTAGTCCATCTAGACCAGGGTGGTTCTAAATCCCAACCTCCTAACCTTGATGAAGGAATCTTACACCAGTCTAATACCATTTTCCTAAATGGACGGGTGTGTTAGACTAGTCATATATCCTCCACGGAAACCTACCCTATACCCAAGGTTTTCCTGCCGAAACAGACCAGGGTGCATGCACCCTAGGATTCAGCCATGTCCTCCCGAATCACTTACGCTCATCAGGTGGATGGATTGGAGATTGATGAGACATTCCTTGTGTGAAAAGACCATTTAGGGATGGTATTTGAATATTAGCTATGTGTGAACCGGGAAACGACAGCTGATCTACGAGCTTGAGCACTCTGCCTTCATGCGGAAAACACATTACTCCAAAGAGTGAGGAGACAATGGCTCCCATGCTATAAATATAATCGCATCGAAGGAGTAGATTATAATCTAGAGGTCCTTTGACTACCATCACGTTCATGTAAATGGTTTTCCTTCTCAACGTTATGGGCACATTGGGAAGGATCCCTAATGGTCGACTGGTTCCTTTCTCGAAGCCTGTCATATTTCTCATCTCAGGCAGAAGCAATGGCGAACCAAGCGCTTCCCAAGCAATTGAGGAAAGGATACTCATAGAAGCCCCTTCATCTATGATGGTACTGACCATGATCATTTTGTAAGCTTGTACAATGATTTGGAATGGTACATTGGTCGGTACTCGCGGTCTGTCTAGTAGATTCTAATCGAAAGAAACGACTAGGTTGCTTGGAGGTGGGACCGAATAGACAACCGGATATGACTCTAACAAACTTCCTTCCTGTGGTAAAGGAACGGGTAGACTGCCCCCATGTTCATCGGAGTCTGTGTTTACAAAAAGAATTTGGATGGTGTCCTTCTCATTCTCTTTGGTGATTGTGTCATCTGAAGATGGACCTTCTGAAGACAAGACCGGGTCGACTGCCACCTCAACCTTTTAAATTTCGTCTAGTATGGGTTCAGCGGGTTTATCTTCAATGGCAGATGCTTCGACCGACCATAATGGTATGTTGGTCGGATTTTCAACTAGTAACGGACTCGGCAAGAGTTTCTTTTATGTAAGAGGAAGCCAGACGGTCATCCAAAACTCTTTTAGCTTCGTCTAGGAAGGGACAATAGTGGATGGCGTGATCGCCTTCACACAGTTTACAAGGAAATTTACATTTTCCTTTTTGTCCAGGGACTTCATTTTCACTAGTTGATGGTGTGCTCTCAACATGATCATCAGAGGTCGATGACACCGGATTGTGCAAATGGGGGGACCAACCCCTGAAGATCCGAGGGATGCAGGGACAATCTCGGTGGTAGTGGTCTCCTTTGCAAATGACACATGGAGATTTAGGCCTAGATGGTGCAGTGTGTGGATTTTCACTGGACGACGCCTGGTTACCCCATTTTGCCTTTGGCTCCTTCTTCTTCTTCTCCTCCTTCCCTTTCTTCTCCTTCTTAGTTACCTGATTTTTGGCCTTACCGACTTTATCAAGCGAAGAGGAAGGAGGAGAGGGAGAATCAGATGAAGTAGAAGGTTGGGGGGTAACTTTAGTATCAACCAGTTGCTGACTTGATTGTTCAGGAATCACGATGTTCTAAACGACATAGGTCGAGAAGAGCCATATTGGCAAGCCGATCGTCAATCCTAGAAGTGATAATGTGGCCATATGAGGTGCACCAACATATCCCCAAGAGGAGAAAGGACTACAATTTCCTCCAAGGGGAACTCCTTGGTTGGTGGACTCCATTTTCCTCAAACTAAGACCAATGCGGGAATGGTGATGTTATTCCGATTAAAATAAATTTTAGATGCTTTGACACAACTTGTTCTTTTCAAGTTTTAAGAGTCGAGAAAAAACAAAAGATGACTTTAGTCGCCTTCAATTTTTAATGAGCCTGAAGTGACAAGTGCTCAGATGGACCTTTTCCTTTAAGGAGTTTGAAAAGGAATGAAAGAGACTGCTTTGGAAATCTAGACAGAGGGATTACCAAACCAATTGCAAAACTGCAGAATACTTTTTATGGTACGGCAGTCTATCTTCCCGAATGTTGTGTTCAGTGCATTGAGATCGATAGGGTGGCAGACACGGCTTCCTATGGATAAAGGATATAGCCTATTGTGGTCTCCCAATATATACTCGACAGTACGTGGCAGCACAAGTCCATACTGGCACTTGTCGTCTCAAAGAGGAGGAATCACCCAACTAACAGTGAAAGTGACAGTTACCAGGCTTTACGACGCTGGAATACGTCTCTAGCCTAGACTCCTAGATGTTGTGTGTTAGGTTCCAAAGCGTTTTTAGGTTCATTAAATTTATTTTACAGTTGATATTTCTTAAGAAATTTTCCTTTCTGGTTCACCGCGTGATGTAGATGTACAATTCTTAAAATGCAATCTAAGATGATAAACAATCGTTTAATCTTCTTTTTGCAATGAAAATCCTACCTACTAAAGAAAGAGAGATGGTATTCTTTCAACATAAAGCAGAGAGCACACACTAGATGCATTGTCCTAAATCAAACCAACAAGCAGTCTAAATGCAAATTCGCATGCATGTATTTGTTTTCAGCGTTCTTAATGTGTGAATGACAAGAATAATGCTAAGTACAAATCTGAATTATCTTTCCAAAGTGACAATACTAACAGATTTCTCTTCAAAATGGAAGGAAGATACTAATGACACTTTACTATTTTGAATTGAAAAATGCTTTCGACACTTGAAAAACTACTAATTCAAATCAAATACAAGAGTAACTATATAATCGATCATCAAGAACAATAGAATTATTTTCTTTGACTGAAAATGACACTTGCAACGTTTTCAAATCAAAAGACGACAGTTCGACTATACTACTACTTTGTAAAAGAGAACTGAAAATGGCAGAAAATACATAAAAACATTCACAGTTCTTTACAAAATGGACGCGGAATGATGGAAAGGAAGGGGGTTTCCATAATGGTATACTGATTACAGATAGCGAAATTCTAGAATAGAGCTGAAAAGAGTGAAGAAAAAACCAAGACCTGGAGGCAAAATTAGCCTTTTCTGATCATTGCACCTGTAACACAAGGAAATAGGGATGCATCCCACCTACTACACACGGGAGGTGTGATTCATACTGGTTTTCTTGAAGAGAGGGTGCGATGGTACCAGGACGAGACTTTACTTGGCTCTTAGTCACAATTTGCAGTTCAGTTCAGGGATTTAGGCCAAGCAAATGATGTACAGTAAATAGAAATCACAGGGGCTGATCTAATGAGGTTACTAGAGCCACCACTAGGGCAATTAGAAAATTTTCAAATCGATTGTTCAATTTATAAACAAAACCCAGAGATAGACTGAAGCAACATTGATCTACTTTGCACTTGCATAGCAAATGCAGTTCGAAGGCTAGCTGGCTTGACTTCAGGCTCCATCTGTAAGTTTATATACAAACAAATATAGACAAACAAACAATCTATTCGCTCTCCAGTGGAGTCGCCATTTTGTTATCGGGAAATCTAGTGTCCACTCAGAGCTGCTAGTCCCACTAAGATTGGTAGCTATCTTAGAAACAAACAAACTAAAACTACTTTCATTTTCCTTTATGAGAAGTAGATAAGAGTGGAATGAAGGACACCAACCTCAGTCTTGCGCTTGGTTCCTTGCTCGATTCCTCTCCCTTCTGACTCATCCTTGCCACTTCTCCTTCGTCTACCCAGCTTCAAAGAGCACCTTTGGAATCAAAGCATCATAATACTATCGAAGAACAAAGATCTACAATCATAAACAATATAGGACCATATCTATATTGACCACACAAATGCATATATCATCAAACATACAAGAATGTGGAGGAAAACTTGAATAGCTTTAATAATAATCAAGAATAGCAAAGAGGATTACAACCAATTGTTTTGATCCAGCGTCATCCTCCAGCATGAAAGCCCTTCTTTCACCTCATGAAAAGATTAGGTCACCCAACACTATGATATTCCAACAAGAAACCGACAACACTCCTTATAAGATACAAAATTCCAGCCTCTGTATCTCTGGGATGAGGGATCCATATATAGATGATTGCAAGGGGGTGAGTCAGCTTCTGGGATTCTAATTAGTGTCATATCTCTGATAGTTCTTGATTCCACTTGGAGATTGATGATCTCTTACTCATCCCTGAGCGAATTCAGAGAGGCAAGTGTCACAGGAGAAGTTTTTAGAAGATTCCATGATCATCCACCTCATAAACTGTCTTTGCCATTTGTCCACTCTCATCCATCACACCCCATAGAAGGGCCTTTCAGTATGCATCGCACCTCCCGTGTGCATTAGGTGGGATGCATCGCACTTTGACCATGGAGCAGGTGAGATGGTCCAGTTTTGACCAGTTCTGAGCAGTTTTTCATGGAGAACGTCTAGGAAATGATGTAATCAGTTGACCTTGTTCTTTTATGGTATGGAACAACACTTTTAGGGACTTAGGAGCCCTTGGTTTATCGACATGTTTGATTGGGGTTGAAGTGCCCAAAAATGTCTACAACAAACTCCTTGCTGTAATCTGGACTACTTAGAGTGGGAGCTTCCATAATGGCTTTTTTAATAGACTCAAATGATTTTCTTGCTACATCAATCCATTTGATTTCTGACCCCTTCTTCAACATGGAGGTAATATGCTTTACCAATTCTGCAAAATTTGGTATAAACCTCCTCACAAAATTAATCTTCCCTAGAAGGAACTGGATATCTTTCTTTGATCTCAGGACAGACAAAGTCTGTATTGCTCTTACTCTTTCTGGGTCAATTTGGACACTTGTGGCAGAAACAATATGTCCCAACAGCTTGCCTTCTTCTAAAGAAAATTGTGATTTTTTAGGATTGACTGAAATCCCAAACCTTCTGCACTTCAGGAACACTTTCTTTAAATGCTGCAAATGGTCAAAATGGCTGCTAAAGTATACTGTTATATCATCAAAGTAGATAAGGACAAATTTATCCTTCTCTCTCACAAATGCTATATCCGTAGCTCTCTGAAAGGTGGCTCCAACATTCATCAGTCCAAAAGGCATCTTAGCATACATAAAAGTGCCCCAAGGAGTGGTGAATGCAGTCTTCTCTTGGTCATCTGGATGCACAGCAATTTGATTAAACCCTGAAAATCCATCTCCTGAGACTTTCTGTAGCAAATGTTCCATCTTGGGTAGAGGATAGTTGTCTTTCTTAGAGCATTTGTTTAAGTTTTCGAAATCAAAACACAATCTGATATCTCCACTTTTCTTCCTCACTACCACCAAGTTGGCTACCCATTTTGAATATCTGAGAGGGACTATGATTTTGGCAGCCAACAACTTTTTAATTTCATCTTCAGTCAGAGGAAGAAGCATAGGATTTATTGGTCTCAGCTTCTGTTTGAAAGGTATGGTGTCTTTCTCTCGAGGGATTTTTATGCTGAATAATCTTTTTATCATAGGTTTTCAGGTCACTATATTCCCAGGCAAACACATCAGCAAATTGCTTCATTAGATTCCAGTATTCAGAACATTGATCAGCAGATAGATGAGAAGAAAGATTTATGTATCTGGGTTGACCTGGACTCCCTATATCATGCTTACAAACTACAGATTGATATTCTTTTTGGGCAGCCTTGTAAGGCACATCATTCTAGTCAAACAGTCTTTCTAAAGGAATTAAACCCTTAGGGATATGATTGCTGGGAAGCTGGACAATGCTATCTTTGCCAAAAAAATTTCTAAGCTGGGATTTGGGGCTTTCTTCCAAGGCTTCATTCCCTTGGTCAATTTGCATTTCAGAAAATTCACCAATGACTTGCAGAAACCTATTTATTTCATTATCATCATCAAAAACTTTCCAATGCTGGACATTATCAGGCAAGGATGGTCTATATTTCATTTGGACCTCATAAATTAGTTTGGGAGGCATGGGAGGAATAAACAGACTAGTAGACACAGTAAGGGAATCATCCAGCTAATTTTTGGCACTAGGGATATATGAAATACATAAATTATTAAAATAATCTATGATTCTCCATGCCTCATCTCTATATACTTTCAGCCTTGGGTGCTTGGCCTAAAATATTTTATTTACTTGATGAATGATCAAATCAGCATCTCCGAACACCTTTAGGCTCCTGATTCCTCTGTCTTTAGCTGCATTAAGGCCCAATAGCAGAGCCTCATACTCTATTATATTGTTTGTGACTTGAAAGGCCAGCTTGAATGACAGATGTGTGCTTTCTTGTTCTGGAGATACCAGCACCACCCCTGCTCCTACAATCTCCCTGGAACATGCCCCATCAAAGAACATCTCCCAAACTTGACTTCCTTGCTCTACCTCAGCCTGATTAACTGGTTTCCTGATCTGCATTGAGGCCTTTTGGGATTCTTCTATTTGGAGGATACATGCTCCAAAATCAATGTCCACAGCATATATGGGATGATTAGTAGGATTCTTCTCATCACTGATGATGTATGCCAGATGTGCTTCTCTGTACAATCTCCTGCTTTCTCCTCCAAAAACTGGGACAGTGGCATAAGATAAGTCATTATGTAATGTCCCACCTAGTCTCTTAATCCATCCTCTAGACAGTAGCATGCCAAACCTAGGAGGGACATCTGCTACCACAATATCCATCATCATACTCTTCATGGGCAGCTGAGTTAGGGTAATGGCTAGATATTTAATCAACCCTAGACATTTCACCTTTCTTGAATCAAATGAGAATAAATCATGATATGGTCTAGTGATATCAAGGCCTAACTTTTCCATGACAGCTTTAGGCATAAAATTGTGGCTGGCCCCCATGTCTAGCAGGCAATTGTGGAGGATTTTGTCATGAATGGTCCAGGAAACATAAAATGATGGAGAATTAATATCAGCAGGTTCGATCATAGGGCTAAGCACAACAGCAGGTTTATCATCTTGCAAATTGACAAAGTCCGTGGAGGTATGTGTGGTTTCTAGCTCAAGAGCTTCAAGGATAAGATTTCTAAATACTTCACTCTTTACCAACTCTACCAGAGGCACATATATTTTTAATTTATGGACTTCTAACTCAAAGATGAAAGAAGAAGGTAACTTATCAGAACCTCTTACCTATTGAACTAGAGCTTTGGCGATGACTAGGCCAGCCACTGGTCTTTTCTATCTGATATTCTGTGACTCTGTTTGGACAACAGTTCTTTGGGCAGGATTCTCTTTGACATTTTTTGCATTTGACCTCATATTATATCTTTGCTATTCACCAGTCTACAGAATAGCTTCTTTGTTCCATTCTTGACTGTCTTGTTCCTGCAGCAATGATTCTTCATAAGCAGCCAATGTAAAAAAGGCAGCACTGCCTTTATCTTCCATGCAGTGAATTTCATCCTCATCTTCAAACTGTTCCTCCTCCATGACTACATTTTGGAAAGGAGCTTTAACCTTTTGTTCTTCATTTGGTTCTTTTCCCCTCTGAATGATTCACAACTGTTCATTTGCTATTCTGAATGGATTCGGATTTCTAGGATCAAATGTGTTTTGCTACCTTGTCTTTCCTTAATTCTGCTCAACCTTCAACTTAGATATTTCTGTAGTCGATGGCTCTATCATTCTAGTCATTTTATCTAATTTAGGCTCTAAAGATGAGGTAGAAGAAGAAGAAGCCTCACCTCTCTGCCTCCTTCTTTCAGTATGACTTTTTATCTTTTCTGCATCTTGCATATCAGCTAGAGTGGCACATCTTCTTTCTCTCAATAACAGGTAGAAATCAGAGTCAAAAGCATTGGCATAGTGATTTTGGCAAAGGTGGGGGTAGGCTTTACCTCAGCTGATATCTTACTATACATACGATCGAATCTTTTATTAAAATCAGGCAATGATTCCCCATTTTCCCTCTTCAGGTTACCAAACTCAGTATGGTAATATAGCAAGTCCTTTTTATCTCCCCAGTGCTTCAAAAATGCTTCATCTAAGGCTTTAATATCAACAATAGATCCAGGGGGCAATTCTCTAAACCACTTCCTAGCCTCTCCATCAAGGTTCTGTACAAAAACTCTCATCCACACATCATTTTCACTTATATCTAAGTTATCAGCGTAACTATAAAAAGCCTCAAGGTGTTCTTCAGCTGTTACTCCCTCTATGCCAGTGAACTTGGGCATATATTCCTAATATTTTCCTGCAGGCATGGCATTCAAAGGAATAGGCAAGACTAGAGGTCCATACCTAGCAGCTACAATTCTTTCTATCTTCGTAGGTGTTTGTTGGCCTGCCATGACTGGGATATGTGGAGGGACACTAGTAGATTAAGTATTTTGAAGCAATGTAATGGATGATAGAGACAACGGGATGTTCTGGACTGTATGGGAAGCTTTCTTTGGACTAAGATTCAAAGGGGAACTAAATGAATAAGGAATTCTATTAATATATGAAAGGATTTCTTTACTAACAGTGCTGGGCTCTAAATCTTCAAACTGTATATTCTCAGCTATAACCTTATCTTTCGGAGATGCATAAGTTTTCTTAGGCTTACCTGATCCTGATGCTCCTTTCTGTGATGTTTTCTTCAACTTGACAATATTCTCAGGGTCAGGCACTGGGTTAGCTAGTGATTTCTGAGGATTTCTTCGAGTATGCCTCATAAACTGAGCCAGGACTATAACGTGGAGTCGCCAAAGGTTGGTCTTCCTCCAGTGGAGTCGCCAAATAGATGATTACAACCAAAAATCTGCCCAGACCTTGTCTATCATCAAAATCTAGAACTGTGACATTTTCCCAGGGAAGCTGAGCTTCAATATTCAATCCCCGGCAATGTCGCCAATTAATGTTATCACCCCAAGAAGCTCTCATAGGTTGTATCTCATAGATGCTCGAGAACATTACAAACTCAACAAAATGTTGGAAATGGATGAATGGAAGGAATGATGCATATTCAAGCTAGATAACCACTTCTATTATGCTTAACTCCATAAATGGGTGAACACCCCTAGACTACAAGGCTTTAGACCACCAATTACTCATAGTTTGAGGATTAGATGAACATAGAGAACACTGACCTCACCAGCAAATGCACAAGACCACGTGATGGCCAGCTGCAACCAGTAAATAGGTCTACAAATCTATTTCCTAATGCACAGATAGGATGACAGCTCTCTGGCACTGAGTAAATAGAAACCTGCATAACACATTCAATGATACATACTAGATTCTAACACAAAGGTGGGATGACAACCCCTCTAATGCTAAAAATCAAGAGCACATGAACAAATGCATAGTAGGCACAGCCTAGAACAGAGTAGAAATGGAAAGTGAGCAATTAACAGCAAAAGAAGCTTGTATTAGCTGAAAATGAAGACCAGACGCTGCAAGTATCAGAGTAGTTATGGTCTCCACAAGTTGAACCTTACATCAAAACAACAACCATCAACCATTACATCTTGTTTCTGGGTATCTATAGAGTTTCATTACAAAATGTTCTGCTATCCTATACGAGGAGGGGTCATAATGGACCACCAACCACATTAACTATCTAAAATGGGCCTCTGCTACGATTTTTTGCTTCAATGAATGAATTTGACATTCTTTAGTACTCTGCTATCCTTCTTGAGCAGGTGGAGTGCAATATGGAAGACATTCCCTAACTGATAAATGCATTTAACCGCTCAAGGCTGTCCTTTTCTTCTCGGCCATTCTTCCTTGCTAATTGCAGTTGTTGTGGAATAATTGCACAAGGTACTAGTAGTTGACCGCTGTTGTCCTCCAGGAGCACAAAACAGTCAAGGGAGTGTGGACTTCATGGTGGGTGGACGGAGTGAACGGAGGGACAAGGCAGACTGTTGGATTGCACAGATCAATGGTGGAGACAGCATGACAGGGGCTATCAGGAAGGTGACACGAAGGATGATCACAGGCCATTGGATCCTGAATGGACGACAGAGATCTATCGATGGGGAGAATCAGGCAGAAGCAGGGCAGACGAAAATGAACCATTGGATCTCGGGCAGATAGATCCAATGGTGATCGGGCGGAGGACATGCACGAGGGTTAGCAAGCGGGGAAAAGTGGTTTCATTGGTGAGCAGTATTCCCCACACCGCTTTCGGAGGACGGTGGTAATCGTATGCAGGGGAGCCATCGCAATCAGCGGGTGACATGTGGCAGATGGGACTGGTGGCAAACTACTTTCCCCATGGGTTAATGCATGGGCAAGATACATGTGTGGGAGGAGGTGCGAATGTCGTCCAATCATGGCGGAGGTTGATCGGACGGCGTGAATGTGATCGCATGAATTTATGTGGATGTGATGGGGAAGTGCGGTACAAAGCACGCAGTCATGTGATCGCGGTCACATGACCTTTAAACTCGACACCAGGGGAGCTAAAGAAATACAAATTTATACGGAATTTTGGAGAAAAACAGGGATCATAGTGGTTATGGGAGTGTAGGAAAAATGAAGGAGGAGGAGGAAACAGACTACTATGAGCTACATTCTGAGCACAGAACAACATAGCCAAGCTGTCTTTGACCCTCAAATGTTGAATTATATAGCAGAGCTAACAAAACCCTTCCAAGACCTTTTACTTTCGTGATGTGTTAAATTTCATTTTTAAAAGAACATAACTGAATACATGTGCATGTTGTAAAGAAGAAGGAACATAAAAATCATCAGCAACATAAAAACATAAGCCATTGATAACTGATTTCATCCAGGAGGGGCTACGTCTCTGGGCCTCAGTGTTAAGATGATGTACGTGCTGCATTAAGTGTTGTCAATAGTGATGATGTACATAAGAGGTGATGTCACTATCATACAAGGAAAAATTCCCTCATATGGGGGTGGCTCCAAGACATGTTCTGCTACAGGAACTCCTAGTTAAAAGACTTCTATCAGTATGACATAATTGATGCATGATGATAATGAGAATCCCGCCAACATGACATAAAAGGGATCTCAATGCAACCATACACAGCGACAACATGAGTATCCCATCAACATACAATAAAGGGATCTCAAATAAAACATGACAAATCATGAAAACAAGTACATCATACAAATGATTCCGTGTCACATTAAGCAGGAATCATGAAGCAAAGTAAGAAACAAGATCCCACATCAAACATCAAACTGGGATTTGTACAGCACAATGCATAGCAAAACGAAGTACATGAACACTGCATATACCTCACATCCCGAGGCCATCTGAAGAAAAGGATGTCAAGCTGCTGAATATCGTCGCATGTCAAATCTCACGGCATCTAATCGCATGGAAATGATTGCTCGCACATGAATGCGGACACCTGCAGTCCACTTAGAAAAGTGGTCGAAAAACGAAATGAGCAAATGAAAAATTTGAATGCACCATCAGATTTGTGGCATTGAATAATGCAAAATTGACTATCAAATTTTTGAATTCTGCGAAAGTGAGAATATGGGGCTCAAGGAATATTTTAGATTCCCCCTAGATTCTACAAACATTCCCTCATCGGAAGAGATCTGCAAATCGGTTGCTCAGATCAGGAAACTGACTGTGCCATCAGGTTCGTGTCGCCCAAAGATGTAAGATCGT
>Ga0099853_1000010_pt1 | contig 16331 bp, 11 predicted proteins | sample In2P11_FD_77060 | JGI IMG/M metagenome (GOLD analysis project Ga0099853, IMG submission 77060) | Clean room microbial communities from NASA Spacecraft Assembly Facility at Jet Propulsion Laboratory, Pasadena, California, USA -... ... | reverse complement strand
TGATGAGAACAAAAGAAATGTTAATAATGATTTCATAGACTCTAATGTTCGATTGAAGACCCACCATGTTCCGAAAATTGATATGAGGAAGCTTGATGGCAAGGGTCCCAGAACATGGATACTACAGATGGAGCAATTTTTCGATCTCCATAATGTGCAGAACACACAAAAGGTACGTATTGCAACTTTATATTTGGAACCAAATTAGTTTGTATGGTATTGATGGCTTTGCTCTCATAAACAAATTGTCACTTGGGAAATTTTTATGGAAGAAATGATAACACATTATAAGGATACAAAAAGCAACACCTTTTTTAGCCCATTGATAAATCTTAAACAAAAGGGTTCAATTATGGAGCACATTGAGGACTTCCAAAAATTGAACATAAGGGTAAAAGATATTCCAGAGTAGCATAGGATTGATGTGTTCATAGAGACTTTAAAGGATAATATCCAACATGGGGTTCACCTTTAAGAACCTGATTCATTGAATAAGGCATTCAGGTTAGCAAGAAAAATGGAAAGAAAAGTTATGGCAACCAGGAAGCCTACCACTCACAACTATAAAGATGGAAGTTTTGTTGCCCCTAGCCTTCCACAACCTACAAGGTTTACACCACAAAAATTGGAATAAAAAAGAGAAAAAGGGCTTTGTTATACTTGTGATATAAAATACACTAAAGGTCATAAGTGTGCTAAGAATAAATTATTTTACATAGATTGTGAAGAGGAGGAATAAAAGGAACAAGAAATGTCAAAAGAAGAGGATATACTCTGGGAACAAACCCTAGATAAAGAAGAAATGAATCTGACCATAACTTTTAATGAATTGGCTATAATTACCACTCCTCAAACTATCAAGATAGAAGGACATATCAAGAAGAAAAAGGTAATAGTGTTGATTGATTCATGAAGTACCCATAATTTTATTCATTGTAAGATAGCAAAGGAATTTAATTGCTTCCTATATCTAGCACCAGAGTGTCAAGTGATGGTTGCAAGTCGAGGAACCATAAATTGCTCTGGAGAGTGCTATAATATGAAGCTATCCATGGGAGAATATGTATTTAGTAGCCCAATTCTTTCCATTCCAATGGGTGGTGTTGATGTTGTACAAGGAGTCCAATGGCTACAATCCTTGGGTACAATAGCTTTTAATTTTCAAGAACGTTTCTCCAAATTTTGTACGGAAGGAAAGGAAGTTGAATTAATGGGTATTGCAAGGAAATCAGGAAAGATAATCAGCTCTAATGGTATGAAAAATCTTCTAAAGAAGGAACAACGAGGTGTAATTTCACAATTATGTTCGCTAGAGGTTCCCACATTGAAATCATTTACTTCTCTAGATCTCCAAGAAGTCTTCGACAATCATTCCAATGTATTAGAGACTCCCAAAGGTCTCCCACCTATTCATGATCATGATCATGGTATTCATTTGATTCCAAGAAGTGTTCCTCCAAACATCGGGTTGTACATATATCCCTATGCCCAAAAGAGTGAAATTGAACGTATGATTGGATAAATGCTAGAGGCTGGTATAATTCAACCTAGTCAAAGTTCCTTCTCTGCTCTAGTAGTATTGGTGCACAATAAGGATGATCATGGCGCATGTGTCCGGATTATAGGGAGCTCAACAAGCTCACTATTAAAGATAAATTTCCCATTCCTGTCATTGATGAACTATTGGATGAATTGCATGGATCAATTTACTTCACCAAGTTGGATCTTTGTTCAGGATATCATCAAATCAGAATGAAGACTGAAGACATTGTAAAAACAACATTTAGAACTCATGAGGGTCATTATTAATTTTTGGTTATCCCTTTTGGCTTTGATGCACCTTCTACATTTCAAGGTTTGATGAATTCCATTTTCAAACCCTTTCATAGAAAATTTGTGTTAGTAATTTTTGATGATATACTAATCTACATCAAGTCTTGGAAGGATCATGTTGAACATGTTGACAGTGTACTCAAACTATTGGAGGAGAAACAATTATATGCAAAAAGCTCCAAAAGTTTCTTTGGAGTACAAGAGGTAGAGTATCTGGGTGATATTGTATCTCATGAAGGTGTTAAGGTAGACCCTAGCAAAATTAAATCCATTAAGGAATGGAAAATTCCCACATCCGTAAAGCATCTGCGAGGATTTCTCGGGTTGGCAGGGTATTATCGCAAGTTTGTTAAGAATTATGGGAGAATAGCAGCACCTCTAACAACATTATTGAGGGAAGATGCATTTTCATGGACTCCAGAAGCAACAAAGGCCTTCGGACATCTTAAAGAGGCAATGTGCCAAGCACCGGTCTTAGCTGGACTTCACAAAAACCTTTATTTTTGAATGTGATGCTTCAGGAAATGGAATTGGTGTTGTTTTAATGCAAGATGAAAGACCCATTTCTTTCGAAAGTCGTCGAATCAAGGGAAAGTATTTACACAAAGCTATTTATGAGAAGGAAAAGTTGGCAATACTACATGCACATAAGAAAGGGCGACCCTACCTCATGGGAAGACACTTCAAAGTAAAATCGGATCATGATAGTCTTAAATACTTTTTAGAACAAAGATTATCCTCTGAAGAGCAACAAAAATGGGTCACAAAGATGTTGGGTTATGACTTTGAAATCATCTACGAAAAGGGGAAGAAAAATGTTGTGGCAGATGCACTCTCAAGAAAGGATGAGGATTTGGAAGCATTGTTGTGCACCATTTCTATTAACCAAACAGATTGGATAAATGAAGCAAGGGAGGAATAGAAGAATGATGGAGAAGTGTGGGCACTCATTCAAAAGTTACAACAAGATCCCAATACATCTGATGCATTAAGCTGGAAAAAATGATTCATTATGGTACAAATATCACTTATACATATGTAAGAATTCCCAACTCAAACAAAAGATTCTTATGGAATTGCACACTTCTCCTTTAGGAGGGCACTCAAGATTTTTAAAATCTTACCATAGGGTTAAGAAGGAATTTTTTTTGGGATGGCTTTAAATCGGATATTCAAAAGTTTGTGGCAGAATGTTTGGTTTGCCAACAAAATAAAGTTGAAACAATTAAGACCCCAGGTCTATTACAACCTCTGTCCATTCCAAGCCAATGTTGGGAGGATGTTTCAATGGGTTTTATCACAAGTTTACCCATGTCCAAAGGAAATAGTGTCACCATGTTGGTAGTCGATAGACTTACCAAGTATGCACACTTTTGTGCATTATCACATCCATTTAAAGCTAGTGTAATTTCTAATGCATTTATGTAAACAATTCAAAAGCTACATGGAAACCCAAAGATTATTGTAAGTGATAGAGATCCCATTTTCACTGTAAATTTTTGGACATAATTATTTTCTTGTCTTGGTACTAAGTTAGCTCATAGCTTATCCTATCATCCTCAATCTGATGGGAAAATTGAGATAGTAAACAAATGTTTGGAAGGATAAATTCATTGCTTTGTATCTGATAAACAGACACAATGGGTAAAATGGTTGCCTCTGGCTGAATGGTGGTATAACACTTCCTTCCATACCGCAACAAAAATGACCCCATTCATGGAACTTTATGGATATCATCCACCATCCATCACATCATATTTAAGAGAAAATTCTAAGGTTCAAGTAGTTGAAAATCACATTAAGCATCAATAACAAGTTCGCCAACTCTTAAAGGATAACCTCACATTGGCACATAATAGAATGAAACAATAGGAATATCAACATTGCAGCGAAAGAATTTTTGATGTAGGTGACAAGCGATAGCAAAAGATTGGTACTATGGCATACAAATTGGAGCTTCTTGTAGCTTCCTGAGTGTACCTAGTTTTCCATGTTTCGTGTTTAAAGAAGGTTATAGGTGACAAGCTCCCACTTCAAACAATATTGCTAGAACTTGACGAGGAAGGAAAAATCATATTGTAACCGGAAGCAGTCACAGAAAAAAGAACTCGAAAGCCACGAAATCAATCAATTTCGGAGTATCTCATCAAGTGGAAGAACTTATCTACTGAAGAATCCACATGGGAGGATGATAATTTTATACGAAAGCATCCAAAACTACTCAAGCATTGAGGACAACGCTTTTCGCAAGGAGAGGGGCATGTTAGGCCCCTATAATACTAGTGAGTCCCCCATTACTATTGTCATTATATCCCTTATTTTTATTATTGTGCCCCTATTGTCCCCATCTTGTTATTAGTATGCCCCATAGAAACCCACTATTGTTATTTTTGTGCCCTTATGTTATTACTATTATGCCGGCTTGATTATATTGTGACCCCTTAGACTCTTATATATATAAGGGAGGTTTAGTCATTTGTATCATCAAAGAATTGTTCATTTGTGTAATGTAAAGGAGGTTTCCCCCACGAAGAGGTTGAATTCTAATACATTGATCTATCTTTTCTATATTTTTGTGAGCTGGTTTCCTAACATTTGGTATCACCAACTACAGATAAAAGATGAATATAATCATAAGAAAACTTGTAGAAACATATATGGTTCATATGTGTTTGTAGTGTTACCCTTTAGTCTCATTAACACATCAACAATATTCATGTGTTTAATGAATATTGTAATCCACAAATATATTGATAGGTTTGTGTTACTATTCATATAGGACATTTTAGTGTATTCTACAAATGAAGAAGAGCACAAAGAACATCTGAATTTGGTGTTAAAAAATTTAAGAGAACAACATCTCTATGCAAAATTCAATAAATGTGAGCTTTACAAACACAAAATACAGTATTTAGGTCGCACCATTTCTAAAGAGGGGCTATATGTTGATCTTAGAAAGGTTAGGGCTATTATGAATTGGCCCATACCTAAGGATGTGTCAAATTTCCCTCATTTACGGGATCACGGGATATTAACAAATATTTATAGAAGGATTTTCAAAATTGGCTTATCCCATTACTTCCTTACATAAAAAATGAACAAATATTTAGTGGACAATCGAATTCCAGGAAATTTTTAACAGTTAAAACAACTTCTCAGAGTAGCTCCTATACTAAGCATTGTAGACACAAACAAGGAATTCATTGTTTCTATTGATGCATGTTTGGAAGGGCTTGGGGAAGTGTTGATGCAGCAACATGCAGTAGTAGCCTATAAGTCTAGGAAGTTGAAACCACAAGAAAATAATTATGTTGTGTGTGATCTAGAGTTGGCAACAGTGATACATGCTCCAAAAATGTGGAGACGCTATTTGCTAGAGAAAATATTTACCTTCTTAACAAATCACATCATTATGAAATATTTTTTCAGCGAACCTAATCTATGCTAGACAAGAACGGTGGCTATATTTCCTCAATGAGTTTTGACTCAATGTTTAAAAAAAAGAAGGAAAAGAAAACAAAATAAGTGATGCTTTATGTATACATGCTCATGCTTTGATGGGAGAATCGGTTAGCAGTATCAGTATAGATTTTTTGGAACATATCAAAAATTAAAAACAACAAGATTCATAAGTATCTTGAGGTTTAACAAGAATTACAACAAATGGATGTTCTAGGACATGCTGAAAATTATGAAAAATTGCTAGCCTACCAAAATAGATTGTATATTCCCAATGTGAGTATGATAAAATAAACGATACTTGATGAATATCACAAGAAATTATATGCACGCCATCTTTAATACCAAAAGATGATAACAACATCAATGAAAAACTTATTTTTATCAAGAATGAAGATGGTGGTGGAAGAATAGTTAGCCAAATGTATAGAATGTCAACAAGTAAAGGTGGAACATTAACACCCTACTGGATTGTTGAACCCACTACCCATTCTCGAATGGAAGTTGGAAGTTATTTCATTAGGTTTTATTATAATATTACTAAGGAGAAGACAACAAAATGAATCCATCATGGTGGTAATGGACACTTTGACTAAAGAAACACATTTTATACTGGTGGAATCTACTTTTCGAACCACACAGATTGTTACCATATTCACGAAGGAAATTTTCTGGCTGCATGGAGTACCAAAGATGGCAGTGTCAGACAAAGATGCTAAATTTACCTCCATGTTGTGGAATTTTTTGTTTGGGGACATGGGAACTCAATTAAATTTTAGCATTGCATATCATCCTCAAACAGATTGATAGACAAAAAGGACCAATCAAATCTTAGAGGATATGTCGCAAATGTACGTCATGGACAGGCCTACTAAGTGGGAGGATTTTCTACATTTAATAGAAATTTCATATAACAATAACTACAAAACTTCAATAAAAATGAGTCCTTTTGAAGTTTTATATGGAAGAAAATGGCATACGCTGCTTAGTTGGAGTCAATTAGAAGATTGATTGATGTTATGATGGGATGCTTTGCACGAAATGGAACAGGTTGTATGAAATATTAGACAAAACATCAAAACTACATAGGCTAGGAAAAAAATCTATGTGGACAAGAGAAGAAGTAATAAATAATTTAACATTGGGGACCATGTTTACTTAAGAGTAAAACCAAGAAAAGGTACCTCATGGTTCTATGGGCCTTTCTAAATCTTAGACAGAATTGGTCCAGTAGCATATCAACTGCCTTTTCCCGGCAATTTTAAGGTTTATGAGAAAAAGTACTTCGGCTTAAATCACATGAAAAAACATTTGTCGACACGTCTTGAACCAGCTAGTGTGGTTCATCGTCAAGACAGTTCAAAACGCGTCAACAAATGTTTTTTCATGTGATTTACGTCGAAATACTTTTTCTCATAAACTTGATATGGATCACAGAAGCCTCAATTCAACAATTTTAAAGTTCACAATTTCTTGAAGGTGTCCTTATTAAAGAGACATGTTCATGATGTTTATCACATTATTAATTACAATATGATACAAGTGGAACTCGATGGAGATTTCATGCCAGATCCATTCCACATATTAGATCAGAAAGAGATCTTCCTCAAGAATCGAGTCATCGCCCGGGTTAAAGTATAGTGGACACACTTTACACCTGAGGAGGCTACTTGGGAATGGGAGGATACAATGAAAGAAGCTTATCCAACATGGTTCAAGAATTATGTAAGTGGATGGTAAACACCAAGTATGATGTTAATTTTAAAAAGAAGGGGAAGATCTAATAGCCCTTTGTTTCTATGTAAATAGATTTTTTTTTTAGATTGAACTATTTTTAGTTGTGATGGCTAAAAATCCATGGTAAAATCGAATTAAAATAAACAATAAAGTATGGTGATGTAATAAATGAATTTTATTAATGAAAAGGAAAACTGGAAATTACTTGGGAAAGAAACACTTGAGTTAAAAAGAGTATTTCTAAGATTTGGAAACCAATGTTGACCGGTAAGATGAAGACAATCTTTGCTTAAATCACTACTGAAAATCCCTAGGGGTTGATTAATAAGATTTAATATGATTGGAGATAAATCTATTAAATCACTCAGTGTCAAAAAAATACCAAGTAAGGGTGAAAAAAAAGTCGTGGGAGAAAAATACGAGATTGAAATAAAAAGGACAAGATATCTTTTTTGAAAAAATAAAAAATAAAAGAAGAGAAAATCCTAGGCTAATGGGTTAGAAGACCCTAGAAATTGGGATGCCACTAAGGAATGATCTACTAGGGATGTAAGGCATAAAATACTTTATCTGGAATCAGAAGATTTTGTTGATTCCATTGGCATCTAGTATCATCTCGGGGGAACTAGTGATTTAGTTCCTGGTTGCATGGATAGTGTGCTTCCCATGTACAATTTCTACAATAAATCTGGTTAGTAAATATGTGTATGTTATCTCTGTGAATGGAATGAATTTTGGTAGAGCATTGTATTGGATCTCAACTCTAATAACTATGTGTGAGAATTTTCCTGTGAATGTTCATATTCAATAATTTTGTGGAAGAATGACTTCTACAACAAGTCCGGTTAGGAAATTCGTGCATGTTATTTTTGTGAATGGAATAAATTACAACAGAGTATTGGATTAGATCTTACTGCTAACAATTATTTGTGATTGTTACCTTGTGAACATTTCTATTAAATAATTTTGTGGAAGGTATAAATTTTATGCAGAATATTGGGATTGATCTGAGTACTAACAACTGCGTGTGTTTGTTTTCCTTTGACTAAATAACGAAGTGAATGATATAAATCTTATACAAAATATTGTATAATGAAAAATGAATTCCATTTATATATCTGAGTTTGTTGATGCAGTCAAAGGATATTTACTGAAATTCTTCATACTCATAGATTAAATAAGGTAGTATTCTTATGCAGAGACAGAACAAAAGGATCTAAAGGCATTTGCGTGAAGAAAGCCTTAATGGTAATGCAAATAGTATTATGTAATTTTATATATTTTAAAATCAAAGGACTGAAACAAAACATTCAAGGATTTTTATCTAAGTCTCTGTCACAAATAGGTGAGTTAAAAGAAGTAAAGATTAGATGTGCATAACTACCTACCTAGCAAGTTGGTGATTAACATTTCTACTTATAATGCACCGATCATGACATCCACTTAAGGAATTGTCCCATATTAAGTTCAGTTCAATAGAGAAAGGAAGTAATTATACCATTTCTATTCATCAAACTATTCAGATAGTGCGCAAAACTAACAACAACATTTTAACATAATTCCACAAGAATGAAATAGGAAACTCTATAGCTTATTTCAAGAACATAATTGATTTAACATACATTCCCATATGAATCTCTATTATGAAGGGTAACAATGTGCAAGAATTTAGACACAGAAACAATGACCATGAAGCCCCAATGAATGGAGGTATAGAATTAAAATTATACAATGCACACTGAGTAGCTTAATTGATTACAAAACCTGAGGGTTTAATAAATATGCTTAAAATATAGGAGTACATTTGGCATATGAAGCCTTAGGTGAGTCGAAATCACTTTAGATATCCTGAACAATAGATAAACCTATACTATAGTTTGAGGGGTCGAAAATGACCACTTAGTTAACTCTTGGCTTCTCAAGATAGACCCAATATTGCATCTATGGAACGTGTAGATGCACGTGCAGAGCATCTAAGAAATAAGAAAAAAAGAACCTATTTTTTTAACCGACCTGTGCTAGCATGGTTAGAGTTAGTGGTTGTAATGTTGTTTCTCCATGTAGCATGGATATAGGGAAATGATATGCGATCATACCTATAAGCAAGTAAAAGGAAAACATAAGATAAGGAAAATTACATAGAACCAAAATGTGGAGTAACATATACAATAGGTGCACTATTATGAATTTACTTTGTTAGTAAACAGTTAGTCATAGAAGCAATCTCGCCATATTTTTCAAAATTATTTTGAGAGAGAGCTGCTGGAAAACCAATAACTAGATCCAAGTGAATAAAAATGTACAAGAGCAAGGGAAGAAACAAGATGAACTTGTAAAAAAACATCTACATACTCATACCCATGTATCGAAGGAAGATATGGCCATGAGACTGTGAATTGATTAGGTAACCGTAAGTGAAGAGGTCCCTCAGGAAATGATAATGAATGCCTCAAAAAGGAAAGAAAGAGAATAAAATAGAGGTGAGGGAAAAATTATATAATAAGGGTTATAAATGAGTGCAAGGTGCATAAGTCCAAACTGTCCATATAAGGGTACCTATGACACCTAAATGGAACAAAAGAAGTTAAATGTCAACGATAAAAAGGGATCAATTGTTGTAGAAATGTTTCTCTTCTAGGTGACTGGAAAGGTATATGCTCTGAACCTTCTACTCAACCATGATGCACCAAGACATGAAAAAAATATAAACCCTGGAAGCTAGGGAAATATAGAAAATAAAATCATTAGCAAATTCCAAAACTGGTATGAAGGGAGACAAACTTGATAACTGAGCGAAGCATCAGAAAGATTAGTAAGAGTCGAAACAAAATAATAAATGCATTACCAGATAACGTAGGAAACATATATAATTTCACACCAAAAGGTAAGATTTCCTTACCTAGTAGTAGAGGAGGAGTAGGCATTGCCATGGTATGGGAAAATTCCTTTCAAACTTTCAACCCCTGTTAACGATCGCCATGACTGTCGGACAGATTATCCCTCACACTAAGAAAAAGGAGCAAATGAGTTGGATACCTAGTGAATAGATGGAGTTATGGTTTTTGAGGGTGGTATCCACTGTTAGATCAACTGAATGAATTGCCATCGTCCATGCTGGAATATGTTACAGCCCATGTGAAGTTCACGTGAACGAGGGTTGCGTATCCGCAGATGATTCCCTCATAGCATTGAGGACCATAGGCCCCACTTATGGGTGGGTTATGTGACTATTAATGTAGAAAGTCTGCTTGAATGGTTGTAATCCACCCCTTGCAATTAAAATATCCTATCAAATTTATGTTCTGACCAACAATGTAAGTAGACACAAGCTAAGTTTAATGTGTGAAGTATACCAAGGAGGATGAGTATAGCGTATAGGTCCCTTCACCATCGAACATGTTTGTCATCTTCAACCCCCTTAGTATCAGAAAGATGATATACTCTTTTTCCCCAAAGTGATTTGGAAATGGACCAACATCTAGTTTCACTTCTAAGATCATCAAAATTAGTTCTTATCTTTGCAATGATCATTTCCTTTTTAACACTATCAAGACAAAAACATAATACAAGCTCATCATAAAAAGGATATTGTTCACAAAAACTTCTTCCAAAATACATTTTTTTAGGTCATTCACAATTCAATTTTATAAATTTACATAAAACTAAACTATCCGAATATTATATATTATAAAATTAGTTTTCATCATATATTTCAAAATAAATTATATTTATATTTAAAAAAATATTATATCAATATTTAAAATTTTAAAATTTATATTAATTTGAAAGCATTGGTAGTTCATATTTTTTTCCCTTAAATACATACGAAGAATTTGTAATTAATTATAAGAAATATGAATTTTTATAATCATGGTTTTAAGTAATGAAATTTCTGTTGGATAGAAATTTATTTCTTTTCTCAGTTAAGAAACTATTTAATTTTATTAGTTAACTAAAATTTATTTTTTATCAATTAAAAAATTATTTAATTATATTAGTTAATATTTCAAATTAAAGTGATTGATTTAATTTTAGTTATTTTTAAAAACATATCTTTTTATCTTGATTTTTTATTTAATTAGAATTTTAAACTTTATAAATTTTGTGAATTTTTTTTATTTTTTTTCATTTTATCTATATATCAACAATTTTTTTTTTACAACATTAATCTTTTAAATTTTTTTATCTAGCAATTTCCATGTAAAACTTAAAAGAATTTCTTTTTATTTTTACATTATTATTCTTTTAAATTTTACTAATATTTCAACAATATAAACTTCATAAAAATTTATTTAAATTTTATAATATTTTATTAAAATTAATAATTAAAACGTATAATTTCAAATTTTTAATTTAAATTTTCTTAGCATTTTCTAACAAATAAATTTATTTTTAATTTCAATTTCATTATAGTATCATAATTTTAATTTTAATTTAAAATAATTAGAACAATATTTATATTATGGTACATAAAAATTAATTAATTAATATATATATATATATATATATAACTCATCTTTGTTTTAACAATATTATAACTAAATAGTAACATCTATTGTCTTGTAATCTAATTTTCATTCACATGTAATTTTATAATCTAGTTTCTTCTAATTTTTATAATCTACTTTGTAGCTATTTCCTAAAATATCTTCATCATATCTCTATCACTTTCATGATATGAAACCCCTTTGTTATACCCTTTGTTATAATTAAAACATTGTTTCTTTCAAATAAATATAAACAATTGAGTTTCTTTCAAAAACTTTTATGATGATGTAGTAGGAAAAAGAAACAAAAATCTAATAAAAATTAATAACCTTTCACTTCACCCATTTGATAAATTGAATTTATTTTTAGTTTCAATCTGATTATGATATTATAATTTTTATTTTTTATTTTCATTTATCATAATTATAAAAATACTTTATATTATCATTAAATCATATATATATATATATATATATATATTATTAATTAATTTTGATTTATATATATATATATATAATTAATTTTGATTTAAGAATAAGTTCACATAATATCTTATATGATATCTATCATCGTGAGAATGTTATTTTTAAAATATCTTTATTTAGTGTTAAAATCAAATATTAAATAATAAGATTTAGAATTTTGTAATTTACTTTTTATTCATTTCAATTAGCATATACCTTTAAAATATTTTTATTCACTGCAGTCATTTCCACTAGCCTATCTTACTATAGTTGTTTCCTTGGGATAGCTCCACTATATCTCCCTATCTCTTTTTTGACATAAGAAAAAAGCAGTGTTCGTTCCATATGATTTTGGTCAGAAACTTTTAAAAATAATCTAATTTTATATTAACAGCAAAATATTTCAAATTTTTAATAAAAATAAATAACTTTTGACTTCACTCCTATTTATGAAATTTCCAAAATATTTCAAACGCTGATTTAGTAAGACTGTTTAATCAGTATCCAATATACACGTGTATCCAAAATATTCCAAACTCTGATTTAGTAAGACTGTTTAATCAGAGTCCAATATACACGTGTATCCAAAATATTCCAAACTCTGATTTAATCAGTGTCCCATGGACACTTGTAAACGTTCCGTTAGGGATAAGTAAGTCTGCAGAAGAAGACGAGGAGTTTTGACACATCGGACATACTCCATTTTTATATTCTTCCGTCCTAGAAACTGAACTGTCTTGAAAGATCAGAGTGTTCCATGGAGACTTGTAAGTACGTCTGCAGAAGAAGACAGGACTTTTGACGCACATTGGGCACAGACCGCCAAAAAATAAGTCCAGTTTTTATATTCTTCCCTCCCAGAAACTGAACTGTCTTCAAAGTTCAACAGGCCTATGTGTTCCACCGACATTTCAATCTCCTCATGCTGAGTCAAAATGACCTCCAACGCCAATTCTTCGTCAACAGATGGGATTTTCTCCACATTCAAGTACTGAAGACCATCGGTTTCCGCGAACACAGATTTCCAAAACGCCGAATCCTCCGATTCAGGGATTTAATATTATTTTTTTAATTGTACTTCCATTTTAATTTTCTATAAAAAATTTAAAAAATGGTTTAAATTTTATATTATTTTATAGAAATCAATAAACAAAACATCTAATTTAATTTTGGGAATATTTTCCGGAATAAAATTAAAACATCTGATTTTAATTTTTGGGAATATTTTTAAAATTATTTTTATTTCCAATCTTATTATAATATGGAGTTGCTTTTAGTGTGATTTTTTGGACTTTCTTGTGTTCAAATCTACAAAAAAAATTGAGATGAAATCTTAAGTTGTGTTATTTAAATTGGTTTTTTTACTATATATGAATTTAACACTGAAAAACCGCTACAGAATTGTGTAGGGGTTGCCCATCAAATTTTAATTTTAACAAATCCCTACCAAATACTAAAGAAATTAGACTAGAAAAATTTATAAAAAAAACTTCCAAAAAATCACACTAAAGACAACTCATTACAATATTATAATTTAATTTTAATTGATAATAATTATATCAATACTTTATAAAATAGTTAAAAAACTTGTTTCTAGTCAATCTCATTCTGTCTCGGTTTTTGGGACAATGACTTTTATTTATCAACCCATATCATTAACTGGATTCCTTCTTCTCTGCTCATAGTCAATTGTTTCGGCTTTATGGTAAAGTAGTTTATATATATATATATAACTTAATTTTGTTTTATTTTTTTATTTAATATTAATACTAAATAATAACATCTGTAATCTTGTACTCTAATTTCTATTTAGCTCCATTAAATTATTTTACAAATATCTCTTAAAATAACTCCAACATATTTTTTTTATCACTCTCATACTATAAGAAACACTTCATTATAATTTAAACATTATTAGTTCCTAGTAAACTTTGGACAAATTTGTTTCCTCAAAACATTTTAAGGTGATGAGCACTTTTACCATTATTTTTACTTTATACATTTAAAATTTGACACCTTCTCTAATGAATAATGAATATTTAAAATTTAAAATTCATTATAATATTATAATTTTTATTTTCATTTATGATCATTATAACAATATCTTATAATACTCATAATAAAAAGCAAAACAAAAAGAAAAAACATACATTTAATTAATAATGGTTTAACTTCAACTTCATATCATATCTCTTATTATCAAAATCTCATTTTAAAAATATCTTTATTTAATATTAAAATTATATAGTGAAATCTGCAATTCCTTTCAACTAGCCTACCTTGTTGTAGCAGTTTGCCGAAATAGCTCCACAATATGTACTTATCACTTTCTTGACATAAAGGTAAACACATTATGTTATAATTAAAGCAGTATTCCTTGTCGACAATTTTGTTTCTTAAAATCTACAATTTTGTAATCTACTTTTCATTCATAACAACTACTCTACCTTGTTGTAACTGTTTGTTTGTTGAAATAGCTCCAATATATTTACTTATCACTTTCTTCACATAAAGGTAAAGACATTATGTTATAATTAAAGCAGTGTTCCTTATGGACAATTTTGTTTATTCAAAACACTTTTACAGTAATTTTTATGACGAATACAAGATAATTCAAAATTATAATAAATAGCTTCATTCATATTTATCAAATATCTAAAACATTCCAAAATCTTATTCAGTAGACTATTTAATCTCAATATCCAATGGAAAAATTTGATTTAGTAGACTATTTAATCACATTATCCAATGGACAGATCTAGACGTTGTAGAAGCTCAATGTTTGCGAAAGAAGAGGAGTGTTAACACACAAATGCATGCATTTAGGATAAATATCATTCCCTAATGTTTGCATCATATACTAGCACAAACATGTTAGTAAATATGGTTGATATACGAATAACATGCACCACCACGTTAGTAAATGTGGTTGATATGTGCGAAAAGCGTATAAATATGATTACTATGATTCTTATAATTAATTGATATTTAATTACTTGTGAATGAATGAAATAAAAAAATGAATTATTTAATTAATCACTTTATTATTTAATGAATAATAATAATAATAAACTAATAATAAACCGAAGAGATTAATATTACAAAGCCAAAGTATATAAACCCTAAGATAAATATTGTAAACCATAGAATAAACATGGTTAACCATGGTTGACCACAGTTGATTTTCATATTGACAAAATATTTGTCACAATGTGGCATTGGACTATGTTTGACCATCATTGATTTTCGTATTAAGACAAACTTTCTCACAATACAATCTTAGACAATTGTTGACCTTGATTGGCCATGGTCGATTTTCATATTGAGTCAATCATTGTCACAATGAGATGTTAAACCATGCTTCACCATGGATTACCATAATTGTCACAATGTGATGTTGCTCCAGGAGAAAATCTTTGTCACAATGCAACATTGTCCCATGTTTGACCATGGTTGATTTTCATATTGAGACAATCTTTGTCGTAATGCGACATTGGACCATGGTTGACCATGATTGATTTCCACATTTTGAAAACCCAATGATAAAACCTAAGATAAATATTATACACCAACGGATATAAGCCTTATGATAAATATTATAAACACTAAAATATAATTCATATTATAAACCTGAGGGATTAATTATAAAACCCCAAAGTATTATAAACCCAGGGAAATAATAAACCTAAGGGAATAAGGATTCTTTATTGTTGTGAATACTCATATACACTATGTATCTTATCTTAACACAGAAATGTGTGCATTTAGGATCAAATGTCATCCACTAATGTTTACATCATATACTATGGAAATATTGAGTCAATTCAGGGATGTCATGACACTAGTAGGTTTGAAATTGATATAGATACTAGGTACTAAGCATAGAATGAAGAAAATGTTCCGAACATTTCAATTATTCTTCCTTTTTATATTATTGTTCTATTATGATAATAATAATAATAATAAATAAAAAATATATATATTTTAAACTTATTTTTGTTTTAAGATATCATTATTCAATATTATAATTAAATAGTGGCATTTGTAATATTTTAGTATAGATTTTATTCACTTCAACTAATTTACCTTATAGTTATTTCATAAGATAGAAACAATTTATCTATCACTTTCATAATATAAGAAATACTTTATTATAATTCAAATATTATCCTTTTCAAATAAATATGGACAATTTATTTTTTTTAAAACACTTTTATGATGATAGACACTTTACAGTATTTTATATTTCCAAAACTTGATAGACATAAACAACATTTCACTTTGCTTGCTAAATTTAAAATTCAATATATATATATATATATATATATATATATATATATATATATATAT
>Ga0099853_1000009_pt1 | contig 16649 bp, 19 predicted proteins | sample In2P11_FD_77060 | JGI IMG/M metagenome (GOLD analysis project Ga0099853, IMG submission 77060) | Clean room microbial communities from NASA Spacecraft Assembly Facility at Jet Propulsion Laboratory, Pasadena, California, USA -... ... | reverse complement strand
CATTTCGATGTATGTGGGCCCATGTCTGAAAAGAAACTTGGAGGTCATCTCTACTATGTAACATCCATTGATGACCATTCGAGGAAGACATGACTTTACCTACTCAAAATGCAGTGCAAGGTAGCCCATCCAATCCATCTTACGCAGATGTAACAAGGAAAAAATCAATAGACAGTGCGGGTTCTTCAGAGGATGAAGCCTTTGAACGCCCCTCTAGAAGAGCAGGAAGGAAATCCCGTAAAGAAATAAGGGAAGAGGAAGCTGAGAGACTCAAAGTTCAAGGCAGCCAGTCCACCATAGAAATTTCCATTGGAAGAAATACAAGACCAAGGCTTTCAAAGGGAGGCCCAACCCCCCTCCCTAAGTAATCCATGAAGCTCGTCTCTTGGAACTGCAGAGGTTTGGGGAACCCCTCCAAAGCTGAAGCAGTCATGGACCTCTTGAAAATAGAATCGACAGACATTCTAATGCTCCAAGAGACGAAGATAGAAGCCCGAGCGCTTCTAGATATCAGCAAGTCAAAATGGAAGAAAAGTGAAGGCAAAGCAGTAAATTCAAGGGGCACATCCGGAGGACTGGCAACCCTCTGGTCAAAAGAATCTTTTTCTCTCAAAAAATCTCATGAAACCCAACACTGGATATTCACGGAGCTCACACAATATTCAAGTAAGCTGTCTTTCTCTTTATTTAATCTCTATGTCCTTGTTTCTTATTCTGAAAAAAGAGAATGCTGGACCTCCCTCTCAGCATTTTTAGATCAGCATACCCCAACCAACATAATTTTAGCAGGAGATCTCAACATAGTGCTGAAATCAAAAGAGAAAAGGGGCGGCTCCTCTAACAGAGACCCCATGCTGGCCTTCGTGGAAGAGTTAGTGCAGCAATGGGATCTCTTAGATCTTAAGCCGATTCGCGGATTATATACCTGGACCAACAATAGAACTGGGTCTGAGCATATATCAACTCGTTTGGACCGATTTTTGGTACAAGGATCCCTGATCATGGACAAAAAGATAATTAAAACAAAAATTTTACCCAAGTTAGCTTCTGACCATAAGCCGATCCAGCTGCTCCTTGAAGATGAAGAGGATCTAGGCCCCCTGCCATTTCGCTTCAGCCCCTCTTGGATTGAGAGAGAAGGTTTTTTTAAAACTGTTAAAGAAGCCTGGGCCAAGACATTCTCAGGGTCCCCAAGCTTCGTTTGGGAACAAAAACTAAAAGCCACCAAACAAGCGTTGAAGGAGTGGATAAGGAAACCAGTCCCTTCTCCAAACAACATAAGGAGAGAGGCAGTAAGCACATTGGAGACTTTACAAACGGAATTAGAGAGCAAAGAGATCACAGCTGAACTTCTGGAAAAAGAAGTCAAGGCACAAGCTGCTACATACAGATCATTCAGAAAAGAAGAAGAATACTGGCGAATCAAATCTAGGAGTTTGTGGTTAAAGGCAGGCGATCAGAACACCTCCTTTTTCCATAGACAATATAGAGCCAGGCTGAACAAGAATCACATCTATGAAATAAGGACAGCAGAGGACCGTGTCAGCAAAGGCTTTGCCCAAGTCAAAGCTGTTGCAGACAACCATTTTCAAAATCTTTTTAGTGGAGGAGAACAAGCTTCCGAGGAGGAAATAACAGAATTCCTTTCCAACATCCCACATCTAATCAGTCCAGAAGAAAACGCTCCTCTCACCAGAGAGGTAACAGAGGCAGAAATTATTAAAATTATATGGTCCATGGAATCAGATAAGGCACCGGGCCCAGACGGATTTACGATACACTTCTACAAAGTCTGCTGGAACATCATCAAAAGAGATCTCCAAAAAATGATAAAGGGGTTCATGAGAAAAGCTAAGATTGGTGGAGGTACCAACTCTACGTACCTAGCATTAATTCCCAAAGAATTTAATCCAGAAACATTCTCCAGATTCAGACCCATATCTCTGTGTAATGCATCCTATAAAATTCTGGCAAAATTGCTAGCAAGCAGAATCAAGCCATTGCTCAAGAAGTTGATCTCTGATCCTCAAGGAGGCTTTGTGGAGGGCAGACATATTCTCGATAATGTTATCCAAGTCCAGGAGACAATCCACACCAGCGTGAAGCGAAATGAGAAAGGTATGTTGATTAAATTAGACATGGCAAATGCGTTTGATAGAGTAAATCGCTCTTTTCTCATTAAGGTACTTCTCTCCTTTGGATTCTCGCCTCATTTTGTTCAGCTAATCAATGCTTGCATAGATAACCCCTGGATCGCCCCCCTGATCAATGGCCGCCCATCTAATTTCTTTCAAGCCCGGAGAGGCATTAGGCAAGGATGCCCCCTCTCCCCTTTCCTGTACATTATAATGGCAGATTCCCTTAGCAGAAGGCTTACAGCTGAAAGAATTCTTGGCACTCTTCCTGGTCTCAAATCATCCTCTGATGCAGCACCCCTGAACCATGCACTTTTTGTCGACGACTCACTTCTACTCGGAGGTGTGTCTCCCATAATCGCCAAAGGATTCGATTCAATCTTGAAAGGTTACTGCAGGGTCACAGGTGCTCTCATCAATGAAAAAAAGAGCGAAATTTATAGTTGGAACACAGGTCAGTAAGAGACCAACAGCATTGCGGCAATCATGGGATTTAGAGGTCATGCCAACTGGGATCGAATTAAATACCTTGGCCTCCCAATTATCAATGGAGCCAACAGAAGAACGCTCTGGACAGAAGTAATATGCAAAATTAAATCCAAGATAGAAGTGATGGGAGGCTATTGGCTTACCAAAGGAGGGAAAACAGTCCTAATCAAAACCCAGCTATCTGCGTTTCCAATTTATCAGGCCGCCTAAATGTTGGCCCCCAGGAACGTCACTGAGCAAATAACAAAACTGCTTAGGGATTTTTTATGGCAAGGTGGGAGAGGGAATGATAACAAAAGGCATTTAGTGCGCTGGGAAATCGTCAGATGGCCGACAGCAGAGGGGGGCCTTCAAATCCGAGACCCTTCACTCGTAAATCTGGCGATGGGTGGGAAATTATTGTGGAAAATGGCCAGTGATCCAAATCATAAGATCTGCAAAGCGATGATGGCAAAATACTCCTGAAATTCCACATACAGAGGCTTGCAGTTCGACTCCTCTGCCACCGGCACGCAGATATGGAAGCTATGCTGCAAAAGTAGCGAATTTTTTAATCAGCACCTTTATAGAGTACCTGGAAATGGCAAAAGGATCAACATTTGGAGCGATAGAATAATGGGGAACGACCCCTTGGAAGAAAATGAAAACATAATGGATATCAGAGAATGGCTGTTGCAAGCAGGTAAAACCAGGCTCTACGACATCTCGAATTGGGATAGCAGAGGCGAATGGGCCGGTTGGGACACCAATGGTATCCCAGATGGGCTAACACATCAAAAAAAACCACCTTATCGATTTTCTTGAAGGATCCTCTCCCGAACATCGGCACATAAGAGACAGCTGGGCTTGGGGAACGACTGGAACATATACCACAGCAGCAGGATATAAAGCTCTCCAGAGTACAAGAAACAATAGTCATGCACCAACTTTCTGGAAGGCTGTTTGGGACAATCTAGCTCTTCCCAAAGTGAACTTCTTCTTCTGGACGCTGGTGCACAACAAACTTCTCACTGGCAACAATCTTGAGAAAAGGAATATTGCAGGACCACACAGGTGTGAGTTATGCAGAAGCCACTCTGAAACAACTCAGCATTTATTCCTAGAGTGCAAATTTGCCAAGGAAACGTGGGAGCACGCTCTTTTGGATCTGCAGATTCCAACGTTTCCCCAAAGCACAGTAGCAGAACTGTTTGACTCCTGGAATAATATCTACGCCCATAGTATCCCCTACAAATCCTTCTGGAAAAAAATTTCGACAGCAATCCCAAAATTTGTTTGTTGGCAGATATGGTTGGCTCGGAATGATCAAATTTTCAATGGAAACAGAAACACTCCTCTTAAAGTTGCAGCCAAAGCTAAAGCATTACTCTTGGAAGCAGCACAACAACAGTATCATAAAGAAGATCCACAGCTCCTTCCTGAAGAAAGGAGATGGCTCTGCCCACTTGAGCCTTCTCCTTGTAAGATCCATCTCGTCCCTCAAACAGCCAACCCGAAGTGGAGAATAAGAGAAACTGAGGAAAGATTCACAAAGTGGTGGAAATCCAAAAATCTCACCACCATCTTTTTTGACGGAGCCTCCAAAGGAAATCCCGGGAATGCTAGAGCTGGAGGGGTCATTTACTCTCCGGACGACATATCAAGAGATACCTTTTATTGGGGACTAGGCCAGAAATCTAATAATCAGGTAGAGATCTATGGCCTACTCAAAGCTTGTTTAATTACAAGAGAAAAGGGAGTCAAAGAGTTCCAAGCCTTTGGTGATTCAGAGATTCTTATCAAAAAGTTAAATGTTGAAGATCTCTTCAACAATGCAAGTCTGAACAAACTTCTTGGAAGATTGAAAAGAATCATCCAAGAGTTCATCTCATTTAAATTCTACCACATTCTCAGAAACCTGAATGGCGAAGCTGATCAAATGGCGAACAAAGGATGCCCGCTCTTGAAAGGACAGCTGTTTATCAATGACGAAAACTTCCACCATCTCCCCTGAAAATCTGTAATTCACAAGCAGAATAAGCTTGCTGTTTTCTGTGTAAATGGGGCTGCCTCGGAAAAGACCCCACCACTCTTATCCAAATAAATAAAATCCTACAACCGTTTCAGTTAATTTTTTTATTATTTATTTTATATATGCACTTAAAAACTTGCAGAATCAAACAACGTTTATAGAGGAGCATGGAAGAAGTCTAATGAGAGGGACCACCTTATTCCTTATTTTTTTTAGTTATTCTTGCCAAGGAGACTCAATAACATTCAAATCTAGGATCAATTGAGCTATTGTAGGTTGTTAGATTCTAGATAGGGCTAATTTAGCAGGTCCTAGATCTAAGGCTGATTAGAGGTTTTCAATTTGTTGGCATAGGTTAATCATATCATCTTCATTTCTTTAGATAATACTCCATTATTCAACCATAATGTCCATGACTGTTGTTATTCTTGAAGCAAATTTGTTATGTTTCAATTGTAGAGTGTGAATTTCCTCCTGTATTTGATTTATTTTGTCCTAAAGAAGCCTGATTTCTACACTTTTAGGATTAGCCATCTGTAGCACTAACTCCAAATCCTCTTGCAAACCAATCTTTCTACTGATCAATTTAGGTTAACAAATTACCAAAAACAATGTAAGAAGATCTAGTTTAGTTTGAGTTTCCATTGCCTCTAAGATCCAGGATACTTGATTTGAGAATAGAAACCAATTAACCGTTAACCCAATCCGTGTTGTCTTATGGAAGATGGGTAACGAATGGAAGATAGGATTGATCTAGTATTGTACCTGTAGACCCTAGAGGGTCCCCCCGTTAACGGCCTAATGACTCATCCTCGCTAATACTTCTCCAAGAGGGAAAAGGGCATAACCCCCTACTCAGGTAGAGCCCAAAGCTTAATCTATTCTTCCTCTTCCTTGAGGTAACTAAACACCAACACAGAGCATCACTTAATGGAATGTATAGTTTCTAGTTTGCTACTTACGAGTTTGAAATTTGGGCCACTACTACAAGTATGGAGATTGAGACCGAGCTTACCTTGAAGGGGGTTTTAGAGTCATGATGAAATAAGGGAGCTTGTTAAATGCTGGACTTTTCTCAAAAAATAGGGGAACTTGCTCTGGAATTTTCTCACAAACCATGTTATCTCTCTGCATGGCCAGAGCAGAGCCAAAACATAGCACAACCAATTGGTGTTGTATTGTATTGGCTCCTTCCTCTATCTTGGTCGGTTAGGATTTCTTGGGTTGATAATCATCATAGTCCACATGAGCATGATCATTTTTGGGCATGCCCACCCATGGGAAACGTCTTGCCAATGCTCATCACATTCGCTTTAACTTCTTCTGGAAGTCAGATCGATGTCATGGGAGTGTACCTTCACCCCATGCCAACCAAATTGACTGGATTTTGTGCCTGCCTATTTAAATGAGAGTGGGGTCTATATATGAAACCATACATCAAAAAGGGAAACTGCCTTGCATGCTGCAGAGGGAGAGAGGTTGCCATTTGGACCTCTCCCATTTGGGGATAAATCCCATTTGTTTTTATTTTATAATTAATGGGATTGTGCATATTTTTCTAGTTTGTTCCCTTCTTAATACTCTGAGGGGTAATCCATTTCTTTCATTGGATATAGTGTCTACTAGTTGATTATGCTTGGATATAGAGTCTTCTAGTTGATTGTGCTCCTTGACTGTGGTATCTTTCATGTTTTTTAAGCATTGAGAGGAGATACTTTAGTTTTTTTGTTATAGGTTTTAAAAGAATGTATTTTTTAGTGACTTCCTCCTTATTCATTAAAGGACTATTTTAGAGTCTCTCAATGTTAGAAATTGTAGCAAGAAAGGCTCAATTTGACTTGTGCCTTAGTCGAATTGAGTAATTCAATTTTCCACATCAACATGATGACTTGGATAACAGTTAATTTGTGTGAAATGGACTTGTCTCCTAGTTAGATAAACTAATTCAAGTTTGTAGGCTTGGAGTAGAGTTGTGCATGTAGTGATTACTAAAATTTAGCAATCTAGTTCAGTTATTTTCAGTTGAACTCAGTTAACTGAGCTCAAGTCATTAATTGAGTTAGCTGAGCGCCAGTTGAGTAGTAGAACTATTATTAACTCACTGATCTCTCAGTTAAACTTGTCAATCAGCTAAAAATAGGCTAGACATGCATGGAATTCGAATCACCTAGCTGAAGTGGAGGAAAAGGCACATTGTAATTATTAATTTGATACTTGTTGAGTGTACAAGCTTGGTAATTAAGAAAGTGATCAATTCCTTGGGAATTGCACAAGGAAATATGGAATCCCCTATTATTTAGGAGCTCAATTTCTTCTAAATTGCGTAATGAAATAGGAGGAAGATGTAGGCTTGAATTGACTAAGTGTTGGCTAAAGTAGGACAGTCAAAAGAAGAACATGTTTACAGTGTAGGATGTTCTTCAGAGTTGGAGCAAGACATTGTAACAGTTTCTCATTCTCATTTGATTAATGAAAAGCAACGAAGGGGTTTTTCCCAGTTGGGTTCCCATGTAAATCATTGTGTTCTTGTGGTTTTGATGGTTGCATGTCATATCATGTGTTTCTAAATTGTGATTTCCATTCCACAAGATTATAGAGGAAATTTGTAATCTCTTATTTTCAATTCAAATTCATTAGTCGTAGAAAACTACTATTAATTTCTACATGGTATCAAATCTTGAAAACACAATAGAAACCACTCAATAGATCTTCTCCCTTAGAATTTTTGATTTGCAGATTTAGTGAAGCAATTTTCTTCTGTGTGGGAAAATGTATTTAAATTGATTGAGGCTGGAGTATGCCCTGGAGGGAACCTCAAATTTCATAGCTTGGAAGGATAGGATGGAAGTTGTACTCAACGATAATGGAGTGCTAGAGTACACCTAAACTAACATTCCAAAACCAACAACAACATATGCATAACAGTTAGCCCAGTGGAAGAAGGATACCACAAAAGCCAAGAGTATAATCCTAGAGGGTGTGAGAGACCACATAGTCTCAAATTTACATGGAAAGGAAACTTCATATGCTATGTGGAAGACCCTCACTGAGTTATTAAAAAATAACACTTATGTCATGAAATTGGCATTGAGAGACAAGCTCAAAAACATCTAATGCAGAAAAATGAAACCATTCCACATTACCTCTCCAGATTCACTCAGGTTAGAGATGAACTTGGAGGAGTAGGAGAAAGTGTGCCATCTTCTGAGCTAGGAAGCCTACCTCTCCTAGGATTTCTGAAATCCTAGCACAACTACCAGGACCTTGTAAATGGAAGGGAAAAATTTCTAAATTTGGAGAGACTTGTTGGAAAAAGTAACTATGTTCGGTCTTCAATAATGTACTTGAGTCATTATGTTATGTACTTGTCAAAAGAATAAAGAAAATATTTTTTATTATTGTAACATTGACTTATTAAAGCATGGGTTTTATGCTTGGGTCATCATTATATTAGTCAAAGTTTCCATTGCGGACTCCTATGGTTAATATCGAGTCTATAGAGTCATTGTATATTCGAAGAGATGCTACTTGGGCTTTCAAATAATGTAAAAAGGTTTTTTATCAAGTCAAATATGAATTATGTGTCCTCCCCATCATGTCGGCCTAAGGACCCCCATTCGACCCACTAGAAGCCTATATATTGAAGGAGGTCAAAGTAATTTGGAGCACTCACTCTTAGGCCAGTTCGATATCTCAAGAAGAGCTTGAGAAGTGCAAATTCTGTTGATGGGAGGACGAAAGAAGTGCGAGTTTTGGGGAGTCTCTAGAGAAGAAGAAAATAAAACTTTTGGTGCCTCTCTCTCTATCTCGTAGTCTGGTTGGGAGATCGAAGTCTCATAAGATTTTGCTATTGCTGGAAGCTGCTGCCTGGTCAAAGTTGCTTGAAGGGGTCAAAGATCTTGGAGGTTGACATGGTTTGGAGGAAAAGTCTAGTCTTGGTCTAGGGTGAAAATTCTTAAAGAATACTATTGAAAGGAAGAATTATATTGACTGGGTTTTCCCCTCAAGAGGGGTTTTTCCCTGGCATGTGCCTATATCTTGTGTCTCTTGTTTTGTGATCTTCATATATGTATAATTGCTTGATGAAAGATAACGTAATAAAGAAGTAAAAGAAGAAAACACACTCACAAGTAATTATCAAGAAAGGAGAATCAAACCCTAATATAATATCCTTGATTTTCCAACATGGTATCAAAGCTAAGGTCAAGAGAAGTCAAAGATAACTTTGTTTGCATGGATTCTCCCTCTATGGTGAACTACATAAGTTTGGGTTTCAACTTTGCTGTAAGATGGATCAAGAAGATCATCTACTACCTATTCAACAAAGTCAAGAGTCAAGGATTCTTAGCTGCCCTTATAGGTTCTCTTACTGATGACAATGCATGGATCATTGATAGTGGAACATCGAGACACATGACAGGTGAAAGTAGGAAACTACACACACTATCAAAGGAGTCATCCTCTCATGTAGTGGAATTGGGTGACAACAAAAACTATGCTGTTAGAGGTCTGGGATCTACATCATTGCAACTGGACAATGGATCAAAGCTGCATCTCCACAACATTCGTTATGTTCTAGGTTTGAAAAAGAATTTACTTTCTATTTATTTTTTAGAAGATAAAGGAGAAAGAATTTCTTTTGTTGATGGAAAAGTATTGGTTTTGGGAATGAACGCTAGTATTGACAAAGCTAGGGTTAGTGGAGTTAGTGAAGGAAGTCTTTACCAGGTTATCACTCCATCTCCTCAAGATCAGGTTCATATGGAAATAAGTCTCGTTGAACTATGGCATCGAAGATATGGACATCTTTATTATAGGGTCATCCCTACTCTTAGTCAATTGGTTCACGGTATTCCTAATATGAAGTTAGACCATGAAGGTGTGTGTAAGGGATATTCTTTGGGGAATCATACTAGAAAGCCATTTGATCATAGTGAATCCAGATCTAAAGAAATATTATATCTTATCCATTTCGATGTATGTGGGCCCATGTCTGAAAAGAAACTTGGAGGTCATCTCTACTATGTAACATCCATTGATGACCATTCGAGGAAGACATGACTTTACCTACTCAAAACTAAAGATGAAGTATTTGATAATTTCAAGGAGTTTATGGCTGAGGTGGAAACCCTGACCGAAAAGAAGATAAAGAATCTAAGGTCTGACAATGGTGGGGAATAAACCTCTAAAGAATTAATTGCATATTGTAAGGATGCAGGTATTAAGAGGGAGCTCATTGTTCCCTACTATCCCGAACAAAATGGATTGGCCGAAAGGAAGAATAGGTCAATCGAAGAAGGCATTTGAACTATGCTCCTTGATCAATATATACCGAAGTTCTTATGGGGTGAAGCACCGATGGCTGCCGTGTACATTCAAAATAGAATTCCTCATAAGAGTCTTGATAATACTACACCCGAAGAAGTATTCATAGGAAAGAAGCCGAGTGTGGATCATTTCTGCATATTTGGAAGTTCAACATATGTCCATGTTTCAAAAGACAAGCAAAAGAAGTTGGACTCAACAAGCATCAAGGAAATATTCGTTGGTTATAGTTTTTCCTCAAAAGCATATAGAATCTACATAAAGGAGGGAAGATACCTTGAAGTAAGCAGGGATGTCATATTTGATGGGAATCAAGCTTACAAGAAATCAAAGGATATTCCTATTGATTCTGATGATGAAGAAGTTCATGTACTTGAAGAAGATGAAGTTCATAATAACTCTATTGCAAATGATGAAGAAGAAGGACTAAGTGAACCTATTTAATATGTGGTTATCCCAACCACAAGGAAGAGGCAAAATTGGTTGAAATCTACATTAGAAGATGTCGATGGACATGAAGATGTGAAAGGGCCCTCCAGGGAAATTAAGAAACCGAAAAGGTATTCTGGTTATGCTAGATATATGACAAAGTTGATTAAAGTCGAACCATCTACATTCCAGGAAGATGAGCATGAAGAGGTTTAGAAGAAAGCTATGCAGGAATAACATCAATCCATCATGAAGAATGCGGTTTGGGAAATCATTCCTAGACCTAGTGACAAATCGGTTGTCACATCGAAGTGGATCTACAAGATTAAACATGCTATTGATGGAAGAACAGACAAGTACAAAGAAATGTTCGTTGCAAGGGGTTTCTCTCAAAAGGAAGGCATTGACTATGAAGAAACATTTTCACCTACTGCAAGGTACACTACCATTAGATTGTTGGTTTCACTAGATGCTACAATGAGGTGGAATATTCATCAAATGGATGTTAAGACCGCATTTATGAATGGGACCATTGATGAGGAAGTGTACATCGAACACCCTCAAGAGGGCCCTATATGGCTTGAAACAAGCACCAAGGGCATGATATGCAAGAATGGATGCATATTTTCTTAGGATTGGGTTTGTGAAGAGTACCACTGATTCGAATCTATATATCAAGGTCGTGAATAATGAGTTCATCATTATTATACTATATCTAGATGATCTATTAATCACCGGTGTAGAACGAATAATTCAAGAATGCAAGAAGATCTTGGCAACTGACTTTGAGATGAAGGATCTAGGATTGATGCATTACTACCTAGGTCTAGAAGTATGGGAGAGACCCGTAGAGATATATTTGGGCCAAGTAAAGTACATCATCAAGTTATTGCATAAATTTGGGATGATGGACTCCAAGCTGATGGTTACTCCTATGATCACCAACCTCAAGAAGTTGAGGAGCTCCAACTTGAGTCTCGTGGATCCTACCTCATATCGTTAGTTAGTGGGTTCCCTAATGTATCTGGTAAATACTAGACCAGATATATGTTTTGCAGTGAACACTCTTAGTAAGTTTTAGTTGGATCCTTGTCATGATCACTAGATAACTGCCAAACACATATTGAGGTATCTTCATGGCACTATACATCACTGCCTAAAGTATGATAGTAAGGAAGTCAAGCTAATTGGCCTCATAGACTCTGATTGGGGTGGCAGTGAGACCGATGGTAGGAGCACTACCGGAGGATGCTTTAGTATGGGAGTTGCTATGATATCATGGATGAGTAGGAAGCAAGATCCCATTTCACTGAGTAGTGCCGAGGCAGAATATGTGGCTGCATGTGAAGTAGGAAAATAAGTTGTTTGGTTAAGAAAGCTTCTGACTGATTTGTTCTATAAGTCTCTGGGTTTTACTGTGATTAATTGTGATAATCAAAGTTGTATCGAGATGTAGGGATATGCCGTGTTTCATTTGAGGATGAAACATATCAATAATAAGTTCCAATTTATTAGGAACTTGGTGCAGGATGGGATCATGAAGTTAGAGTATGTTCCGACATATGAACATGTAGTAGACATATTGACAAAGGATCTTCCTAATAAGAAGTTCGATATCTAAGGAACTTGATGGTTTTGGCAGATATTGGTGATTGTATTGATGATAAAGCAATGGAAGAGATTTGTTGAGGCTTTGCGAGTGAAGAATTTCCTGGGGAGACATCGGGCCGACATTTTGTGTTGATGTTTGGAATCTCGAAATTGAAGAGGTGGTCTTGTTTATTGAGCTTTATTTTGGATACAAATTTGTATGTTTGGGTTAGTGGTTAACAAGTAACCCTGATGGTACCTAGTGATGGGAAGAGATTTTTGGGGTTAAGCAAAATCCCTTTCCCTAAAAAAAAATCAATCTTGAGGCCTGTGGGTTATGGCCCACAAAGCCTATCAGAAGCGTTCTTTAGGCCTTAAGCCTTTAAAATCATGGACCATTTAACATTATCGGGCTCCCTTTTAAAATGTTGGAGCCATTTATTTATCGCTATCAAGATTTCCTTTTAAAGTCAGAACATCAAAGCTTAACCACAATACATAGAAACACGGGAAAATCCCAACCAGAACACAAACCTAGATCTTAAATTCTATGTACTTGGACATATATATATCATCGGGTCCGCCTCTTGGTCCATTTCAAGTCCGTTGCGCTGATGGACCGACCCCCGATTGCCGATTATCACTATTGGTGATATTTTCATCGGCAGGTCGCCATCGCCCATTCCATTGTCCACCACCAATCGCACTTATAATGGCTGACTGCAACTTAGCAATGCGATATTTCTCTACCGATCTAACGGTCCTGACTAATTGCAATCCAACAGTTGTGTTTTAATCACAAAATTGCAAGTCACAAATCCTCCAAGTCAGGCTCTGTTTGCTTCAAAGTGCCAACCCGATATGAGCTCTTCGCTCCTCTGCAAATTGATCTAGGCTGTTGATCTAATAGATCTAACAGATCTTGTGTACCATTTCTCCAACCTCCTCTAGGAATTAATCTCTTTCGATTTGATGGATTTCTGTGTTTAAACACAGTTCCTCTACCATACACCAATTCACAAGCGACATTCATAAATATAACAATATCTTATTGGATCGTCATCGACCCTACAATGGTCGATGGTCGATTAACACACTTACGAACAGGATTAAACCCTCACACACATATACGAAATAGAGTTGAAAAGGGCTATAACACAGACAAGCGAAAACCCACAGAATACACAATCTATTCATTATATGTATAAGGTTACATATCTAAGGCATCACAACCTTAGAACGGGTTCTCCTCTTGCTACATTTTTAATCACTCTATTCTCACAATTTCTATCTATATCACTCTGTCTCTCCTCTCTTGAACACACGGGTTCATGACACACACACACACACACACATATAGATTTTTCCACTGGAAAAATCCATAATTTTTCATTAATCATAGAAAAATTACATATTGTAGATGCGGTTGCATATGCGGTATCTTTAGTCACCAAGGACTGATTCAAAAAATGACACATAAAGACTATATACTGTCCAGATTCACCATGCAGGGTGATCTGCCATAAATATCAGTGAAAGAGTCTGTTATAAGCCTATACATATACCACGCAGGGCATTTCAGATGATAAAACTAGCATATATGTCTAGGTACAATGTCAATTTTTTTATGATTTTCATTAATAAACAAAAAACAACTAGTGATCAAGGGCTCACAGCCCTTTGGCAGTGCTGATCTATATATGGACAATGGAAATAGCGGTATTCATTTGACCCCCGCTGCTCTTGAATCATCCACTCTCATCTCGGTAGTGCCGAGGCCTCCTTGGATAACTGGTAAGCACTTTTGTTATGCTCCCTGTAGATATGATTGCAAGAGATGTTATTAAATTGTGCCTTGAAAATATTGACTTCATTCAATATATTACTGAGTGTGTGAATGTGACATGCAGTAATATTAATGAACCAGTTTATGATGATATTTGAGTCTCCAAATATATTTAAATTGATGCAATGATGTCCCAAGGAGAAATGCAGGAGGTGTTGGAGGGTAATGAGTTCAGAGAAGTTATTAGTTGCAGCTCCTAAACCCATCTTCACTTTGTAGAAATGATGTTCACTAATATAAAGAATGAATCCCCCATCACAACTCTGCTGATTAGCACCACCATCAAAAAATGCCCAAGGTATGTTTTTGTCAATGAGTGGAGATGTGTGTGGTCTGCGCTCTTTGGATGGTAGAGGGTTGGGCATTTCGTTATAATCTGAAACAATACTAGCCACAATGTGTGGCCAACACATCGGTCTATTTTCAAATATGGATCGATTCTGGGCCAACCAGACATACCAACTGGCAATCAAGGGGAGGCTCTGTAGTTTGGATCCCTTGTGTCGATTAGACTAGTTATCCCAAGCTCTGCCAAGATCATCGCCAACCCATTGCCCAGTAAAATGAATGGAGGAGGATAAGTTTTTCCAGAGAGTGTTCAGGGCAGAGCAATGCAAAAAGAGATGAGTAGTCGATTCGGATGAGCATTTGCATAATATGCACCAAGTTGGCCCATAAAAGGATCTATGAGAGAGGTGTTCCCCCGTGGGAACTTTATCTCTAACAATACACCAAAAAAACAATCTGATCCGGGGAGGTGCTGTAAGTTTCCAAATATACTTCCACCAATATGAAATCTGATTTGGTTTTTTGTGGAGAATCAAGGATGCATACCTTGACTTTGGAGAGTAGATACCGTTCTCTGCATGACACCATACAAGTTCGTCAGGGCTCTCTTTTATCCTGATGTGTGATTCAGATAGTGTAGAGATGTATTCCTGCCATTCCTGGTGCCAACATGGAGGTAGTTCAAGCTAGCGAGTAGATTTTCATGCTTGGGAAAATATACAAGTGTTTTGTTGATCTGCAATCTTTGCAATTACCTTGATCTCATGAGAGTGTAGATACTGTATGAGATCTCTAGATAGCAGATGTCTTCCTCCTCCTCCAGTCCATGGATATACATACATATATATACATATATATATATATATATATATACATACATATATATATGTATATGTATATGTATATGTATATATATATATATATATATATGGAAGCATTGCTGGATTGGATCATGGAAGGATCCGATCAAACCTCTAGTAAAAGCCCTAAAGCTCTCATACACATACATGCATATAACACATGGCAGATTACATTGATAAGTCTCCTAGAGACTTTATCCATTCCATCTTTAAATCTGTTTTAAAACAAATTTTTCCCTGTTTTGCTCCCCTGGTCCACGTCCTCCTCTTTGCTTCGCTTTGGATTCCTCCCTTTGACTAAGGGTGCTGGATGCTCCTGCATTAGACTCCCGAGGCACAAAAATTTATGACCTCCTGGTCATATGATTCTCCTTGTCTTTAGCAATTCTACCCACTTCACTTCTTCAGTGGAACCGATTTTATGATCTTTGTGAGTTGCAACCAAACCTCTGCAATAATAGTTTCCTCTGCTACACGATATCTCACCAAGCCCTCCTCACTCGGTCTTTTGGCATCCTTCAGGTTCTCTCCTCTGGGACCAATTGAGAACACCTTGCTCTAGGTTTACTGCAATCTTCTCACCTTTCGCTGTTGTTCTCTGTGCGACAGTAAGACCATAACTCTCCATACTTTAACAATTGTACCTCCTGCTCCTTCTTCTTTCTCTCTGGAATCCTTTCCCTTCTCTTACATGAAAAATCTTCTTCTGCTCTGATACCACTTGATGGGAAGAGATTTTGGGGGTTAAGAAAAATCCCTTTCCCTAAAAAAATTGATCTTGAGCCTGTGGGTTATGGCCCACAAAGCCTATCGGAAGCGTTCTTTAGGCCTTAAGCCTTTAAAATCATGGACCATTTAACATTATCGAGCTCACTTGTAAAATGCCGGAGCAATTTATTTATCGCTATCGGGATTTCATTTTAAAGTCAGAACATCAAAGCTTAACCACAATACATAGAAACATGGGAAAATCCCAACCAGAACACAAATATGGATCTCAAATTCTATGTACTCGGACATATATATATCATCAGGTTCACCTCTTGGTCCATTGCAAGTATGCTGTGTCAATGGACTGACCCCCGATCGCCGATTATTTCTATCGGCGATATTGTCATCGACAGGTCGCAATTGCCCATTCCATTGTCCACTACTGATCGTACTTATACTGGTTGAATGCGACTTAGCGATGCGATATTGCTTCGCCGATCTAACGGTCCCAACTAATTGCAATCCAACGGTTGTGTTTTAATCACATAAGTGCAAGTCACAAATACTCCAAGTCATGCTTTGTTCACTTCAAAGCACCAATTTGATATGAACTCTCCGCTCCTCTGCAAATTGATCTAGGCCGTTGATATAATAGATCCAACAGATCATGTGTACCGTTTCTCCAGCCTCCTCTAGGACTTGATCTCTTTCGATTTGATGGATTTCTGTGTTTAGACATAGTTCCTCTGCCATACACCAATTCACACGCAACATTCATATATATAACAATATCTTATTGGATCGCCATCAACCCCACAGTGGTCGATGGTCGATCAACACACTTACGAATGGGATTAAACCCTGTTAAAATTGGAAACCAGGGCAAAACTTCATGTGGGTCATCTTATTCATGGCTGATAATATTTTTATTAGATTCCTCTCATCGAGAGGTGTAGGATTGATAT
>Ga0099853_1000008_pt1 | contig 16853 bp, 19 predicted proteins | sample In2P11_FD_77060 | JGI IMG/M metagenome (GOLD analysis project Ga0099853, IMG submission 77060) | Clean room microbial communities from NASA Spacecraft Assembly Facility at Jet Propulsion Laboratory, Pasadena, California, USA -... ... | reverse complement strand
TGTTGCAGCTATTCAGAGAGATTTGGGGTCAGACTCGGGAGATGAAACAATCATTGCAGCCACAGGTATAAAAGGTAAGAATTCTAAAGCATCTACTAGTAATTCTGCTCAATCTATTATTGATGAAGAACATGAGAGAAAAAGACATGAGCTTTTCAATATTTGAGTTGTTTCCAAAAATCAAAAGATTGATACTTTGTTTGATAGTGGCTCACAAGTAAATCTAATTTCTGAAGCAACTTTAAAGAAATTGGGATTAACAACTACACCTCATAAGAAACCATACCCATTAGGATGGTTGAATGATAAAGCACAACTACAAGTGACTAAACAGTGCAAATTCAAGTTTTCTTTTGGGTCAGCATTTGTAGATGAGGTTGAGTTAGATGTAATTCCTCTGGATATATGTGGAATTGTTTTAGGAAGTCCTTACTTGTATGATAGAAAAGTTATTTTCTATAGAGCTGAGAACAAATATCTACTTGTTCAAGACAGAATCGAATACTTTATAAGAGCCCATAAGCTCAAGAATAATTATACTCTCATAAACTTAGGACAGATGAAAAGAATGATAAATTCATGCAAACAGTTCTTACTAATGGTTGTAAAGGAAAGGAAAACTGATAAAACCAATGTATTTGAGGGTTGTAATTCTGATCAACAAGCTGATATAGAAAAGATTGTTTCCGAGTATGATGTCTTGTTTCAAGAACCTCAAGGTCTGCCACCCAAAAGGGGAATAGTACATGATATTATTTTCCAGCAAGATGTTCCTTTGCCTAACATTGGGATGTACAGGTTATCTGCTTTAGATAATGCTAAAATCAAGAAGCAGGTGCAGGAGTTGCTCGAGAAAGGGTTCATCAGGCCTAGCACATCACCATGTGGGTCACCAATCGTTTTGGTGAGAAAGAAAGATGGCTCGTGGAGAATGTGCATTGATTACTGAGCACTGAATAAGATAACAATAAAAAATTGTTATCCCCTTCCTCGCATAGATGATATTTTAGATCAATTGAAGGAAGCTGTTTATTTCACCAAGCTAGATTTTCACAGTGGATACCATCAGGTCAAAGTTGCAGAGCAAGATGCATGGAAGACTGCTTTCAAAACAAAGCAGGGATTGTATGAATGGCTGGTTATGCCTTTTGGCTTGACCAATGCCCCTGCTACTTTCATGAGATTAATGAATGATGTACTCAGGCCTTTTCTTGATGATTTTGATATTGTGTATCTGGATGACATCCTGATTTTTAGTAAAACGTGGGAAGAACATTTAAAGCATGTTAAGCAAACATTAGATGTTTTGAAAAGAGAAAAACTTTATGTTAAACTCTCCAAATGTGAATTTGGCAAAACCTCTCTAAATTATTTGGGTCATATAGTAGGGGGAGGTGAATTGAAAATAGATCCCTCTAAAGTGGCAGTCATCATAAACTAGCCTAAACCCAAGTCTGCTACAGAAGTGAGAAGCTTCTTAGGAGCAGCACAGTATTGGAGGAAGTTCATTTCAAAATTTTTCTCAATTGTAGCTCCCTTACATGCTTTGACAGGATTGAACAAGGTGTTTCAGTGGGGAGGCAAACACCAGAAAGCCTTCAACACCTTGAAAGAAAAGATTAGTACAACACCTATACTAGCACTGCTAGATCTACAAAGACCATTTGAGATCCAAACTGATGCTAGTGACTATGCCATGGGAGAAGTGTTGACACAGCACGGTAAACCCATATGTTATCATTCTGAGACTTTTAATCCTGCAGTAGTTAACTATCCTACATATAATAAAGAATTGTATGCACTAGTTTAGAGTGTGAAAAAGTGGAAACATTACTTAATGGGAAAATAAACAGTAATACATACTGATCATCAGCCACTTCAATACCTACACTCCCAAACTAAGTTGTAGCAATCAAGACATTATAGATGGATGGGTTTTCTACAACAGTTTCATTTAGTCATCAGGTATAAAAAGGGCATACATAACAAGGTTGCAGACATGTTATCTAGACCCATTATAAATCCATCTACCATACTTAAGCATAATTATGTGCTGCATGAAAGCTACATAGAACAGTATGCTCAGGATATGGACTTTAAAGATGTATATGCAACTTTGAGTCAAGGCAAAAGAATAGAAGAATTGGACTATCACATGAAGGACCGACTCTTATATCATTGTGGGAAACTCTGCATTCCACAAACTGAGGGAGAAAAGATAATTAGGGAAACACACACTTCCCTGATATCAGGTCACTTTGGGGTAAGTAAAATAGTTGCACAGCTGCAAAGGTTTTGCTATTGGCCGAGAATAAGCGAGACAGTTTCTAGATATGTAAAGGGGTGTGCTATGTGTGCAAAAAGCAAGCCCAACAATAGAAAACTAGGCTTATACACTCCATTGCCAGTTCCTTCTCACCCTTGGGAAAGCATTTCCATGGATTTCATTGGAGGACTGCCTAAATCTAGGAAAGGTCATGATTATCTATATGTTTTTGTGGAGAGGTTCAGCGAAATGTGTATTTTAATACCCTGTAGTAAACAGATTACAGCTGAACAAACTGCAAAATTATTCTTTGAACATGTATGGGTTCATTTGGGATTACCCACTTCTATTATATCTAATCGAGACACTCAATTTGTGGGAAAGTTTTGGTCCAGTCTGTGGGAACTAATGGACACCAAATTAAAGAAAACACAACTTTTCATCCACAAACAAATGGCCAGACAAAAGTAGTTAACAGGACAGTGATCCAGTTACTGAGAGGATATTGTAGCAAACATCCTAAGCTTTGGGATGAGCACTTGTGCTATGTGCAACATGCTTACAATAGAGCCAAACACTCTTCTACACAAAGATCTCCTTTTGAGACCTGTTTTGGTTTCATACCAAGGTCTCCTTTGGATTTTGTCTTTGGTAAAGATACCATGGTTGATAGACACAGTGATGTGGACAAGGCAACTAGGTTCATTGAACAGATCTAGGAGATCCACCAGGGAGTACATGAATAGCTGGAAAAGAGTCAGGCCAAGTACAAGGCTAGGCATGATAAGCATCGGATGAAGCATAGTTTTCAAGTTGGAGACCAAGTCTAGCTGTATATCAGCAAGGATAGAATGCAAGGTGAAAGTAAAAAGCTAAAACCTATCAAGTATGGACCTTTTAGGATACTTGAGAAGATTGGTGAGAATTATTTTCGCCTCGATCTACCAGCTTACATGCACATCTACTTAGTCGTGAACACAGATTGGTTGAGGTTGTTTGAACCTTCAATGATTGAGGACCCCGAAGAGCAGAGTCAATTACCTTCTGTTGATGACCTGTTACCTGAATATCTTAATGAGTTACAAGAAGACACAGTGCTATATAGGAAGGTAAGGATGACGCGCAGTGTACAAGCGGAGTAACTCAGGATTGGGCTTAAGGGTTCGAAGTCGAGCAGTGTGAAGTGGATTGAGATTGGACAAGTGAGACAACAGTTTCCTCACTTAGTCGATGCTTGAAGAAAAACCAAATTTTGGTGGTCCAAAAGCTTTTCAGTAGGGAGGTCGTGATCCGAATCGGATCCATAAACAACTGTAAAAGAACCTTGACTGTATCAGGATGAAACAAATCCTCAAAGAATCTGAAACAGCAATCGAAAACACCCTGAACCAATGGCCATGGCAGCCAGCGTGGAACGATGAGGACCTCGGTCAAAGCGTGCTGACCGAGGCCCATGGAGACTGCGCAGGAGGTCAAAATAGACCTTGGGAGCCCCGGATTGGGAAAAGGAGTTGATTTTCGATGCACGTTGAGGACCACGGGTGGAGAAACGAAAAGCGCCAATGTACGAAGGTGGGACTCGTGACCTGGAAACTGGCGATATTGATCAAGATGCCCTTGAACGGTAAGAGGTTTTGGAGGAAGTAGAGCGATCACAATCAGTGATCGACGCATGGCAGTAGAGGTGAGAGAAAAACCACTGTGATCGTGCGTTATCGATCGAGCAAGTTAGCTACACTCGACGTGTGTATGACGTTGGATCTGGAGGAGCCCAGATCGGATGGCTGAGATTTTGCTCGATAGAAAGAAGCGAAATTGACAGGAATTAAGCCGTGATCTAAAGGGATTTGGAATCCATTTAACCGCCATGGTGGAGAAAGAACGTATCCACGACATAACCAAAGAAACGAATTGACGAGCAGGCTGGTGCTGTTCCAATGAGGGCACGTGGCTACTTCCCAAGCGTTCATACTGACGCTGAATAGGGAACTCCAAGCACGCAGGCAAAAGAAGAATCGACGCAGGCGAGAGAGGAACCGAACATGCACAAGGATTGAATGGCTAAAGCCATGAACAGAGACAGTCGAAGATACAGGATTTTTGAGAGGAGTCCAAGCGACCAAGAGAGACAGTGAATAGTGAACCTTGAGAGGAGGACTAAACACAGAGAACAGTAAAGCTGAGCAGAGGAGACAGAGGGCCGAGCTGACCACAGGCAGCATCAAGCACCAGAGAGCTTGAAGATTCAAGCCTTCCCATAGAGGAATCTGTCTGGATTGAGCATCACATTTGGCTCTTTCCACTGTAGACTAAGGGTCTATTGAGGGCCCTAAAATCGGGTCGACAACAAGGGGGATACCCACCCGGTCCGGAACCTGGTTGGCGGCTCCTTGCCCGTTTGGTGTAGCGGGTCCGACTGGGGATAATGGGACCAGTTTCCCAATCTAAGGGGTGTGTGTGTGTGTAGAGTTTGATTATGCTGATTCTAGGAGTGTTTTTAGGCTAATTTAATTCTAACTTTCTAACTAACTCTATGCTATTGTAATCTAGCAAAAACAACACATCTAATTTACGCTAACCCGAGTGTAGAATTTCTTGTATTATGCGATCTAGAAAGATTTCATACAATAACTGGTAATAAAGATCATTCAGCTATCATAAGAATAGAAATCAATTAAGATAAACCATTTTGCATAAGAAGTTAGGCAAAACAATTGTGAACAGCATATCGCATAATAAGTTATTCATAAGTTAAGCATAAATAAATGATTCCACCGTACAAAAGTGCCAAATGGTAACCCAGACATTCATACATTAACATATAAACAACTCAGCTGCATATCACTCTCAGAATATAAGCAGAAATTAATCAATAGATAAAAGTACCATTTATGACTAATCTCACTCACAAAATTCAAGCAATAACGATTTATCTCTATTTACTTCTAACATCTACTAAGAGTACAGAAGTGCAACATCAGTAGCAGACATTAAAGTGCAAACATAAATAAATCTCGATCTATCTATTCATCAAAAACCACCACAGAGGGTACAGAAGTGCATGTTCTGAGGACAAGTTTTTTGACAAATTTCCGGACCCTTCTCTAAATGCCATGAGAAGGGTTAAATACTGCTAACTAATCAATCTTAATTACACAAATTTAGGAAACGACTTCAAATGACCGCCCTAAAACTAAAGCAAATTTATTTCTAAAAATTGAATCTAATTTCTAACCATTTCTGTATTTACTCCTTAGTGCTGTAAGCGATGCAACGTTTGCCTGGAAAGAGTCGGCTGGTTGTCTTTTCCTTTTGCTCAAGCAATAGAAATAGAAATAACAAGAGCTGGCACCTCTTTCTGACAAACTAGAAGATATTTTTGAAAATCTTCCTTTGAATGAGTGTCTTCGCTGTGTGTATACTTAGTATAACCCAGATTTCTTTCAAACTGATTGTGCTGTTGCTATTTCGGTTCCCGGCTGTGCGAATGACTCAATGAGTTAGGGATTTCGTTGTCTGAACAATCTTCTGTATTGAAACTTGCTTTCGTTCTTTGTTCCAGGCTTTTCTGGAGCCTCCTCCCTCTATAGCGTCTTTCTTTTTGCTTTACCCAGTCTGAGCTTCAGGATCTTTTTGTAAACATGCTGCTTCTGTGCGCCTTTGACTCTAAGTCTTGGATAGTCTATTTTCATCAGTATCTGTTGAGTGATACGCTGGAATCTGCGGCTCTGCTGCATGCGGTATCCACTTGTAAAGGCATCTCATCTCTGTGTACTCTGAGTATTGGCGCTCTCCCCTTTTCCTTAGATGTTTCCTGCATATAGATTTATGTTAGTTGCCGCCTTACAGTTTACGTAAAGGAAAAGAGAAATGACAAAGAGATTGACATGAAAGCTTTAAGTTCTAATGAATGCATAATCATGACACTCATAAATGACTTGACTCTTCGAAAAACACAACATAATCATTATTGGATACTCAGGCGTGCAATCATTAATTTCCCTTGAGGTGTGCATTCATTTTTGGGTCTACAGAAGATTGCGATGCCGGGGAGTGTCGTCGCAGCGATTGATGATCGCAAATCACAAGATCGCAAGATCGCAAGGTCGCAAGGTCGCAAGGTCGCAGATCGTGAGATCGCAAGATCGCAAGGACGCAAGGTCGCAGATCGTGAGATTGCAAGATCGCAGATCGCAGATCGCGTTTTTTTTTATTCAATCACTGTATGGTGCTTACGCGACGTTGCGATATGCGACGTCGCATATCGGCCTTAGGCGATTTCTTAGGTTTGTTATTTAAGAGCGCTCCCAATATATGTGATGCGATGGATTTCGCGTCGCTTCTTTGCAGCTTTCTTATGAGCATGGGAAAAACACTTCACTCTCTCCTTGCGATGCGGTATGGCCTTTAGGGAGTTAAATACAAAAATTTATTCAAAGCTATATTTTTTGAATTTTTGCTAAGGGTCCCCCTTTGCTTGATGTTATTGCTAATATCAAGCAAAGAGGGGGGTTGTTGGTGACTACAACAGGGTCACAGAGCTGGTAGGAATAAAAAGAGTATGTGAACTCCGAGTGGCTTGGGGAATCCAAGAACCACTCTACCAAGCAAAATCTACTTTAGGATAACCCATATTGAGTCCATGTATTGTAATTTCTCTACTGAAAGACACAATAAAACAAGGCCACCACTGAAGCTGGACCGAAGACGTAGCCCTGGAGAATAGGGTGAACTCCTTATTAAAATTGTTTGTGTCTTTGTGTTGCTTACTGTATTTCTCTGCTGTCTTTCCGCTTATTTTCTATGTATTGGAAATTTGATTGATCTATTTCTTAAATAACACATAATACACACACTAGCACATGAGTCTATAATACCTTTTCGTATAATAAATCTTAACTGAGGTCACTCATAGGGTGATTATCAGATCAAGAACAAATCGATATATGCAATGTCCTAAAGCATAATACTTGTTCTACTTCTACAAACAATTAAGCAGAAGCATAATCAAATTCATGAGCAACATCAATAAGAACACATATAACTGATATGAAGAAATCAAACACAAATAACACAGAAGATATAACAAGGGGAAAGCACCAAAATAAAACCCCAACTCTATATTATCAATCAAGTGGAGATCCTCAACAACATACAAAAAGAATCAGCTCAATAGCTATCCTGCTCTCTCCATAATCAGAAGATCCTGATGATCTTCAATCAGAAGATGAAGATCATAGACTACCTAGGCCTCAACATATAGGCCATAGGTCCTCCAATCTTCTATAATAGATCCTTCTCCATGCAAGGAATACTTACTAGAAATATCCAAGCATCTGATATACATTGTCCCTCGTCTGATCTCAACTGGGTCTCTGAAAGAACTAACATGCAATAGTTATCCATGAGTGAATCCTCGGTTATTAAAAATAATAGTTGACACATGCATGCAAGCATTAACAAACTATATTTTATTATTCTAACAACTTGTTAAAATAATCTAACTGGACTTGACTAGTTAGAACTAAGTCAACTGATTCTCTCATTATAGAACTAAACCTTATCTCCTTTAATCAAGGGATGAATTCCTAAATCAAGGGAGAAAATAATTGCATGATCTCACAAAGACTTCAAGTTTAATTTTCCATAATTAATTAACTCATGGAGATTAATTAATTAATATTTTAAACTGTTTTTAAGACCAAATTTGTTTTTACTTCCTATAGTTAGACTAGGCACTGCTAAAAATAGGAAGGGACCCAGAAATGTTATTTTTAGAACTTTCTATTTTTAGAAGTTTCACCTCTCACCCAATGTGGAGAATGACCTCACTGGCCAAACTGCTATTTTTAGACATGTTATTTTTAACAGGTCTATTTTTAGCACATCCTAAATTTAACATTTCTTGTTGCACATTTTTCAACACTCCCTCTCAACAAGAAAGGATTTCTCTCGAACTCGATCCTGTAACTCTGGAATCTTCTGCATGCAACACATCTACCTAGTCCACTTGCTCCAACAACACTTGGAACAAAAACACTCCCAACTGACCACTCTGTTGGGCTAGGAACATACTCTGATGCTGAAGCTCTACCTGCTACTAACAAGTGCTCCCTCTTTGACATCTGCGTTACTTGAACATCTCTATGCATCTCGCACCATTGCACACTCTATGTGCCACCTAGCACTATACAAAACACTTGTGCCTCTCGCATTGCTGCAGCCTGCTAAGTATGCGTTGTCCTGGGATTCCCTACATTGTCGCTCTCTCTGCCACTCCATCCGCATCTGTCTCTACCCAATCACTCAGTTCCTGCTACTCCACATCAGGGCTCCTATAGCAAGGTCTCATCCAAGAGGTTGGGTACCTCAAGTATCCTGCCCCTCCTCCTTGGGATGATCAATCCACATCACCCCACCTCCTACCTGGAGGTATGGCTGCATGCGATCCCTCTGCCCACTTGGCTCGAAATTCCCCCCTACTAGAGGTCTCTGCATGAGTAGATGTCTCCACTTGATCTCCTCTCAGCTTCCTTGTTGTGGCTACTCCACAACCTCCTGAAGCTGCTACACCAATCGTGGCTCCTCCACAATTGGCTGAGACTTCTTCTGGCACTGCATGTTGAGAGGTAATATACCCTCCCTCTCAATCACCAAGTCTCCATTATTTGCCTTGCTGCTCAAGGCTTTGCATGCATCTTGAACCTCAAGAGAATATAGGTTCTTGACCCATGAACCAATCTGCTTCACCTGTCTAGTGATGATGTGTCTAAGGAAAACCTTTCCCTTACTGAAGACTACATCATAGCCTCTATCTTCCAGCATCGTGATCGACACCAAGTTTCTCTTTAGTCCTGGTACATACTTGACATCAGTTAAGGTAAGGCGAGATCCATGCTCCCTCTGAAAAATAATCGTGCCTACACTTGAGACACTATACTTCTCATCGTTACCCATTGCTATGAGTATCTAGAGATCTTTCTCCTCCAAAGTACTGAACAAACTCTTGTTGCCTGTCATGTGGAAAGAAGCTCCATTGTCAAGAAACCAACCACTTCCCACCATGGATGATACCATGCATGCGAAGAGTGTGAAATCCAACTCAAACTGTGAAGCAAGTGCCTCACCTTCAGATCCTTCCCCGGATCCCTTCTTGGATTTCCTCTGTGGACAATTTGCAGCATAATGGCCCACCTCATGACAATGAAAGCATCACACTTTCGATTTGTCAACCTTCTTCCCATCATTGGAAGAACTGGATTCAGAAATATAAACTTTTCCTTCCTCTTCTTTGCCTTACTCGCTAAGGCACAATTCTCCTCATCATGCATAGATGAAGAACTATCTCTAGTGCTCCGTCTGATCTCCTCCTACATCAAATCTGACCATAGTTGTTCCCAATATGGCAGTTTCTCCCTTCCATTCACTGAGTCCTGGTAGCTATGCTAGTTCTTAGGAAGGCCAAGGAGTGCTAGACTCACCATATCCTCATCTGATGTCACAACCCCTACACTTGCAAGCTCATCCCTACATGTGATGAGCTTGGTCAGATACATAGAGATCATCTCATCCCTTTCACACTTGATCTTTCAAAGTTTGTCCTTCAGTGCCAACTTCCTTTGATTGCTGCTATTCTTATATAAATCTTTCAATGTTTTCCACATTGCAAACAGAGACTCCTTCCCATGGAGGCTTGAGACTATGTGATCTCGAACACCCTCCAAGAGAATTCTCCTAGCTCTAGCCACACACTTACCCCATTCCACCAGCTCAGTCTTGTCAGTAGGCTTAGGGACTTCTTGATCAATGAAATCCTTAAGACCATTATCTTCCAAAACTCCCTCCATGCGATCCTTCCAAGCTATATAGTTTGAGCTGCCATCAAGAGCATACTCAAGCCTCAAACCATATAACACCATCGATGAAATAGATGTGATAAGAACTTGAGATCTATATCCTGAATAATAAACTTCAAATTTCTCCTGCTAGTATATTGTTCTTACTTGATCACATGTGCTCTGGTACCGTGTAGAAATTTCACTTGTAGAACAAACCGATATATGCAATGTCCTAAAGCATAATACTTGTTCTACTTCTACAAACAATTAAGCGGAAGCATAATCAAATTCATGAGCAACATCAATAAGAACACATATAACTGATATGGAGAAATCGAACACACATAACACAGAAGATATAGCCAGGGGAAAGCACCAGCATAAAACCCCAACTCTATATTATCAATCAAGTGGAGATCCTCAACAACATACAAAAAGAATCAGCTTAATAGCTATCCTGCTCTTTCCATAATCAGAAGATCCTGATGATATTCAATCAGAAGATGAAGATCATAGACTACCTAGGCCTCAATATATAGGCCACAAGTCCTCCAATCTCTTATAATAGATCCTTCTCCATGCAAGGAATACTTACTAGAAATATCTAAGCATTTGATAGTACATTGTCCCTCATCATATCAACTGGGTCTCTGACATAACTGACATGCAACAGTTATCCATGAGTGAATCCTCAGTTATTAAAAATAATAGTTGTCACATGCATGCAAGCATTAACAAACTATATTTTATTATTTTAACCACTTGTTAAAATAATTTAACTGGACTTGACTAGTTAGAACTAAGTCAACTGATTCTCTCATTATAGAACTGAATCTTATCTCCTTTAATCAAGGGATAAATTCCTAAATCAAGGCAGAAAATAATTGCATGATCTCACAAAGACTTCAAGTTTAATTTTCCATAATTAATTAACTCATGGAGATTAATTAATTAATATTTTAAACTGTTGTTAAGACCAAATTCGTTTTTACTTCATATAATAGGACCAGGAACTGCTAAAAATAGGAAGGGACCCAGAAATGCTATTTTTAGAACTTTCTATTTTTAGCAATTTCACCTCTCACCCAATGTGGCCAATGACCTCACTGGCCAAACTGCTATTTTTAGATATGCTATTTTTAGCAAGTCTATTTTTAGCACATTCTAAATTCAACATTTCTTGTTGCACTTTTTTCAACATGACCAAGCTCATCACATGCAGGGATGAGCTTGCAAGTGTAAGGGTCATGACATTGGACGAGGATACGGTGAGTCTAGCACTCCTTGGCCTTCCTAAGCGTTGGCATAGCTACCAGGACTCGATGAATGGAAGGGAGAAACTGCCAGATTGGGAACGACTATGGTCAAATTTGATGCAGGAAGAGATTAGACGGAGCACCAGAGACAGTTCTTCATCCATGCATGATGAGGAGAACTGTGCCTTATCGAGTAAGGCGGAGAAGGGGAAGGAGAAGGTTTCTCTTTCCGAATCCAGTTCTTCCAATGATGGGAAGAATGTTGACAAATCGAAAGTGCGATGCTTTTGTTGTCGTGAGGTGGGCCATTATGCTGCAAGTTGTCCAAAGAGGAAATCCAAGAAGGGATCCGGGGAAGGATCTGAAGGTGAGGCACTTGCTTTACAGTTTGAGTTGGATTTCACACTCTTCGCATGCATGGTTTCATCCATGGTGGGAAGTGGTTTGTTTCTTAACAGTGGAGCTTCTTTCCACATGATCGACGACAAGAGTTTGTTCAGTACTTTGGAGGAGAAAGATCTCTAGATACTCATAGCAATAGGTAATGATGAGAAGTATAATGTCTCAGATGTAGACACGGTTATTTTCAGAGGGAGCATGGAGCTCGCCTTACCTTGACCAATGTCAAATATGTACCAGGACTGAAGAAAAACTTGGTGTCGATCCCGATGCTGGAAGACAAAGGCTATGATGTAGTCTTCAGTGAGGGAATGGTTTTCCTTAGACACATCATCACTAGATAGGTGAAGCAGATTGGTTCACGGGTCAAGAACTTGTATGCTCTTCAGGTTCAAGATGCATGCAAAGCCTTGAGCAACAAGGCAACTGATGGAGACTTGGTGGTTGAGAGGGAGGGTATATTACCTCTCTACATGTAGAGCCAGAAGAAGTCTCAGATGATTGTGGAGGAGCCACGATTAGTGCAGTAGCTTCAGGAGATTGTGGAGTAGCCACAACAGGGAAAGCTGAGAGGAGATCGAGTAGAGACATCTACTCATGCAGAGACCTCCAGTAGGGGGAAACTTCGAGCCAGGTGGGCTGAGGGATCACATGCAACCATACCTCCAGGTAGGAGGTGGAGCGATATAGAGTGATCGTCCCAAGGAGGAGGGGCAGGATTCTTGAGGTACCCAACCTCTTGGATGAGACCTTGCTACAGGAGCCCCGATGTCGAGTAACAAGAACTGACTAATTGGGTAGAGACAGATGCGGATGGAGCGGCAGAGAGAGCGATAGTGCAGGGTATCCTAGGACAACGCATAGCTAGTAGGCTGCAACAATGCGAGAGGCACAAGTGTTTTGCACAGTGCTAGGTGGCACAGAGAGGCGTGCAATGGTGCAAGATGCATGGAGATGTTGCAATAGCGCAGATGTCAGAGAGGGAGCACTTGTCAGTAGCAGGTAGAGCTTCAGCATCAGAGTATGTTCCTAGCCCAACAAAGTGGTCAGTTGGGAGTGTTTTTGTTCCAAGTGTTGTTGGAGCAAGTGGACTGGGTAGATGTGTTGCATGCAGAACATTCCAGAGTTACAGGATCGGCTTCGAAATAAAACTTTTCTTGTTGAGAGGGAGTGTTGAAAAGTGCAACAAGAAATGTTAAATTTAGAATGTGCTAAAAATAGACCTGCGAAAAATAACACGTCTAAAAATAGCAGTTTGGCCAATGAGGTCATTGGCCACATTGGGTGAGAGGTGAAATTGCTAAAAATAGCATTTCTGGGTCCCTTCCTATTTATAGCAGTCCCTAGTCTATCTATAGGAAGTAAAATTAATTTTGGTCTTAACAGCAGTTGGAAATATTAATTAATTAATTCAGTTGAGTTAATTAATTAAGGAAATTTGAATTTGAAGTCTTTGTGAACATGCACATGAGTTTCCTCCACTCATTGAGGGAATAAGCATGAGTTCTATAATGAGAGAATCAGTTGACTTAGTTCTTACTAGTCAAGTCCAATTAGATTATTTTAACAAGTTGTTAAAATAATAAAATATAGTTTGTTAATGCTTGCATGCATGTGACAACTATTATTTTAGATAACTGAGGATTCACTCATGGATAACTTTTGCATGTCAGTTCTGTCAGAAACCCAGTTGAGATCAGATGTGGGACAATGTACTATCAGAAGCTTAACTATTTCTAGTAAGTAGTTTTTGCATGGTTGAGGAACTAGTGTTCTCAAGGAATACGTAGTTGGACCATTGGTTGTTTTTGGTATGTTGGAATTAATAACATATGCTTTTGCTATTATTTCCTAAGAAAACTACGTAAGGACCATAGGGAAAGCCTATATAAACAGGGCTTAGGTGGTTCATGAGACACATCTTCATATTTTCATAGTTCATTGAGAACTGAATAGCTTGAGAGCTAATTCTTCTTGTATTAGGAAGAGGGTTTCCACTTGATTGATAATACATGGTTGGGGTTTTATGCTGGTGCTTTCCCTTGGATATGTCTTGTGTTATTTGTGATTATTTCTCTTGATCAATTATGCATGTTTCTACTTGATGTTGCTCATGAATTCGATTATGCTTCCACTTAATGTTTTGTAGAAGTAGAACAAGTATTATACTTTAGGACATTGCATATATCGGTTTGTTCTACAAGTGAAATTTCTACAATTAACCTAGCTTGCATCAATAACAACATAAACCTATGGGTCTAATACTGTTGTTAAAAATAAAAATAGTAGAGGACAAAATAAACTCAAACTCAAACTAAATAAATGATAAAAGCTACCAAAAATACACTAGATTTAATCAACAAATGAAAATACATCCAGCCATACACTTTTCTCTCACACCCCATTTTCCCATGGAGGATTCCATGGGCTAAAACCATGGGCCAATACCATGGATTATCAATACCATGTGCTTGAACAACCATAACTCATTTTCAAAATTCTCTTGAAAGGAACTAATATCATCCTAGGATTTGATTTTTAAATCTTATGATGTTATCAAAAGCTATATAAGTTTTATTGTTTTCAAAGACATGAAAGTAAAAATCCTTGTTTGGACATCAAAAACTCATTATTGAGTCACTTTGGTCTTTATTTCCCAAATAGCAAAACATAGTTAATCATGTTTGTAATCTTTTTTATATTATATTAATATAAAGACTAACTAGCTTATCAAAACAAATGTAGTTAAACATAGAAGTTATAAATATGGGTCTAATTGTATTTGACAAATATTGTACCATGTTTATATCTAAAAGAGGTTGGCATATCAAGAGATTTGATTCCTTTCAACCCTTGGTAGATCCGGAGTTGAGATGGATCTAAGTTGGTTTAATTTCCCCCTTTAAATATACTATATTCCATATGAATACCATGAGTCATTTTTATTTTTATTTGTATTTTATTTTTATAGGGTAATTTTTATTTTGTTATTTTTATTTTTATTTTTATTTGACTAAGTTAAAATGTTTACATTAAATTACAATATCTCTACCATAGGAGGTTGGAGAGGCCTCTCAATGCCCCACACACATATTCCTAACTCAAAGAAGTTCAAATTAAATAATATAAAATTAAATAAACATTAATAAATATTGAATTTTGTTATTTTTCTTTTGAAGTTAGGCAATTTGCATTATGTTCATAGCCAAAAAAATTCTACTACTAGTCTGTTTGAACCAGTAACATAAGTTTAGAGTTGTGAAGTTGCTAAGACCTTGACTAACTAGAGCATATTGTAAATAGAAACTTATAAAAATAGGTTGGTTGTGCCAAACTTTGACATACATCAACATGAGAAGACAAAAAATATTGATATTGTTGCAAGCAAAAAACTTAGCGAGTCATAAGAACTATTGGATGGAATCTCTAGGCATCCACGCTGGCTAGTCACTAGCCTCATCCGAAGAGAAGGAGATGTTCACTGATCTCTTTACTAGAATTGCAGTGTATATTATCAGTTTTTTCCTCCAGCGTTATCAATATGACAGAATTCTCCTGCTAAGTCCTCATATATTTCCCTATATGGTCTGCAATATTCAAATAATATTTAACCTTGTGCCGACTTCATGTCAAGATAAATAAAGTGACAGAAATACATATATTGCACCAAATATAATAATAACTCCCCCTTTCATGTAAATTGGCATAATACCAAGGGCACTCCTTGCGGAATTGAAAATAACTTATTAAAAGAAATTCTCAAACTAAGAGCAAGATGAAGATAAATGAAATTTAACCTACCACACATTGCGTGTGTTGCCTTTATGACCCTGCTTGATATCATTGAAGACCGCATCTTAGTATTTTTGGTGGAATGATGCGATGTGCCTTTCATTCTCTCCACCTACCCTCCCTTTTTGAATGCAGTGGCAATTTCACAGATGTGTTTCTCCACCAGTCTTTCTCCGTGCTTTCTGAAGTTGGCAAAAGCCGGAAACTTCACATTTCCCATTGTTTTCTAACCATGGGCGACTATGTTGACGCGAGATACACATGCACTTGCATTCTTATCCAAAACAGAAAACAGAGGAAGGTTCATTGTTGGCAATGTACCCATTATCATTACTTCAGTCATTATCCATAATGACAGGCCTCAAATATGAATTAACAGTCTCTCAGTCATTTAATTTATGGTTTTCAGTGTCGATGTGCTCTCCTGCCAGGGCTCCACCAATCTCCTTTAGGTTTTCAGTGTACATCGTCTGAAAATAAGTTGACAAGGCCAGGTTAATGCAGAAGCCACGTGGCTTGGAGACCCTAAGTGTGAAATCAATATATTTTCCTCGAGTTCTTGACCTGTTAGCAACTTCAACACTGCAACTTGTCCTAATCTTTGCGGTGTATTATGTATTTTGTTCCAAGTATTGGAGTGTAGCACAGTGGATGGTAGAGAGGAGGATCTAGATCAGTCACTTTTTCATAGAATGGAGATGATAGTAAAAGCAACTACAATTACGATCTTGCTACCAGTCATCCTATGTTGCATCCCATGTGGAGGTAATTACCCTTTTTATTAACAGTCACAGAATGGTATAGGCTACTTAAAATTTGAGTGCCAATTGATACTTGGGAGGCTTTTACAATTGTATGTCTGTAATTGCAGCTGTTGTGACCTTTCATCAGTCATTGTCTTGTGAAATATCTTTGCTGATAGTTGTAGTTATAAAAGTACTGTTATGGTTCTTAAGGGTGTTCATGTGATTATGAATTATGGTATTTTCATGGTTCTGCTGTTGACAAGATTTACAACACTGGGTCTGATTTGGGTTTGTGAATTTGTGAATTTGGGTATCTATACTTTTGTGCTGTTGACAGGATTTCCAATATTGGTTAGTGATATGGTTATGAAGGGTATTCATGTGATTATGAATGTTTGTATTTACATTGTTCAGCTGTTGACAAGATTTGCAACACCGGGTCTGATTTGGGTTTGTGAATTTGTGTATTTGGGTATCTATACTTTTGTGCTGTTGACAGGATTTCCAATATTGGTTACTGATATGGTTATGAAGGGTATTCATGTGATTATGAATG
>Ga0099853_1000007_pt1 | contig 17218 bp, 20 predicted proteins | sample In2P11_FD_77060 | JGI IMG/M metagenome (GOLD analysis project Ga0099853, IMG submission 77060) | Clean room microbial communities from NASA Spacecraft Assembly Facility at Jet Propulsion Laboratory, Pasadena, California, USA -... ... | reverse complement strand
GTAGATTTGGCTTTGGCTTCTTTGCTGCAATTATATTTATCCTCAAGGCTGATATGAGAATGTTGGCCCAGTTAAAATCTGTTCCACGAGTGGCGAGAATGTACATGATAGGGACCCATGTACCGTGGAACACATCACAGTCTTCTATCCCATACAAACGGTTCATCATGGCGTCGATCAGCTAATAAAACTTCCTTAATGTGTCAATCCTATAAATTTGGTGTGTCCAAACTCAAAACTTGGACGAGTCGTGCCACCATTCTCCGAGGATGTGTTTAGTAGGAGTCACAAAGCCAAAGAGCCACCGGGTGTTGAAAGTTTCCTCTTTCTGAGGAAGCCTGTAGTAAGTAGCAATCTATGGAGGTGATTGCTGCGAGAAGTGTGCCAATATGGTCCCTTACCTTCCATGAATCCATGTATGTGCTTTGTATGATCCAATCAATTGTTTCATCACACGGGAAAACTAGAGGGTGTGATTCTACCTTGTGGAGCTTGGACCTCTTAACATTTAGGTACATTGGGAAGTCCTCCTAGGTCTCTGGTATGTCTGTCTTGGTGAACTACTCATAAATTTCATACCAGGAGAACCTCATGATTTTATTAATATTGTAGGCCACATCCACGTAGATAGGGGGTTCCTCGTACTGATGGATTTCCTGTGAATTGTTCCTAGAGCTCTTACGGGAAGAATTTGTAGCAAGAGGTGCCATCTTGTCTTAGAAAGAGGAGATTGAGATGAAATCAAGATCCATGTCACCTGGAATATTGAACCAATAGTCCCATGATGAGAGAGATGGAATGAGAATAAAAGAAAGTGCCAAAAAAATAAACTACAGTTTTCAGAGATTGGGAGAGGTTTTTTTGGCAAGTCATAGGTGGGAGGAGGTCACAGGGGAGTGTGAAGTAGGGTGAAACCTAGAAAATGAGTAAATTAAGCCTCAAGGTGCAAGTCATAGACGTCACATGTCATGGTTCGCATAGGTCGCGGGGCTTAGGGTCTTAGAGTTGCAGGTCCCATAGGTCACATGGTTTTTCCTATCGCGGCCTTAGGCCATGCGACCTGCATTTTCGGTAATTCGAGGAAATGAATGTGACTTCAAAGGGGTATTTGCAACTCCCCAGGGACAAATGGTTTAGATTGTAGGGAGAGAAGGTTAGCTAAGGGCCAGGAATGGGCATGGGAGAAGCTTAGGGAGGTTCACTAGACTTCACAAACAGTAAGACAAGCTTTACAAAGAAAAAGGGGTTAGGCTGTGGATAAAACCCCTCTGATTGGGAAACTGCGGAGTCGGGGTTGAGGAAGATGACACTTGGAAGAAAAACATGATTGATGGGGAAGTGAAAATGTCACCTACCTATAGAAGTCGTGCGCGTCACCAAGTCGCAAAGCTTCCCTACCTTTCGTACAACCAAAGAAATGCTACTAAATGAGCGATTGAGGCTAATATATATAGCTTTGGTCGCACGTGTGGGAGTTTCATAGGTTGCATGACCTGAGTGGCAGCAGTGTGTGACCTTTTCAACCTTTGTGACCCCAAGGGTCGCTAAGTCACATGACTCGCATAGGTCGCATGACTGGGCAATGAGACCTCTGTGACTTTTGTGACTAAATAACTTATTGGTCGCATGGTCACATAGGTCACGAAGGTCACAAATCTCATTAGGTTATCCCATGCGACCTATGCAACTCCACTTTTCAGAAATTTTGCATGGGTCGTATGAGTTGCAAGAAAGGAATTGGTCGCATCATGGTGCTGCAACTAGGCGACTTAGACTTGCTTAAGGACTTCACTTGGCTCATGAGAGAGACTTAGGTTCCTTTGTGACTCTCCTGTATTTCTGAGCTTCTGAGAAGAATCTAAGGATGGGTAGAAGCTATTGAAAAGGTAAAGGGGCTCCAAAATTTTGAAGAGTTGGAAATTTTTTATGGGTTGTTGCAGCGACTACAATAGGTTGCTATGTATCTAGGTTCTAAAGAAGGATAAAAGGCAATAAGGTTATGATTTCTTATTACAACCTTAGGGATTACTAGCTCAACTTTGATATACAAGGGTTCCTTCTCTTCTTTTGTCATCACCTTTTTCACTTCCTTAGCTCTTGCCTCTTCATGAGTCAACCAAGATGCTAATTCCATTAGTTGCATGTCTCCCAATTTTGAATTGGGATTCCATAAATTCAAATCTGTTAGAATGAAATTGTGCATATAGAATTCAACTACCTTTTCCCTATCTTCCATACTAGCTTGTTTGCAAAACTCAATAAAATTCTTGTAGTATTAAAAAGGAAAAAATCCATACTATGCTAGTATCTTAATTTGGAATTGCATCCATTATTCCTTGAGGAAAAGAGCATAGTATTTTGATGGCTTCTTGCACTATATGGCTTCCATAGAGATAATTTCCATCATAAAAATTGTGTTTTTTTCTCTTGCAACTGCTCTCTCAACCTTGTGTTTTCTGTCTATAGCTTCTCCCTCATAATTGACTCTCTTAGTCTCAAATCAATCAACTCCTTGCCCATTTTAGTGAATTTCTCCTCCATGAGGTCCACATCTTCTACATTCTTGGATTTGGAAAATTTCATCCACCTATGTGTTCTGCCTCTCTCTATCTCCAACTCATAGAGGAGTGGGACTGTAAACCTTTCAGGTATGATCCTTCCTCCCTCAATAAATTTGTAATAGGACTCGAAGCCGGGTTGTGGATTAGGTTCTTGAAGCTCTTGGAGGCCATTTTAATTTTCTTTTAAGGTGATTTCTCCTTCCTGTAGCTCCTCTTTTTCTGCTTGCTTAAGGGAAACTTGTGTCTTGGGTTTCTTGAAGGTCACTACCCTGGTGGTGGGCCTTCTCTCATATGTCATAGGTTGTTTGGTTTTACCCTTAGGAGAGGTAATATCCTCAATTTTTCCTTCACTAGGCCCCACTTCTCCCTTTTTATTGGGTGACTCTTCAATAGTGATTGGGACCTCTGAAGAAGGTTGTGGTTCCCCCTACTTGATCCTAGTTGTGCTCTTCCTTGTTTTGAAATATAGGGGACATTGCCTTGGTTGCCTACTTTTGGAAACCACTTCTTGCTTTGTTTTCCTTGGAGAAAGAACTGTTTGATGTCCTTGATTCTCTTTTCTTTGGGGCTTAGAAGTATTTTCAAATATTTCTTTTTCTTCTTTTTCTTCCTTAAGCTCTTCTTATTCTTCCTTTGTTATGACTGCTTCTTCTTCCTTTGTTTCACCTTCCTCTTCTTCCTCTATTTTTCCTCCCCTACCTCTAGTGCTAGAGGCTGCTATTTCCCCAAGTGTGATGGCTTGGGTTTCAATGAAGATCTCCCTTTCCATGTCCACAAAATTAGTCAAGAGGACAAGTTTCCTTAAGTGGATCAAAGCATCCATCACAATTAACTTGATGAGTCCATGGTGGGCTATGTGCTGATGCTTTCCTTTCCTCACCTTCTGACTCATTTCAATGATTGAGTGCAGGAGGAAATGGGAAGCACTAAGTTTTTGAGGGAGGAGAAATTATGCTTTGAATCTTAAATCATGAAGTATCCTAAAAGTATAGGCATTTACCACACTCAATATCCCTTCACAAGATATATATTTGAGGATGTGATAAGTCACTTCATCCTAGGGGTAAGGTAGGCTTTATCTCCTGAGTCCTTACTCCATTCTAATCTTCTATGGGATTCTCTCTCTCAATGAAGAAGTTCTTCTTAGCTGTAACACTTACTTCCTTCTCCTCCTTTCTCCATAAAAACTCTAAGGGTAAGGTGGTCACTCTACTTATGGTTTTGGGATTTAAGGAGATGTCCAATCCTCTGACAATAGTAGTGGCACTATCTTCCCCTTGGGGATGCAGTGCCATGGAAAATTCATGAGTGATATCCTCATCATATCATTTTAACAGTTCAAAGAAACCCAACCATTGATGCCTTCTAAAAATGTTCACTACAAGAGGGTGTTGGTGAATTCTCTTGGTGTATTTGGGTTCTCTTCTATTAAATCCTCCCCCCATTTCTTCTTCTCCTTCTTGGTTTTACTTTGGTGTGGAATTCAATTTTCTTCAGAGAAATCTCAATGGTAAAAACAATTTTAAACCTCCTTCTTATTAGTGAGGGAGAAGGATGCTAGCATTTATATCAAAAAAAATTATTTTGATTTGCCCTACCTTTCCTTTACACACTTTAATTTCCAAGAAGACCTACTGCTCAATTTTCTATTACAGGATACCAACTTCAGGCAAAATTTCTCATGCAATTGTAAGGAAATCAAGGAGGAAGAAAACCACTTAATCCTTTTTAAAAATATCTTTTTATATGCATGAGGGTTTGAAGACATTGTTGGGTCACCGTGGCCTTCTCTCACCCCTCAATTCCTCTTGTAGCTTCTTCTCGACCCTCCTATAGTAGTTCAGGCCTCCCTATAACTTCCTCCTATAGCACATGCAAATAAAATTCGGAACACTTCGTTGGCACCCTAGGAAATCTGATACCACTAGCTCGTCCTTCCTCCAACAATTTTCTAGAAATGAGTGATGGTGCAAATGAATTCGAACCTAGTACATAATATTCCCTTTGTGGTAAGATATCGAAGCGCTTTGGTGACATGGAAGATACATGAGTTTCCTTTTTGGAACCGTTGTCCCCACTCATTGCAATCATTACTCTCCTCCTCGTGATTATCACCCCATTTCTCATAAGCACCACCTCACTTGAGTTTATGTTTCCACGTTGCATGGGTTACTAAGAGGGACTTTAGTTTACTAGCCAAGGGTGGCCAAGTTCACTGGCCACCTATAGCCTATTAAGACTCCTTTCTTGACTATTAACACATTTTGGTTTATGCATAGGGAAGAGGTGAGGGTTATTATACCTGAGACTACTTGTGGATCAAATTGCTGGAGATAGTTGCATGCTAGAGTTGGGCATCATAATATCATGATCTTGAGGGAGTTTATTTCTTTGTCTTGTTTCTATTTAAGCCTTCATAACTTGATGATCTTGTGACTGATAACCTTTTTGTGTGTGCAGGTTCCTTCCCTATGTCCAAGATGTTGTTGGTGGAGTAGATGGCATGCTTCCTAAGGATGATGTTCCTCCCACCTAATGTAGAAATGGCTTCATGATGCTCTCAGTAGGTGAAAAAAATTTTAGGGTGTTATTTTGTGATTGTATAGGCTGCTATGGGAGGAGTGTCCTTCCTGTAGCGGTCATTTAATCCTCCATTCAAGTCTTCATTATGTATTCGAAATTGAGGGAAAGTTATGAAAGGCATGAGAATAGGATCAGGATCATGAGGAAGTGGTGTAGGTGATAGAATAATAGAAACATAGATTTTCTGTGTTTTTTACATGATAGAGTGGAGTTTGTTTGAGCAAATTTTTGGCTAGATGGAGTGGATGGGTGATGTGGTTTGCATTGGAGGAACCCTATTATCATTTCCTAGAGACAACATGGTCTTATGGTTTCTTTTTCCATCGTATCCTCCTCATGTAGTGTTTATAGGATCCTTCTTTAGCATTACAGTAACTCCTGTAGCATCACAACGAGGAGGCAAAATTGGAGTATTTTGTTGATTGGACGATGGAGAGAGGTGGGTATGTGAGTGGAGAGCATGGAAATGAAATGTATAGGTGGAGGAATGGAGGAATACACTTGTATATTATTCTCTATATCCATGATTATGTCACTGTTTGGAGTCCTGCAAAAAGAAAATGTAAGCATAAATGGTGTAAGAACACTCCCCTTGTATTTCTCTATTGTTTTCTCTCTCTCATTTTCTTTTCAAACAAGCAGGCTGCCTCTGTAGAGGTTTTTAACCTACATGCATGCCCTAGGCGCCTAAGAGGAGGTTTTTACCTGAGGATCTTTTATTTTCCTTTTTTCTTTTTTTTCGCTCCTAGGGTGCCTCAGAGAGATTTTCAACTCAGGTGTTGGTCTCACATGACTCATAGAGGTTTCCATCTAGATCCTCGTACTATTTTTTTTCTTAATTTTCTTAATTTTTACTTTTAAAGAAATTTGGTAGATTGAGGGCTATGAGCCTCCCAATCACATTTAACTCTCTGCTGAATGAACTAAAAAATTATTCCTTGGACAAAGGTTTCTTTGAAAACTTCAACCTATGACCACTGACAAGTAAGGGAATCCCTTCCTCATCAATTGTTTTGAATTATAAAAACCTATTCTCATGTGACTTCTCTACCAAATAGGGACCCAACCATCTTGTCATTAAACTCCCCTTGAAATCCTTGAATCTGGAATCATATATCAACACCCAATATCCTTCTTCAAAAGTCCTTTCCCTGATGTGTTTATAATGCCAAATCTTCCTTTTGCAGTTGGATTAACTCATTGTGTAGGAGAGCTTGCATTCTAAATTCATCTTGACCATTAAGTTGGAGAAGCATTTCATGTTGTACTATAGTGAGATCCAAGTCTAATTGAGTTGCCATCCTAAAGTTTTTGTACTCAAATTCAATAGGTAACAGGGCCTCCTTCCCATAGACCAACTCAAATGGAGTGAATCTAGTGGTGGTCTTCCAAGTGGTGTTGTAGGCCCAGGTGGCTTCCACAGGTCTATCTACCCAATCTTTTATGTTGTTGCTAACAACCTTGGTAAGAATGTTCTCCAATGCTCTGTTGGTGACTTACGCCTGCCCATTTTCTTGAGGGTGATAGGCAATAGATGTTTGGTGCTTGATGTGGTGTTGCTTCATAAGGTATTTAATCAAACTTGATGTAAATTGTGCTCCTTGATCAGTGACTATTTCCCTTGGAAAACCAAATTTGTAGAAGATGTTCTCCCTTATAAATTCAACCACCTTATTCTCAGTTGTTTCCTTCCAATCTTTTGTTTCAGCCCATTTGGTCAAGTAATTAGTGCATACAATGATATACCTTTTTTGTCTTGATGGGAGATGAATAGGTCCAATGAAATCCATGCCCTACTTTTCAATTGGCTCTAGAGTAACTTGAGGTTGTAAGGGAATTTCATCCTTGGATGTTGTCTTACCCATTATTTGACACTGATCACACCTAGTTGTGTACCTCCTTGCATCCTGATGTAAAGTGGGCCAATAATAACCTAATTGTTAAACTTTGAAGGTTGTCCTCTTAGTAGAAAAGTGGCCCCCATAGGGTCCATCATGACATGCTGAGAGGATGTCAAATACCTCTTCTTCCATCACACATATTCTCAGGATTTGATTTGGCCCCAATCTAAAAAGGTTTCCCCCAATCCAGGTGAATGGGGAACTCTTCCTAACAATCTTGCTTTCTCCCTGGAGGATAGGTTAGGAGGAAGCCTCCCAACAACGAAATAGTTGCCTATATCAACAAACCAAGGAGAAAGTGTTGAGATGGGAAAGATATGTTCATCTAGAAGTCGGGCATCTATAATTTCTTCCTTTCCTATAGGAAGGGTTAGTCTTGACAAGAAATCTACAACCACATTATCTTTCCATGCTTTATCAACAATAGTTAAATCAAATTGCTCCAACAATAACAACCATCTAATTATCCTAGCATTGACATCATGTTTATTCATTAAATACTTAATGGCTACATGATCAGTGTGAACCAAGGTTTGATAACCGGTGATATAATGCCTAAACTTGTTCAAAGAATGCAACACATCCAAGAATTCCTTTTTAGTGACAGTATAATTTAACTCAGCTTTAGAAAGTTTCTTATTGATGAAATATATAACATAAGGAAATTTGTCTTCGACTTGTCCTAAGGCAGCCCCTACAACTTTTTTTGAGGCATATATGTGTATATGGAAAGGTAATGCCTAGTTGGGACCCCCAAGGATGGGTGCAATGGTCAAATTTTCTTTTAATATTTCAAAGGTTTCTTGACAATTGTTTGTCCAACAAAAATTTGAATCTTTAGTCAGCATTCCAAACAAGGGTGAAGCCAGTTTGTCAAATTTTTTAATGAACCTTCTATAATACCCAGCTAATCTAAGGAAACTCCTGACATCTCTTTTCTTTTTAGGGATATGGACCCTTTTGATGACGGGAATCTTGTTTGGGTCAACTTGTATTCTCTCCTTGGATATGGAATGGCCAAGGACAGTCCATGCATTCATAAAAAAATTCACATTTCTCAGAGCTCAATGAGATATTCATTTCAATATATTTCTTTAGGAATTTTCACAGATTGGAGAGAGATTCATGGAAGTCACATCCATAAGGAGTGAAATCATCCATGTATATCTCAACAGAGTCATGAACAAGTTCAATGAAAATACTGAGAACTTCCCTTTGAAAAGTAGCAAGGGAATTGCACAAATCGAATGGAAGAACTCTAAGGGAAAAGGTACCCTAAGGACATGTAAATGTGGTCTTATCTTGGTATTTAGGGTTGATCTAGATTTGGTTGTATCCACTAAATCCATTTAGGAATGAGAATAATTTCTTTACCGCAAGGCCATTTAGGACTTGGTCAATGAATGGCGAAGGAAAATGGTCCTTTGTAGTAACCTTGTTAAGTTCCCAGTAATCAACAAAGATTCTCCACTTCCAATTCTTCTTTGGAACTAAAACAAGAGGTGACACCCACTCACTATATGAAATGGGGTATATGAACCCTGCATCTAGTAGCTTTTGTAATAATTGTTTCATAATGTCCTTAAGATCTAGGTTCATCCTTCCCTAGGTTTGGTGCGTAGGATTTCATCCCTCTTTGATGTAAATATGATGAGTACAATTTGAAGGATTCACACCTTTCATTTCCTTATAATCCCAAGAAAAATCATCTAGGTGTTGCCTTAGTACATTGCACAATGGTTCTTCCTGTTTGGCCAAGAGAGAGGGGTTAGATTTTAAAGCTTTGGATGGGCCAAACTCTATAATCTTGACATGTTTTTGACTTGAGTCAATAAATCACAAGTCAATCCAACGACTACTCCTAAATTCTTTCATCAGATTAGGAATTGGCATGGAAGTGGGAGGTTGGTTATGTAAGATATGGTCAATGAGGTCATCTTCATCAGGTTTCTCATCTTGTATAACAACATCTAAAGTGTAGATCAGGTAGGGGGTTGTATGAAAAAAATTCATCCTCTTCCTCATCCTCTACCCATAAGGGTAAGTCACATTCAATAGAATGTTGAGTAGGAGGATAAAACAAAAGTTCTTTTGATAAATGTCCATTCTTAATAGTCATGTTTCCAACCCTACAACTAATGTAGGCATCAATAGTGGCCAACCGAGGTATTTCTAAGATAAGAGGATAGCCATTAAACTTTGTTTTGGGCTAGAGGGTGAGCAAATCAGTAGGGTACTCCCAGGAGTCAATGGAGACCATGACATCCTCAATAATTCCCTTAAGAGCTACTGTGGATTTGTCTGTAAGTTGCAACATTGTGGTGGTATTTATCAAAACCCCTTGGAAAATTAGCTTTAGCATGGATTCCATAGCCATCACATTGATTGCAACCCCAAGATCAATCAGGGTATGAGTGACCATATTGCCATCAATGTGCACATCCATTACTAGGATACTAGGGTCTAGGTATTTTGGGGAGATCACCCTCCCAAGCATCATATCAGACAGTTGTCCAACAAAATTTATGGTGGGGGTATCTCTTCTTCTTCTCCTAGGCCTTTTGAATTTTTTTTTCTTTAATAAGCTTGTTTTAGATGGGAACATATTTAATGCCCTGGAGAAGGGGTATCTTGACACACAAATTATTAAATTATCCTAGAAGTTCAACCTCTTCTGGGGTGTGCTGGTTAGGGTGTCTAAACTTTCAGGATATGGGGGTGCATTGAATTGAGGGACACTCTCTTCCTTATCTTCTTCAATCTCTTCAGGTGGAGAAGGTGGGTGATTATATGGGAGCACCCTCCCAGACCGAAGGTTGATTTATTGGATTTCCACCACATAAGAAGGATAGGATGTTTCCCCACAATAGACCTATTGTGTCTGCTTATTTTTCAGGTTCAGATTGGGTTGAGTAGGAATTTGGGGTTGCATAGGTGGGATATGATGAGCTAGCTGTGGTTGAGGTTGAGGTGGAGGCATTAAAGTAGGAGTTTGGTTTGTTCGAGGCCTCCACCCTTATGAGGGGTTGCCCCATTGGGAAGATTGGGGTGGATATGGATGAAAAGGATGGTTGATAGGCTAAGGAGGATATAGAGGATCATAAGGCCAAGGAGGAGGTGTGGACCATGATGGATGAGTGGAAGGGTACCAAGGTTGAGAAGGTGCATTCTCACCTTGATATGGTCAAGGTCTTAGGGGTCTCCTTTGGTTAATGAAGCACAAATGTTCTGACCCACTCTCTACTCCTTCGTGGTATATATCCTTTAGGCCTGGCATAGAGGGACATTTTTCTATTGCGTGATTCTCTTCACATACTAGGCATACTTCTTTGTCATTCAGTGGGCATTCAGTCCTAGGATGTCTTTTAGTACACCTAGGGCAGAAAATAGCTAGTGCCCTTTCTGCTTCTTCTTGTTTCCATTTGATTTGCATAGTATCCATTTGCAGGGCAAAGGTGTGCAACATTTCACTCTTGAAATCCTCCAACATATTCCCTATTTCATGCTTGATGGATGTTGTGTAGGGAGAGGAAATAACCAAGCTTTGGGTAGACCTACCCTTATTCCTAAGATCCATAGAGTAATTATTGAATACAATTTTGATGTCATCATAAGGAAATTGGTATATATCTCCTTTAGATAGCATGTTGAGGGTTTCCATTATATCTTCCACAATCCCTTGGAGAATAACTAGCTTGAGTGACTCATCATCAAGGGTACAATTGGCCCTCCTATAATTGAGTTGAAACCTTTCCTCATAGTCCTCCAAAGCTTCATCAGGTCCAAGGGTCATCCTAAATATTTCCTCCTTTTTTCTTTGGAATTACAATAATCTAGATATTTATCATTGAAGGTTTGTTGCATTTAGGCCCAGGTAGTGATGCTTCCTCTAGGTAGACTCATAAACTAGCGCAAGGTTGCATCTTTGAGGGTAGAAGGAAATAATTCCAGCTTCTTCTAATCAGATGCATAGTCATAGGTCCTACAGAAAAAAACAAACTCAAACATGAAGGTGTTAGGATCTTCAGAGGCTAGGCCATGGAAATATGGAAGGGTAGCAAGGCTTATATTTTTCATTCTAGCCTCTCCATTGGTTTCTCTGATAGGGAAGTGATCATTGTTCTAGTTTTTAGCCATAGTTTGAGTAGGTAAGGTAATTTATTCTTCTCTAATAGTCTCTTCAAAAGTTTTAGTTGGTTCACCAAACGAATCTTTTAACTCCCTTGTAGTCAGAGAGGGAAGCTCACAACCACTGAAGAAGAGTGAAGGTTGGCTGCTTAAGGGGGCGGGCATTTTTGATAAGAATTTTTCTTGGTCATCCCTACTCATGCGAGGCATGAAAGTTTTTTTTGTTTTTTTTTGTTTCACATTTTCAAGCAATAGGTCTGATCAAAAATAGAAAAAAATAATGCTTAAGCAGAACAACACCTACTTAGACACCTTCCTAACAATGACGCCAAAAAGTGGTGAACCTTGGTATTGCACCAAGAGTGTTGTAACTCCCAAGGGCTCCTCAATTTAAATTATCAACTCGGGTTTGTGCAAACTTAGAGGTGATAGTGATGTATGCATAACTGGTTAGGTTATTATCATGCCACCCTCAGTCATGACATCATATCCATGCATTAAGAGACAATTACTCCAACTTAACTATAGTGAAAACTCCTGACTTAAACTAATTTTAACTAGGAAAGCAAAAATGTCATTCATTCAACTTGTAGATGCTAACTAACATTACATGAGAAAAAGGGCCAGTCTACTTGCCAAAGTGAAGCTACTCTATTTTTCACATTTCATGAAATCAATAACCCATTTGCATGTATCAATTGATCTACTTTACAATTTCTTGAAAATTTGAAATCTAACTTCTAACATGTTTTTGAATTAAAAACACTAATTCTACTTTGTTTTGCTCTGAGGAAAAGAGGAGGCTGTAGTGGTCTAATAACTTCTCTAGATCACCAAATCACAAGTTGGGAGTCATTATTCATTTGAATGGAGCTAAGGTTGAATTGGGGAGAAAAACAGGTAGAGGAAAATGGTGTTATAGCCCGACTATAGGTGCTTTTACAAGAGTTCTTGTATTGCTGCAGTAGGCCTTGTAATGCTACAGTAGGGGTTCCCAGAGTCCTTTGAGGGTGGAGATGGTGTCTTCATGGTATGAAGAGATGGATGAAGGTAGAATGGAGTGAATGAAGTTTGGAGAAATCTCCTAGCCAAGCCTAGGACCTCTTGTAGGTTTGTCTTGCACCAATATGGATTCCCACGGTGTCTCTAATTTCCTAAACAAAATGAATGTCGAAATAGAGTTTGAGAGCAGTGTGAGAGGTAAAGGGAGAATATGGAAATGTCCAAGTGGAGATGAAATATGTGGCCACTCCTGTAGGTCAACACAACCCTACAACTAGCCCACTACATGCATTAAATGATCAATAACATCGTGACATAAATTTTCATGGAAAAGTTGAGTTAAATTTGAATACAATCTTAATATATTTCACAATTCTACTCTAATCACTGAACTAACTGTAGGTTGCAGCAAGTTAATATGGAAAATGATAACTGACATCTACCTATTTCCAAGAAATCATGAACAAATATTTTTGGAATGAGATTATGAACCTTTCCCACCACTTTTCCCAAAAGAGAGGTGATAAGGAAGCCTGCAATCACAAGTTTTTATATCTTAACATCTACTACAACAAAAGAAAGACATGTAATTCTTAGAAACAATAACAGGGAAAAAATACAGAAGAGGGAGTAAAGCCTCTAGGTTGGTCCCAAACCCAAGGGTTTCAGCCCTCTAGAACTAATTCAGATGTATCTCAATAACAAACTTCTCATTTGAAGAAAATAGTAGTCTCATACATCACATGAAAGTTAATAATAACAAGGTCAAGCCTTGGTCTCAGTAGCTACTCTTAGTTGAATAAAAAGTTTGAATCCTAATGAGCCTTTCATCTCATTTATGTATACAAAAGGGTAGTTGATAACATCTCCGTTGAAAATAGGAGTGATTCCCTCTTTGATCTCGAAAATTGTGGGTCTTTTCCTCCTTAATCTTCTCATGCACTCGGAGTTACTCGGTTGTCAGTGAATTTGAGCTTGTGAGTGAGGATTTGGTGATCCCAAGCCAAGTTATAGAGTTAAGGAGGTGGAAAAGCCTCTCTAGATTCCCTCCTGGTTGTATCCATCAATCCACTACATAGTAAATGCCTGCAAAATTCTTATTTTTCTTGCAATTTAATCACACTAGGCCATATAATATGACAAACACCTTTTACTCTTTTTACTAAGCATATTATAACAAAAAATGTGAATTAATGTGAGAAGAGGATAGTTTTAAGGATGGAGGATAGCATAATGAACTTCAAGATATACGTATTGATGGGACTCATCACACACCACAAACTCTTTATCTTGATCTTCAATCTTTAGAGCTAGAGAATTTGTAAGCAACTGCTTCAACTACTTAAGACTAGCTGCACATTCCTTTGTCCATTAAAATTTCTTTCCTTTCCTCTGTAATGATGTAATGGTATAGGAAATATGTGAGAAGTTCCTAATGAACCTCCTATAATAACCTGCTAACCCTATGAATGATTTAGCCTCATCCACATTCCTGGGAGTTTCCCAATCCATGATAGCTTTGATCTTTTCCAGATCCACTACTATACCTTCCTTGGAGATAGCATGCCACAACTAAATGGACTTCTGTCTAGAAGAAACTGCACTTATTAAGCTTGGCATACAACTGATGCTCTCTCAATAGTATTAACACTAGTGCTAGGTGTTATACATGCTCTTCCTCATTCTTAGAATATATCAATATATCATCAATCAATATTATCACAAACTTGTCTAGATAAGGATGCAACACACTATTCATCAAACACATGAAAGTTGTTGTGGCATTAGTCTAACCAAAAGGAACCACAACAAACTCATAATTCCCATACTTGGTCTAGAAATAGGTATTACAAATGTCCTCTTCTTTGATTTGTACCTAATGATATCCTGATCTCAAATCCATCTTCAAGAATACTGCTACTCTCTTTAAATGATCAAACCAATCATCAATCCTTAGAAACAAGTACATGTTCTTCATCTTCACCTTGTTCAACTACATGTAATCAATGCACAACCTAAGGGTACCATCATTATTCTTCACAAACAACATTGGGACCCCCCCAGGTGATACACTTGGCCTAATGTATCCTTTGTCAAGTATTTTCTTAAGCTGTAAATTCAGATCTGCTAATTCTGGAGTTCTCATCTTGTAAGGTGCCTTTGATGTTGTTGTTTCCATTGGTACCAACTCAATAGAAAATTCCACTTCCCTGTTAGGAAACAACTCTGAAATCTCTACTAGAAACACATCTTAAAACTTCTAAAAAATCAGATACCTCTTCAAGACTTCCATAACCTCAACATCCTTACCTTTATCACTAGAAACATGCACTGCAAACAATACACGCCCTTCCTTGTAATTGCGCTTTCCGTGCATAGTTGTAACCATTCTCACCAAAGTAGACTTCTTCTTACCCTGCAATATTCTCTTCTCTCCATCATCATCCAAGCACTCAATACCCTTCTTATAACAATCCACCTTAGTCCTGTGAAGATATAACCAATCCATACTTAGAAGCATAATGTATGATCCCAATGGAATTGCATTTAGATGGGATGATGTAGGCATACCATTCAACTCAAATGCACAAACTATTACCCAATGATGAACTCTTTTCTTAGTATATATAGGCATCTACACCAACCAAGACTCTACATGCACTTTTTTTCTCAAACCACCTTATCCACTAGGTCTGGATTAACATAACTATAATTAGATCCATGGTCATTCAAAATGGAAACAAATCAACCACAAATATTGCCTTCCATCTCAATAATAGATGCCTGATGATCCGCCTACTTGTTATAAAAAACTGCATACATCCGAGGAATGCTCTAGCCCACATCTCAAAATGTCTATGCCTACTGTAGATCTGAGGTCTAATACCCTAATACAACGGAAAATCATTCTTGTGATGATCGTTACCACATATCCAACACTAAAATGGTTCTTCTCCACTACCTTTATTTTGTTTCTCTCTAGGTTGAGGTCCATGTCACTTCTCAACTGCATTAAACTTCTTGTAAGGAGAAACATTTTCCTTCTCACCTGCATCCTAAGATCTTGCTCACTTATGTGGAAATTTTCCTTTAGTCTCGTCACTCCCTTTCCAATCTCGCTTAGAATTAGTCTTAGATTTGATTTCTCATAACAGTGCTTCAACTTATCAATGACTTCCTCCAATTATTAAGGCTCATCATACTCAATATGATCCTTAAATTCTAATAACAATCCTGTTGAGCCTCAAACCTGCACTCATTTACCCATCCTCTCAGCCTCCTTGTCCTACTTATTTCCTTATTTTTCCATCATTTCCTTCATCAACTTGTTCAATTCATTGTATTATAGGACTTTTTACATGATTTGCTAATTGTGCTAATGACTGTTGTTGGTTTAGATTTTTGGTTCAAAATGCTGCATTTCCGCAGCTCACACAGGGTTTCCGCAGCTGATCCCGGTTTCCGCAGCCAACCCCGGATTCCGCAGCCGTTTTCTTAATTGCTATGTTCCAGGTGTCCTCCAGGGAAAAGAGCCACATGGGCAAGTTCGTAGGACCGAGTACATGGTGTGTGTCTTGCCAGCTCATCCAAACCGGTCGTCTAAACCCATGGTCAACGTGGAGGCAACTCCAGTCAAACTGCAAGTTATTAACGGTGGCATGGCTCTACGTGTTCAGTTTGGAGCACGTAAAGTACAGCTGGCCTCTTCCTCAGCCACGAGGACCATGGAGAACAAGGATCCAACAGTAGATTGATAACCCATGACGACCGTTGCCTAAATCCGTGGACGGTGCTAGATTACGTGTCTTTTCACAGCTGCTAGAATAGCCAGTTTACGCTAAGATTAGTTTGCTTTCTCTGCTATAAATAAAGCGTTTCTACACGCTGGATAGTTAGTCTTTTAGCTGTTATAATCAGTTTGTAAAACTCTGTTGAAGACCTATTTTATAAAGCGTTTTACGCTCCCCACTGTATTTTTCATATGCGCTGTTAATACATGAGAAGACCGTTCTGTTTCTAAGCGTGTAACTGATCTTTTGGATTGGCTGAAGTAGGCGGAGGGCCTCTGTCTGCTACAGCCACTGTACAGTAGTTTTTAATTTATTTTCTAGCATTTCTTTTTCTGATTTTCATGTATATTAATGTACAGTTTGAATTATTGCATTTTATTTTCTTTTAACATGTATATTATTGTACAGTTTGAATTATGTTGATTTACATTTTCGTACTTTTCATGACTGATCAGTGTGTTTTTGCAGATTTCTTAGGAGCCCGAGACAGTGTTGTTTCTTCTCTTTTTACCACTAGTGGCATTTGATATCGTCTTATCTAGACTGCTGACCTTTACTTTGATTTTCATTAGTTTCATTGCTTTAGTTTGCTTTAGTGAGATTTGTCAAGTTGCTAATCTTTTGATGGTTCTTTTTTATCATAATCCACTAACTTTCTTGGAGCCAAAACATCACTTAATGCAGCTTGGTTTATTTTGTTTTTAGACTCACATTGCTAACTTGCTCATAACTCTTTCTTACGTGCTCAATCCAGCTGAAGGCAGAAAGGTTAAGGAAAATTAAGTAGTGTGATTTGTCACCTACATTTTACATTGCTTTAGATTTAATGGAAGAGTTAAAGTAGTGTTCTTGCTTTTTAATTGAGCTAATGTAGATGTCATTCTCATTTCTATTTTCATCAGCAGTAGAGGTACTGGGCCAGTGCCATTGGTCTTTTATTTGATGCTTTTACTTTCGTTTAAAGCTTTGATTTCATTTCAGTTATTGTTCAAGCTTTCTTTTATACTCTTTAAGTTTCAAGAAGTCATTTAGAAATCGCCACAAACACACACATTCACTCACTTGTTTATATCTCCATCACATCACATTAGGAAGATAAGTCAAAAACGAACTAAAAAGATAAAAACAACAAAAAGGAACTAAGGAAAGGTTACTTAAGTATATATTGTACACCTCACTTCATCAGCTTATGAGCCCCGGGTTGACAATTTATGATAGCAATTTAGACAACACTAAATTGACCAAACATTTT
>Ga0099853_1000005_pt1 | contig 18378 bp, 24 predicted proteins | sample In2P11_FD_77060 | JGI IMG/M metagenome (GOLD analysis project Ga0099853, IMG submission 77060) | Clean room microbial communities from NASA Spacecraft Assembly Facility at Jet Propulsion Laboratory, Pasadena, California, USA -... ... | reverse complement strand
ATCCCATTCATAAATAAAAAATTATCCCCATTTGTGTATGACTTATCAAGTGCCATCTAGCAAGGTTTAATGAATAAAATAAAATAAAATAATCAATCAAATCAAGCCACGTTGCCATTTGAAACAAAACCATTTTTACATACAATAAATAGACCAAAAACCTTTCCCCTACAGGTCGATGAAAAATAATGAGCTGTTTCGACTATAATTGCAAGAGTCATCCATTTTTTCTAAAAACAGAGCATCGTTACCCTTGAGTTCCTTTGATGGCCAATTAAGAAATAAATACTGGAGGGCAGATCCATTTGGATTATTAACTGAAGTCATAAATAGACTGCCTAATCATGTTGTCTCCTTTTCACAATCTCTGCGCCATTTTCTTGCAATCGAATCAAGTGTTTGCACGCATTTGAAGAACGGACATTTGCACATGAATAGCTCGGAGAGAAATTTGGATCTATAGAATCACCACCGTTCTTCTCTAGGCTTGTAAGTGACTGAAAGATATGGAATTGCTCACATTCTCTTCTGTACTCCAAAGTCATCTTTACTAGCTGTTGATTCTCCAAAATAGAGACTGGCACACACTCCATAACGTTGTTGACACTTTTTCAGAATTAATAGGCTCTGACTTTTTTGGTTTCCCTTTAAAAATTGTTGAAATAATGATTTTCTCTGATAATTTTTTGCAGGGATAGCTCTGATATGCTATGGCAAAGGAGACCAAGGCTGCACTTGAACGATTGAAGAACTTGAAATTTTGACAATTTTTTACAAAAATGAGATGGCGACTTATTTTTTCAAAAACAGAGTTTTGAAAACAAAGTCCTAATTCAGCTGTACAATGATGAAAATTATTGAAGTGATGATCTATCAAAGACATCCCTCTGGCCTGCTGGTCTTTTAAGACTTCTCAAGACAAAATTGACTCAACCCTAGACCTAAGACCTCAAAATTTTAAAACATAATTGTAAATGACCTTTGAAGACTCATTTAAATAAACAGGCCTGAACCAGCGATGCCAAGCACGAGGGGAATAAATGACACAAACCGCTCCATCAGAGTTATGGCATGCCTAACGAAATACAATTAATCATAACTGATGGGACACCTAATCATGAAATGCAAAAGAGCTTTGATCTCTGATGGAGGGATAGCTAGACCGACTCTAACAACCAGAAAACACTTTCCTAGAGAAATATTGTCCAAAATGACTAAGGAAACTAAAGTAACATGAAATTTGCCATTTTTTAAATAGTTAACTTAGACAACCTTACTCAATTTAGGAAACCTGTCAATAATTATAATTAGCCAAAAATTCGTGAAATCTTCACCATGAAGTACCCAAATACATATAAAATGCCTCCCATGTGAATTAAACTTAAAAGTGTGATCAAGCCATTGAAGATCAAAATATGACCATGAAACTCAAGGGGCGTGAGAGGTGCAAACTCCTAACCAAGCACACCACCAAGGGACCATCAATGCATTGAAGAAGATGATGAAGAATGTCACCAAGGGCATGATCACTGAGGCTTGTGCTTTGGGATATGCTCCCAAATGCTGCTTTGACATTGTAAGTTGACCTGGGGGTTTTGCTGCAAAGTTCCCCATGCAACATATGTGATGACAAGACTTTAGGGGGTCGACCTTTTTAATGAAGTGGCATGGGTCTAACTTCATTATTTTTTCATGTATTGCTTTTACACTCTTTACCTCTAGCCTTTTTAGCTTTGTTTAACTTAGGCTTGTTTTGATTGATTATTTTATTTTATTTTATTCATTAAACCTTGCTAGATGGCACTTGATAAGTCATACACAAATGGGGATAATTTTTTATTTATGAATGGGATGGAAGTAAAAGGGAAAGGATGGAAAATGTTAGGTATCCTCAGGATATGGAGGATGCTACTTGCCTACATCACCAGTATTAGAATTTTACCTAATTCAAGACAACACTTAGTTAAGGATGATTATGTTCCCCCATGGTACACGAGACAAAATAATAAAATCTTTATTGTTAAGAAGTTTTATTAGTTCAAACCCAATGTTTATCACTTTTATGACAAGAGTAGAAACCTTCACAACGCGCCTAAAGCAAAGAACCGACACATGAAATGATAGCATGTCAACTGAAAGAAAGGTCATCATGGAGTACGATCTGTGAGTGCACATATAATCTGAGGTTGATGACACAGGAGCTGATATACCCTGGTACAGCTGTCTGAAAGAGCTCATGTATGTATTTGATGGAAAAGGGTGGAAGAACAGGTCTGAATTGAACAAGATGAACAAGAGAACTTGTCCAAGCATCATCATCACACCCAAAGGAGTGTGTCTCTAGAGGTAGTTACCCTGAATGGGTAACAGATCTGAATCGTAGTTGCTGTTCTCAAGTGTTTAATAGCAAAAGTCTGAACTGTTTGGCATATGTCAGTGAGTATACTTGCAGATTTGAAGTATTTTGCAGGGGACAATTGAATAATTTTTGCTTCAGATCAATATGGATTTCCTGCTTTCCCCCTTCCTCCCCTGCCCAAGGCTAGCAAGCACTAGCCCAAAGAGAGAGGGATTGTGCGAGGTAATATTGGCACCTTCACAAATGTGAATCCTTCCGGTTTTTGAGTGATAACACATATTTAGCTGGTCAAACCCATGGGGAACCCCCCCAAAGCAGGCTCCTATCCAAGCCAAAGATAACCTGTCTAAAGCAAGCGAGATCCCTGCAAATAGAGCACAACACTTAGCTTCAATAATAGAAAACCACCAGAAAGTCTCCAAGAAAAGCACCCTTCCTCGTGTAATAATAGCATGTTTTACATTTGAACAATATTTCCAAAAATAAGGGCTTTATCCAGGCTTTATGCATTGCAACCCATAAATTATGCCCACAAGCTGCTCATCTTTCTTATCCTAATCACTTATCCAAGACTGACCTAAAAATAGTTGAAGTCTACTCCCATATCCTCATGAACCTGTCCATGTAAAGTTCCTAAACAAATGCTGATATCTGCTGTTACAATCTTTATGCCAGACTTTGTTATGAATGTAAAATATTAATATTAAGAGGCATGTCTCATGAGGACATGACCATTCATGAAGGGGCACCTGTCTAGGTATACAAGCGGGTCCACATTGTAACAATTCCATCATTTTCATACCTTCTGTAAATTTATACATAAATATGCTACTTGTATTATAATGGATATTTACATATTTCAGATATTTTGAGTATTCTGTTGCATATATGAACTTTGTTCATAACATTTGGTATCGGAGTGTACACGAACTTATTTGTTACATTGGTATAAGAGCTATTTGATCCTCTGGCCGCTCAACCGCTGCATAGAGCTAGTCTGATCCAGACTTTGGCCATCAACCCTTTGTCAACTTCGTTGTTGTCAGGGCGTCACGATTCAAGTATTTCGCTACACAGTTTTGGGGATTATCCATTTTTCCATCAAGTCTTTGGCCATTTAAAGAAAAGAAAAGAGAGAAAAAGAAAAAATAAAAAAAAGAGAATATATAATATGTAAAAAACGGTTAAAAAAATATTATATATATAGAAAAAAAGAAAAAGGAAAGAAAAAGGAAAGAAAAAGTTCAAAATATATACAAAAGGACTAAATATATTAGAAAAATAAATTAAAAGAAGTAATATATATATATATATATATAATTTAAAATAATAATAAAAGAAAGGAAATAATAAAAGAAAGGAAATATATATATATATTATAAACAAAAGTCATTGAAAAAAAGGCAGCGACGACCACCTGAGGATAGTGGTTGTCCACGACTGCCATAGTCACGACCGTTGAAAAATGCAACAAGAAATTCTCAATTTGATTTTGCCTTGATGAAATTGAGAAAATTCGAGTTTCCACATCAACATACAACTTGGATGCAGTTAACTTGTGTGGCAGGGCTTGTGTGACCTAGTTTACTCAGTAAATTCGAGTTGGAGGAACTAGTGGAAGGTCAGTTGGGGAGTGGGACTTCAGTTAAACTCAATGATCAAATAATTCACTGATCAATCAACCCAAAATAGCTAGTCCATGCAAAGAATTTGAGCTACCCAGTTGAGGTGGAGATTCCAAGGCAGTGTAACATCAATTGTAGACTATTCTAGAGTGTACAGGTGCTGCATGCAACCTGATGATCAACCTGAGGGATTGCGCAATCTATTTTGGAGAAATTCCTAAATAATAGGGGCCTAATTTCTCAAGGAATTGTGCAAGGAAATAAGGGCTCAATCAAAGACAAAAATTGACGAAGTTTGGGTCAGAGCTTCTCAATGAGTAGAGAGATAGGTTATGCACTTGCAGGTTGTGCTTAGTTGAGCAAAGCAATTGTAATACATCTCTATTCATCAGATTAATGCAAGTAAACATTGAGGATTTTAGCAGTTTTCTTTCCCAAGAAAAATTTTTGTTACATGTGTGTGATTTATTATTGCATGTCTAAGATTTTTGTTCTAAATTGTGAATTAATGTCTGCAGAGCAGTAGGGTAGGTTGTGTCTTATGATTTTGATTAAAACTTCATAAGCAGTTGCAAATCTACATCGTAATTTATACATGATATCAGAGCAAGATTCACATTAGAGCAGACATTTCGAAGTTGTTTCTCAGGAGGTTCAAATTTGGAGTTCAGTGCAGCAGGATCTCTTTAGAGCTAAGAAGATGGCCTTCAATGGACTAAGGCTAGAGTATGTCTTAGAAGGCACCTCTAATTTTGTTGCATGGAAGGATCACATGGAGGCGATATTGGATGACAATGGATTGCTAGAATACATCAAGACAAAGGTTGCAAAACCACTTGAATATGTTGCCCAGAGCCTTGCTCAGTGGAAGAAAGATGTAGCCAAGGTGAGGAGAATAATCTTGGAGGGAGTATGGGATCACATTGTCTCAAATCTCCATGGAAAAGAAACTCTGTTCGCAATGTGGAAAGCACTGATAGAATTGTTCGAGAACAATAGTGACCATAGGAAGCTGGCGCTCAAGGATAAACTTTAAAGTATCAAGATGTAGAAGAATGCCACTATTCCACAGTGTTTGAGCAAGTTCATAATGTTGTGATGAACTTGGTAGGGTCAATGCTAATGTTCCTGAAAAAGACTTGGTAAGCCTAGCCCTTTTGGGGCCTTCCCAAGAGCTGGCATAACTATCAAGATTCGGTGAATGAGAGGGAGAAGCTACTGAATTGGGAGTGCTTATGGCCCGATTTGGTATAGGAGGAAATAAGGCGGAATACCAGAGATGGGACTTCATCCAAGGGAAAGGATGAAGAAAAATTTGCATTGGCTCGAAAGGAAAAGAAGGGAAAAGGGAAGAAATCTCAATCCAAACCAAAATTCAGTCAAGGGGTCAAGAAGAGAGATTTATCCAAAATTAAATGCTTCCATTGTCATGAATTCAGGCACCATGCCGTGAAGTGTCCACACAAAAAGGAAAGCAAGAAGACCTCAGGATGAGGGGTAGGTGAAGCCTTGGGTTCACAGTTTGAGCTTGACTTTACCCTCACTGCATGCATGGCCAACATAGTGATGGGGAGCGTGTGGTACTTGGACTCAGGCGCATCGTTCCACGATAGGGTGTAGAGATTTTTTCAGTGACCTGGAGAAAAAAAAACTTGCAGATGCACATCGAGATGGGGGACGATGGAAGGTATACTGCGACTGGGAGTGGTACAGTCACCTTTTAGAGGGAGTTGGGCTCCCCCCCCAGGCTCAAGGATGTCATGTTGGTTTCGGGCCTAAAGAAAAATCTCATCTTTGTTGCAGTTTTGGAAGTCCGTGGTTATGATGTGATCTTCATCAAAGGAAAGGCATTTCTGAGACACACAATCATGGGACAGGTGAAGCAGATCGAGGTTCGTGGGAAGAACCTATATAAGCTAGATGTGGAAGACTGTGCTGCATTAAGCACAAAGGCAAAGAAGATGCAGAGTCGCGATCTCGGTGAACTTTGGCACATAAGACTTGGCCATTTGCATCATGGCCCCCTGGAGATCATGCAATAGATAACCACAGGCCTCCCCAAAGGAGTACTTGAGCAACAAGATGTATGCAAAGGATGTACTTTGGGGAAGTGCACAAAATCCACATTCCATGATTAGGACAACAAAGCACATGTAGTCCTAGAAAGGATCCACTCTGATGTCTTTGGACTTTTCTCGACAATATCCACTGCCAGACACAAATATTTTGTCATTTTTATTGATGACTTCTCATGGAAGTGCTGGATCTTCTTCATGCGGAAGAAATATGAGACATACTTGAAGTTTGTAGAATTCAAGGCACTGGTTGAGAAAGACACTGAAAAGAAGGAGAAGGCTCTCAAGAGCGATAATGGAGGAGAGTATGTGTGGAATGAATTTAAAAATTTCTGTGGAAAAGAAGACATTCGACGAGAGTTGATAGCACCCCACAACCCACAACAAAATGGGGTGGCTGAGAGAGAACCGTAGCATTGTGGGAGCAACGATTGCGATGTTGCATGACCAAGGCCTACCTCTGCATTTGTGGACTGAGGTGTGCAACACAATAGTCTATTTGCAGAACTAGAGTCCTTATCGGATTCTTGGCATGATTATACCAGAGGAGGCTTTCTCAGGGAGAAAGCCAAATGTCTCGCACTTCAGGATTTTTGGAGCCTCTGTTTACTGCCATGTCTCCAAAGAATCAAGGAATAAGCTAGAGTCGACAACAAAATTGGGGGTATTTGTGGGTTACACAGAAACTCCACACTGTTGGAAAATCAAAGTAATTATATTAGGGTTTGATTCTCTTTTCTTAATAATTACTTGTGAGTGTTGACTTCTTTTACTTCTTTATTATCTTATCTTTCATCCATCAATTACCATATTATGTGTGTATGAAGATCACAAAACAAGAGACATAAGATATAGGCACTCTGCCTGGGCAAAACCCCCCTTAGGGGCAAAACCCAGTCAAGATAATTCTTCCTTTCATTAGTATTCTTTGAGACTCTTTACCCTAGACCAAGACCAAACTTTCCCTCCACACCATGTCAGCCTCCGAGATCTTCGACCTCGTCCAGCAACTTTGACTAGTCAGCAACTTTCGACAACAACAAAATCTTAGGAGACTTCGATCTCCCAATCCAGACCGTGAAACAGAGAGAGAGAGAGGCACCAAAAGTTCGATTTTCTTCCTCTCTATAGACTTCCTCAAACTCACACTTCTTTCAACCTCCTGGAAATAGACTTCGCACTTCTCCAACTCTTCTTGAGATATTGAACTTACTTGAGAGTTGATACTCCAAATGACTTCGACCTCATTGTATATATAGGCTTCTTGTGGGTCGAATTAGGGTTCTTAAGCCGACTTGATCTTTCTTAGGCCAACTTGATGTGGAGGGTACATAATTCATATTTGACTTGATACAAAACCATTTTACATGGTTCAAAAGCCCAAGAAGGGTCTCTTTGAATGTACAATGACTCTATAAACTCAATATTAATCCTAGGAGTCCACAATGAGGACTTTAAATAATATAATGATGACGCAAGCATGAAACCCATGCTTTAATAAGTCATTGTTACAATAATAAAAGTTCTTTTCTTTATTCTTTTGACAAGTACATTACATAATGACTCAAGTACATTAATGAAGACCGAACATAGTTACATTTTCTAACACTCCCTCTTAACTAGGGAGGTATTCGTAATGTACAAATACAATGGAAGATCTCAAACTATATGAACCATGAAGAACCTCTAGGCACCGCAATGCCATAGACTAGATCCCTGACCACGACAATCTATCCAATCAGTTACTCAACAGTTTAGGCACCGCAATCTAACCAAGTGGGAATAAGGTGGACACGATATTTTAGCCCCTCTAGGTACCATCAAGCTTACTTGCTAACCACCAACCCAAACATACAGGTGTGTATCAAAACATAGCTCAATAATCAACACCATCTTTTCAACTTTGGGACTCGGACATCAACACAAAGTGTAGGCCAGATGTCTCCCTAGGCGATGCTTCACTTGCAAAGCCTCAACAAATCTCTTCCACTTTCTTATCATCAATACAATCAACAATATCTACCAAACCAAGCAGGTTCCTTAGATATTCAAACTTCTTATTAGGAAGAGCCTTTGTCAGAATGTCTGCTGCCTGTTCATCTGTCGAGACATACTCCAACTTAACGATCCCATCCTGCACCAAGTTCCTAATAAAGTGGAACTTATTATTGATGTGTTTTGTCCTCGAATGAAACATGAGATCTCCAGACCTCTTAATACAACTTTGATTGTCACAATTAATCACAGTAGGACCCAGAGACTTCTCGAACAAATCTGTCGGAAGCTTCCTCAATGTAACGGGATCTTGCTTCCTACTCATCCATGAGATCATAAGAGCTCCAAGACTAAAACATCGTCCAGTAGCGCTCCTTCCATTCGTCTCACAACCACCCCAATCAGAGTCTGTGAAGCTAATTAGCTTGAATTCCTTACTATCATACTTTAGGTAGTGGTGTATAGTGCCATGAAGATACCTCAATATATGTTTTGCAACCATCTAGTGATCATGACATGTCTCCAACTAAAATTGACTAAGAATGTTCACTGCAAAACATATATCTGGCCTAGTATTTACTAGATACATCAGGGAACCTACCAACTGTCTATATGAAGTAGGATCCATGAGACTAGAGTCAGAGCTCCTCAGCTTCTTGAGATTGGTGATCATAGGAGTAGTCATCGACTTGGAATCCATCATACCAAATTTTTGTAATAACTTGATGATGTACTTTCCTTGCACCAAATATATCTCCCCAAGTCTCTTGCATACTTCTAGATCTAGGTAATAGTGCTTTAGTCCTAGATCCTTCATTTCAAATTCAGTTGCCAACATCTTCTTGCATTCTTGAATTCTTCACTCTACACGTGATGAATAGATCATCCACATATAGTAGAATAATGACTGGCTCATTATTCATGACCTTGATGTAGAGATTCGGATCAACAAAACTCTTCACGAACCCAATTCTAAGTAGGTATGCATCCACCCTTGCATACCATGCCCTAGATGCTTGCTTCAAGTCATATAGGGCCTTCTTAAGTCTGCAAACATGAGAGTCCCTGCTATTTACTTCAAAGTCCACAGATTGTTCAATGTACACTTCCTCGTCAATGTTCCCATTCAGAAATGCGGTCTTAACATCCATTTGATGGCTATTCTACCCCATTGATGTAGCCATTGAAACCAACGATCTAATGGTAGTGTACCTTGTTGTAGGTGAAAAGGTTTCTTCACAGTCAATGCTTTCCTAATGTAGGTGGTTCGACTTCAATTGACTTTGTCATATATGCAGCGTAACCAGAATATCTCTTTGGTTTCTTACTTTCCCTGAAGGAACTTTTCGCAGTTTCATGTCCTTCAAGATCTTCTAATGTAGCTTTCAACCAATTTGGCCTCTTCCTTGTGGTTGGAACAACCACCAATTGAATAGGCTCACTTGATCCTTCTTCTTCGATATTTGTAGTAGAGTTTCCATGATGAACTTCTTCTTCAAATATGGGAACTTCTTCGTCATCAGAATCAATGGGAATATCCTTTGATTTCTTGTAAACTTGATTTTCATCGAATATGACATCCCTGCTTACTTCAATGTGTAATCCTTCCTTTATGTAGATTTTATATGCTTTTCAGGAAAGACTATAACAAATGAATATTCCCTTGATACTTGTCGAGTCCAACTTCTTTTGTTTGTCTTTCAAAACATGGATATATGTTGGACTTCCAAAGATTTAGAGGTGATCCACACTCGGCTTCTTCCCCATGAATACTTCTTTGGGTGTAGTATTATCAAGACGCTTATGAGGACTTCTATTTTGAATGTATATGACAGTCATCGCTGCTTCTCCCCATAAGAACTTTGGTAGATCTTGATCAAGGAGCATTTTTCAAATGCTTTCTTCAATTGACCTATTCTTCCTTTCGACCAATCCATTTTGTCCGGGATAGTAGGGAACAATAAGCACCCTCTTAATACCTGCTTCCTTATGATATGCAATCAACTCTTTAGAAGTGTATTCCCCACCATTGTTAGACCTCAGAGTTTTTATCTTTCTTTTGGTTAGGGCTTCCACTTCAGCCCTAAACTTCTTGAACTTATCAAATACTCTTTAGTTTTGAGTAGTTAGAGCCATGTTTTCCTAGAATGGTCATCAATGAATGTCACATAGTAAAGATGACCTCCAAGTGATTTATCAGACATGGACCCACACACATTGGAATGAATGAGGTCTAATATCTCTTTAGACCTTGTTTCACTATTATGAAATGGCTTTCTAGTATGTTTGCTCAAAGAGCATCCCTTGCACACTCCTTCATGATCTAACTTCATATTAGGAATACCATGAATTGGTTGACTAAGAGTAGGGATGACGTTGTAATGTAGATGACCATACCTCCTATGCCATAGCTTAATGGGACTTATTTCCATATGAACCAAGGCTTGAGGAGGTGGTGTAATGACCCGATAAAGACTTCCTTCACGAACTCCAATAACCCTAGCTTTATTAATGCTAGAGTCTTTTCCCCAAACCAATACTTTTCCATCAACAAAAGAAACTCTTCCCCTTTATCGTCTAAACAAGTAATAGAAAGCAAATTCTTTTTCAAACCTGGAACATAGAGAATGTTGTTGAGATGCAACTTCGATCCATTATCCAGCTTCAACGATGTTGATTCAGGCCTCTAACAACGTAGCTTTTGTTGTCACCTAATTCCATTGCATGAGAGGATGGCTCCTTTGATAGCGTATGAAGTTGCTTACTTTCACCTGTCATGTGTCTCGATGCTCCACTATCAATGATCCATGCATTGTCATCAGTAAGAAAACTTGTAAGCGTAGCCAAGAATCCTTGACTCTTGACCTTTTTGAACAAGTAGTAGATGGCCTTCTTGATCTAGCGTCTAGCAGCGTTACAACCCATTCTTATGTAGTTCACCATAGAGGGAGAATCCATGCCAACAAAGTGATCTTCGACTCTTCTTGACATTAACTCTGATTCCATGTTAAAAAATCAAAGTAATTATATTAGGGTTTGATTCTCCTTTCTTGATAATTACTTGTGAGTGTGTTAGATTCTTTTACTTTTTTATTATCTTATCTTTCATCAAGCAATTACCATATTATGTGTGTACGAAGATCACAAAACAAGAGACACAATATATAGGCACCATGCCAGGGCAAAAGTCCCCTCGAGGGGAAAACATAATCAAGATAATTCTTCCTTTTAATAGTATTCTTTGAGACTCTTCACCCTAGACCAAGACTAGACTTTCCCTCCACACCAAGTTAGCCTCCCAACAACTTCGACGAGGCAACAACTTCCAATAATAGGGAAATCTTAGGAGACTTTGATCTCCCAGTCCAGACCATGAAACAGAGAGAGAGAGAGAGGCACCAAAAGTTCAATTTTCTTCCTCTCTAAAGACTTCACCAAACTATCACTTCTTTTGACTTGGCAACAACAAACTTCACAATTCTCCAACTCTTTTTGAGATATTGAACTTGCTTGAGAGTCGATACTCCAAATGACTTCGACCTCCTTGTATATATAGGTTTCTTGTGGGTCGAATTAGGGTCCTTAGGGCGACTTGATCAATCTTAGGCCGACTTGATGTGGAGGGTATATAATTCATATTTGACTTGATACAAAACCTTTTTACATGATTCAAAAGCCCAAGAAGGGTCTCTTGAATGTACAATGACTCTATAAACTCAATATTAATCCTAGGAGCCCACAATGGGGACTTTGACTAATATAATGATGACCCAAGCATGAAACCCATGCTTTAATAAGTCATTGTTACAAGAATAAAAATTCTTTTCTTTATTCTTTTGACAAGTAAATTACATAACGACTCAAGTACATTAATGAAGATTGAACATAGTTACATTTTCTAACACACACAACTACCGTATGTACTTGCCATCCCTTAGGGTGACAGTTGTGCAAAGGGATGTAAAATTTGATGAGGAGAAAGCAATGAGGTGCTTTCTTGAGAGGGAGCTTCAGATCCCACTAGAAGAGTAGCTTTTAGCTCCAAAGGAGGAACCTCAAGAAGTTGTGGAGCAGCCACAAATTGAAGAGCAGAGAGTGGAGACATCCACTCAAGCAGAACCATCCAAAGAAGGCAGAAAAAGAACCAGGGAAGCTAAAAGACTTGTGTAGGATGCGAGGGAGAATGTGGATGCTCCTTCAAATCAGTGAGACAGAGAAGGTCACCTGATCGGTACATCAGCAACATGGCTCTAATGACTGAGTTTGTAGATACTGAGCCATCCTCTTTCAAGGAAGCAGTAGAGCACCTGTATGGGTTGATGCAATGGTGGAGGAATAGGAATCCATTGTAACGAATAGTGTTTGGGAAGTGGTCCCAAGACCAATAGATAAATCAGTTGTGGGTTCGAGATGGATCTTCAAGGTAAAACATGTAGCAAGAAAAAGCATAGAAAAGTATAAGGCCATATTTGTGGCCAAGGGGTACTCTCAAGTTGAATGGATTGACTATGAGGAGACCTTTGCTCTTGTAGCAAGGTACTCATCCATTAGATCAATTCTTGCTTTGGCTGCGCAGATGGGGTGGAAGATCCACCAGATGGATGTAAAAATAACATTTCTCAATGGAGTTATTGAGGAGGAGTTGTACATCGAGCAACTAGAAGGCTTTGAGACATTTGATCGAGAGTCTCATGTGTGTAGAGTCAAGCGAGCGTTGTACGGTCTCAAACAAGCACCTCGTGCTTGGTACACTAGGATCAATAGCTATCTCACCGGTTGCTAACCTCTATCATATCTTGGTAGAAGGTAAATTGCTCATTATTGTCTTATACGCTGACGATTTAATTTTAACTGGTGATGAGCAACTGATCAAATCTTGCAAGGAGGACCTTGCAAGGGAGTTTGAAATGAAGGACATGGGTCTCATGCACTACTTCCTCGGTTTGGAAGTATGGCAAGGTGACGAGAAACTGTTTGTCTCTCAAGGCAAGTATGCAAATGAGATAATATAGAGGTTCCGCATGGAGAGTTGCAAACCCATGGAGACACATCTATTGACCAACCGGAGGAAGGAGGATGCCACTTCAGGTGAAGAAGTGGATGCTACCATTTATCGATAGCTAGTGGTTTCATTGATATATCTTATGAACACACGACCAGATATGTGCTATGCAGTCAATCAACTGAGCAAGTTATGGTTAGGCCAACCAAATTATTTTGGAAGACAACTAAGCATGCTGTACGGTAACTCAAAGGCACTACCCAGTTTGGACTATGGTATAGATGGACAGAGGGATTGAAGCTGTGTGGCTTCATAGATGTAGATTGGGTGGGGAGTCCATCAAACCGAAAGAGTACATCAAGTGGAATTTTCAATGTTGGGTCCGCAACAGTTTCTTGGTACAACAGGAAGCAAAAATCTGTGATGCTCAGCTCAGCAGAAGTAGAATACATCGCTGCAAGTCAAGCAACATGTGAGGCGATCTGGATGAGAAAGATACTTGTTGGATTATTTGGTTAGATGATGGATCCAACTATGATAATCAGAGTTGCATCAAGCTCTATGAGAATCCTCTTTTTGATGATCGATCCAAGCATATAGAAATTTAGTATCATCGTTTAAGGGATTGTGTGTAGAGCCAGATAATGTTGTTGCAATACATTCTTACAGAGGAACAAGATGCTAACATTTTGACAAAGGCCTTGTCAAAAGGGAAGTTCAAGTTCCATAGGTGTAGGATAGGGGTGGGTGATAATCCCTTTCTTGCTGAGAGGGAGTGTTGAGAAATGCAGCAAGAAATTCTCAATTTGGTTTTGCCTAGATTAAATTGAGAAAATTCGAATTTCCACACCAACACACAAATTGGATGTAGTTAACTTGTGTGACATGGCTTGTGTCACCTAGTTTACTCAGTGAATTCAAGTTGGAGGAGTTAGAGTTTAGTTAAGCATGTTTGATTGTTAATTTGTAGCAATCAAGGTTAGTTATCTCAAGTTGTTTTTAGTTAAACTCGATCCATATGTTGTTGGAACTAGTGGAAGGTTAGTTGTGCAGTGGGACTTCAGTCAAACTCAGTGATCATCTAGTTAATTGATCAATCAACCCAAAATAGCTAGTGCATGCATAGAATTTGAGTTACCCAGTTGAGGTGGAGATTCCAAGGTAGTGTAACATCAGTTGTAGACTATTCCGGAGTGTGCAGGTGTTGCATGCAACCTAATGATCAACTTGAGCAATTGCGCAATCCATTTTGGAGAAATTCCTAAATAATAGGGGCCTAATTTCTCAAGGAATTACGTAAGGAAATAGGGGCTCAAGAAAAGGTAGAAATTGACCAAGTCTAGGTCAGAGCTTCTCAGTGAGCAGAGAGATAGGTTATGCACTTGTAGGTTGTGCTCAGTTGAGCAAAGCAATTGCAGTACATCTCTATTTATCAGATTAATGCAAGCAGACGTTGGGGTTTTTAGCAGTTTTCTTTCCCTATGAAAAATACTTGTTGCATGTGTGTGATTTCTTATTGCATGTCTAAAATTTTTGTTCTAAATTGTGAATTAATGGCCATAGAGCAGTAGAGTAGGTTTGTGTCTTATGATTTTGATTAAATCTTCATAAGCAGTTGCAAATCTACATCGTAATTTCTACAACGATAGAGTCGCTGCTGCTTCTATCAGTAGCCACCGCCACACAGTGCCATCGCCAACACGTCACCAATTTGTTTGAAATACATGATGCCACCATGCCACCTCCCCCTCCCTCGCGCGTCCACCAAACCATGTTCCGCTCATGTTCCCTGCTGACCACATTTCTTGTGTTGTTACCGCCATTAAAATCACATCCACCAGTTTCACATCCATTGTATAACCCAATGCATACATACACCATACAACTGTGTTCATAGTACGTACACCCAGTGGCAACTACACAGATAGAGGTGTACGCGGTGGCACACCATCCTACAACAAATTCGTAGCACACAACGTCAGCAATTCATATTTTCGTATAACAATTGGTGTTGGTGTTGTGTAAGGAAAATTGTAGTCGGATTATTTAAATTCCATACCTTTACAATTCAAAAAATTGAATCACTGTGACATACCAATCTGTATGTCACATCCCTTCAAGGGACAAAAAGGACGACTAGTTATTAAAGGAAGAGTTTTATAAATATGAAAGATTATAGGCAAAGGATTTTTATAATGAGAAAATCTTATTTAATTGCATCTATCTTTATACAAAGTGGGAAAAAAATAAAAATAAAAATAAAAGTATATAAATATATTAAAGAAATTTTAAAAGGTGAAAGCAAGAACATGGAAGGAAAACAAAATCTTAATTCAAAGGAAAAAAAAATCTAAGGAAGTTTTGAAGTATCAAATTACATATTTAATGGGTCTTTTACACCTTGTACACACTCATTTCAAAGAATACATAAGCTTTATAATCAAGCATCATTTGACGTAATTTACTGACAAAGCAAAATGGAAATGATTAATGAAAGATCTTTAGAAACCTCACTTAACTCCGGTTTAGTGGTATTTAAAATAAAAGGGACTCTTGCAGGAAAATATGTTATTATTTTTATCTTTTCTGCCGAAAATAAAAATTATATAAACCGTAAACTCGCAAATCAATTGGTGATTCTTGAATCAAATATAATGGAAAAATTAGACGTCTGGATTCTGGAATAAAAAACAATATGACATAACTGATTTACAATTAAACATTTGGGAATCAGGATTATACATCTAGATCACAATATCCATTATAGGACAAGTAGTATATTTATATATAAATGTACAAAAAATATGAAAATGATGTAATTGTTACAAATGAGGGCCCGCTTATATACCTAGGCATGTGCCCCTTCACGAATGGTCATGTCCTTATGAAACATGCCTCTTCAGTATACTAATCACTGTTAACTATTTATTATCAATAATTTACATTCATAACAGACTTGATTTCAGTTTTTATGATGCCATTAATGTAACATGCTGGGCATTGAACTCCAAAAATCTGCATGTCAAAACAGCTACAAAAGAGGGTAATCAAATGCTCGTTCATGCTGATATACCTGTGAGTATGACTAATAACTCAACCACACACAAGCTTACTCTAAAAGCCAAGCCATCCCCAAAAACCAGCAATGATACAGGGCTGGAATTATGTGGTTAGCCTTCTCCATTATCCACAAGGGAACTAGGCCACTCAACTCCTAAAGCAAGGCACCTTCATCTCCTAGAATAGACCTGTCACATGGAAAATGTTTCAGCATTCTGGTCAAGGAAAACCCTTCCAGTGAACAATGAATGTGCATATACCCATTTTGCTTGTAAGTGAAGGAACCTTTTGCATGTATTTTGCTAACAACTCAAGCATTATAAAAATAGTCTCATTTGCATGTGCTTCCTTAGATAACAAGCCATCTTCAAAACTAAAAATGGACTAGATCTTATACTACAACCCAACTGAAACCTGTGTGCATGGCACTTTCCAACTATAGGAAACTTCTAAAAATAGTGTGTTTCTAAAAAGAGAAATTCCCAATAATGGAAAGTCACTCAGTGAAGATATCACCATGTAGAATACTTAATGCCATGCACGTAAATTCATTACATGCATCAAATCCCTCCTTAAAGTAGCAACTGAACTGTTTGATGTGTCCCCAATGTTGGTGTGTGACTTAAACTTTGGTTCCAAAATACCTCCCCCTAAATGTTCTAAAACCTTGACACCATTATTCACCAAAGCAACAAATCTGAATGTTAACAGCCACCAAGGACAATGAAGCCAAACCCGATGCTGCCATGGCATTAAAGGGAGAAGACTAGACCATAAAAACTAAGAATCTAGCTGGCACAAAGGGGAAATAGGGACCAGAAAGTTGGGCCCAAAAATGCTGCATCAAAGAAGAAGAAAACCCAAGACAATTACCATATAAAAGGAGGAGGATAAATATGGAAATGAAGTGGAAATGGAGGCTATCTGTAATCTCATATCTTCAAAATGCATGCACAATTGGAGGGTGGGTTTGATGGAGATCCCCAAGTCTCCAGAGAATTATACAAATCCAACTCAAACCACCTTTAATGTTAAGGAAATCCTCAGTCTGGGTGCTAGCAGCAAGGAGAGATATCTTGTAGAGGCAGGGTTGACCATCTGAGCAGCGGCCCTTTGTCTACAACAAGGGTTTATTATGCTAACAGAGCAGTTGCCATACTTTTTTTACATTTTTATGATTTTACCATCAGATCATCCGCCTAATGAACAGCCCAGATTGACTAGAAATTACTATACTTTTACAAGGCAATTTTACATCTGCTTTAGCTTTAGGGGCATTGCCCTTGAAACCCGCACCCCCCGGCGTGGAGGGGTGTACAAACTTCCTGGGGTATACATCTAGCTAAAACAAAAGACCTCTGAACAATCATGCTCCACACACAACAATCTCCCACTTGGAGAATGATTGTAGCAACTCCACCGTTGCTTCATTTGCTAGACATAACTGCCTCTATAAGGATTCATAGGTCTCCTTTTCTACTTTCCTCCAGTACCAGGACCAAAGATGCTTAGCCCTCTTCATCAAAGAGATTGCTTGCCATAAATCTCAACTCTCGCATGCCATTCCCCACCCTGGGATGACCAAAACGCTCACCACATACTTCCATGATCTGTCATATCAGAGCAATAAACGACAGCTAGAGTTCCAAAGTGCACCAATGGTGAGACCCTGGATTTCTCCTCAGCCTCCCCCTCTAAGAGGCCAGCCAATATTATTGAGACCAGTTTAATGGTACCAGTCTGTATGTCAGGCCACACGTTTTCATGGTATTAAAGAGATCAACTCTAGACAGATTCAGAGTACAGCACATCCAACCCATCAGACAACTTCCTAGACCCAGAGGAGCAGACAGAGGTCCATTCATTGTTTCCTTCTTTCCACCTCAAATGCTAGGAGTATCCCTCGCTCGTACATTCCCCCTAGGATCATACAGTCAGACCTCTCGATGGTTCCAGAGGATGATGACAGCAAGCCAATGCCCTATTCACCTTGCTCGCCCTTGGCCATCAGACTCAAGAGATCTTGACATCATCAGCCTCATCATCTGATCTCTCTGTCTCGCTCTTGATAGGATCTTGAGTTGTCCAAATTCACTCAATGACTTGTATGACCATACCTTTGTCACAGTTATATACATTTGTTATGATGTTATACTTACATAGGTTTCTTTTTTTATATTATTTTCAACGTTTCTAGGAGTTGTGCTTGCACTGCCACATTGTATTCATACTGGTTGTACTCTTCAGTCCCATTGAACTTCT
>Ga0099853_1000004_pt1 | contig 21535 bp, 9 predicted proteins | sample In2P11_FD_77060 | JGI IMG/M metagenome (GOLD analysis project Ga0099853, IMG submission 77060) | Clean room microbial communities from NASA Spacecraft Assembly Facility at Jet Propulsion Laboratory, Pasadena, California, USA -... ... | reverse complement strand
CGGGTTTTTTTGGATTTAAAAGAATAGTTAGGTTTAGTGTGAAGAATTTGTCATTTTAGAGTTTTAATGGATTTTTATGTTAAATTTTTCAATGTTTTTATGTTTTTTTTAATGCTTATTTTCTAATTTTATTATTTTATGTTATGTTATTAATTTACTTGTTAAGTGATTGATTCATATGATTAATTTTTATAAGTATTATTATGCCAAGAGGTATTCTATAGTTTAATATGGCAGAAATGTTGTAAAATGTAATGTAATGTTATGTTGACTCATCAACATAACATTACATTAAAGAAAAATAAAATTAATTGTTTAGGTTGGCATTTGATGGGTTTGCTCACGTTGGTTTACAAACCCATGGTATTTCATGGTCCATCGTATTTATCTATGGTATTTGTTATGATGAGGCATATTTGAAGGCTTCAGGAAATACATTGTGGAATGCGAGAGTACTAGCTTAGATCCATATTAACTTCGAACTTAATATCTCTCATTGCTTGGTAGATCTGGATTTCAAATGGATCTGGGATGGGTAGTATACATATAAGGTATGTCTATTCTAACTACGTAACCACACCTTGCATGATACATTAGTATTCTATGATTGGTCTTGAGATCGATTAATAGTTGAGCTTGAATTAGTCTTAAAATTGATTGATAGTTAAGTTTGATTGGTGGTTAAGCAAATGATTAACCATTAATCCTTATTAATAAATAATTCATGATTTATAATTATTATGATTAATTTAATACTATATTATTTAGGATTCTCACAAAACCATTTTATTTGATTTACCCTTAAGTAAACATTATTATTTTATTAATATTGTTATGGAAATTATTTTATTATTTTATCACTTTTTATGACTTGGCAAGTTTGACTTCTTCAAATTAATTTATGGATAGGGGAATAGGTTGGGGGATGATAGGGGCCATCAACAGAATGAGATGGTTGGTAAAATTAACGAAAGGGTTGGTAACATTCATGAGGGGGGAGATAAGTAGGAGGGTTTTCTTTTGTTGAAGCGATTCTTTTGAGGGGGAGGGGGAGGATTTTTGTCTTTGGGGAACTTGTGGGCTGGAGAGGTTTTGGGTTATCAGAAATAATGGTGGATTTTGATGTCGGACACTAGAGGGCTGTTGAGAAGGGAAACTCAGACACACTATGATTGTGTTTTTGACTTGGAATTAGAGGACTAGGGAACTTGTGGATTTTTCCTAGGCTGCGAATTCGAATGGGGTTTCCTAGCTGGGAGGATTGCATTTTCAATCGGGTGGTCCCTGAAGGAGCACTGCAATCGAGGCACCATAACTAGGTATTTTTCTTATTGTTTGGTTAAGTTATATAAATTACTCATAAGTAGGTTTTTAATAAGCTTTCAATATGTTGTGTCAAATATATTTCTTTGTTAAATAATTTTTTTTTATATATTTTATGAAATTATAGAAATTTTGTCTTAGCTTGAGGACAAAGGAATGGGTCCTTACATCACCCAAACAACTCACTTTACTTTACATTTTAATATATGTTCATAGTATTAATATTGCATATAGCAAGGCGATTTAACTAAAGCCCCATCCTCATAGTGTAAGGAGCATACGCCCAATGCTCTAGTGAAAATGTGTCACATTGAACCCCAATTTTTGGTCTTAGTCCAAAAATTTACATGTAAACGTTTGTGCAAAATAGTGAATTATCAATTCATGAAAATCTCCTATCAAGTTTAGAATAGTTAATATACATTCATTGTGGTTTTTCTATAAAATAAATAATGATTCAATTATAGTAAGTTCCCAAGGCATAAATGTATCGCTTAAAAGGGCAACTTTCCAAGTAATGGAGATAGAAAGAAATTGGTTGTGAAATTGAGTAAACTAATTCCAAAGTGACTCAACATATGCATAAATTTAAAATAGAAGGTTAAGATATAAGGCAACCATAGAAAGTACATTGGGTTATAGGATGCCAAAGTGCAGCAATATGCTGCCAATAGCCAGGTCCCTAAGAATAATGGACTAACTAAACAAATAATTCTTAGTCTTTGTTGAAGGCTCACAAAAACTTTTTGGCAGATAGGGGTGACCTAGGGTTCAAAGCTAAGCTAGCAAAATCCCTCAAACATTGGCATTTTTCAAAATTTGCAAATAGCTGAAGTCTCACCCAAGATATATTTATGGGTATGCAAGAATATTTGACGGTTTTGCAAGGGAAAGGGCATGTAGAGATGACTTCAGTTCCAAACAATACACCTAAACTATGGTATTCATCATACATTGTAGATATAACCATTTAAAAAGAATTTCATTCATATTTCATGTTATAATATCCCTAATCAACTACAACACACATTGGTTAAGTGTAAAAACATTTCATAATCAACAAAGTAAATGCTCAACAGGACTTCAATATACAAGCACAAAAAAACTATGACACTCAATAAGGGAACATAGCTTCACATACCTTGATACCGTTATTGGCATTACGCCTCAACTATAAAATATCAACATAAGACATTCACCAAAAGCTCTACAATGACATCATATTTCATTCATTTATCCAACACTTTATACATGATGCATATAGAGTAGAACATTAGGAGAGAGAAGAAAGTTATGTGTGTCTTGCATGTTATAGATTTCCATGCAACATCCTATTAAATGTTTCAACATGTTTTGAAACCCATAAAATGTAGATTGCTTATCACGCTCTTTGGAATGATATGATGTCTTACATCCTTATAAGTGTAGAGCTTTTCCTTGAAATGTGACCATGGAAATGGAACAACCTTCTACATTGTAGAAGTTCTTTTGTTCCATCTTCTACTTTGTAGAAGTCCTTTTTCCCAAGCTAATTGGACTTATTATGATTGTAAAAGTTCCAAACTTTCATGATACAATATTTTACTAGTATTCTCTACAAATTATTGTTGCCAGGATTATCACTTATTAAACTTTTCACCTCTCCATATAGTATTCTAGAAATGTACTCCTTTATTGACATCACCATTATTGAAAGTGAAATTTAACATCACTCATTTTCATATTTTTCATGCATATTTGAGTAGATTCCAAAACAGATGTCTATAAAAGGATGAAGAGCACCAAACAAATATTTCCTTATGTTTGAAAAACCCAATTATGTTCATAGCATTAGTTTTCCAATAAAATTTGATTCCATCTTACTTAACATTCTTTCATATGACAACCAAACTGATGGAAAAGGCCCATTCCAGTTAAGGGAATTGTAACCCAATTTGTTGCTTTATGTGACTTTCCTTTATACCAAGTTCTACTTCTAAGGTCTTTCATGCTTCCTGGAAAGATGTAGTTGTTACTACCTACAATTGGTGTGGATGGCCATTTACTTTGGTATAATATCATTCTTCCACTACTTACAGGATTCGGTAATAGAATGTAGCTCGCTTTCATAGGTTAGGTATCTTTGAAACCCATCATAGAGTGTTTTTCTATGATAGACCATTGAATTTTTGTGTCATGTGGGCACTACATTGACAACATGAACGATTGGCTCATAGGACCCCTGTTGTGTAGCCATTCATCGAATAATGGCATTGGAGATAATATTGCTTCCATAAAGGAGAGAGCCAGAAACAGGCTCATGAACATCATCAATATCTACTGGAGGTGTTGCAATTAAAGCAATAATGAATACAAAATTTGTGGTCAATAGGATAGGCATCATCAATATGTTGAACCATTCAATGTAAATATGGTTTTCAGTGTTAGTGATCTAGTCACATAAAAGACCCCATAAATTTGTGCTTTGGGATACCCCCAAGATTCAATAAGTAATCCAAAGTGAGAGGATTCACTGATAAGTTGACAAAGCAAACAACCTTGAGTTGACCAAAAGTGGCAGCACGTGATTCTTGCACAACTAGGGTGACAATTTGAGCATCAAAAGGAGGCACAATTGCACAAGTGGCAACATCTCAAATTTAGGGCGCCTGGCTACAAATATTCTCCTTCTTCTCCCTCCCTATATAGAATACATTTATGGTAAGGAACCCAACACTTATGGTCCACGCATCATTATATAATTATTCCTGTGTATTAACATTTTCCATTTACATAAACCGACATTATATATTATTCTTCCTTTGCCTTCAATTTTGTAATAATCAATAAAATAATTAATTAGTAAGATTTATACTAGTTACAAATTTCAAATTTATGAACGGAATGTCAAGAAAAGGTATCATGTAGATATTGAACATTGCATGTCTTAAATCAATATAGAATTTTCATATCTTTAAAAATTGCACCACTAAATGCTACACCAATGCTCATTTTTCACATACCAAACAATATTTTAGAAGTAGACCAAAATGCGATATGAACACCACCAGTGTAGAACTTTAATTTGAAAATCCCAAAAACCCAACTTTCCTATTCAATAAGAAAATGATAGATAGGAAATGTAGGTGAAAATTTTGAAAATCATAACCACTTGGTTCTTTCTCATATAAGCTTTCTTGATGAATGAAAATAGTGTATTCATTTGTAGAAAAGTATGAGCTATGAAATGTTACATGATAATTGGATATTCTTCGGGATTTTCTTTCAAGGCAAAGACAAACTTTCACTCTAAACTAACTATGATCGTCAATAACTATTGCGTGAATTTTAATAGTCAACTAATAAACCAACCACATTAGAATTTGAAACCGAATAGATCAAAATGAAAAATTATGTATGTTAACGCAAGATTTCAATAAGAACTTGAATTTGGTTACTCGTGCCTACTAGGGAGATATTTCAATTAAAGGAAATCATAACACACGAAACAATACAATCAATTATAAGTGATATGAATGATGACATTACCAAAAATGTAAGTGAAGGGCTCGGAAATTTATGGTGTTGATGGGAATGATAGATCTCAAAGACAACTTAATGATGTTGTTGGAAAGGGAGATATAATTGTGGAGGGATGGATTTAGTTTATAATAGGGAATAAACTCAATATACCCACTTGAATGGGTTGTTTATCTCATATATAGTGAGATTGGTTAAATTCAGCTTATCATGTTCATGAGGGTAGGAGAGGGAGGTGAAGCTTAACAATCCTCCACAAGGAAAATATAAGCTTGCATATAAAGGTAAATGGAATGTTAGGGGGCTAATTTGATGCAAAGAAATGGTGTATTATTCCTCTCTAAATGCACATCATGAGGTCATGTTTAAGATTCACCATTCGGAAGCTGCTAGAAGACTAGAGTGTACGCACAAGAGAGAAGCTAAAGATATTGTGGGTTGAGAAGAGGGCCAAGAAGGCCCTTTCTAGTTCTTCCTCTTTTAGATTGGAGACACAATATTTAATAGTGTTTATAAGGTATATAGTAAATATGATATGGATTGTCAAGCATATGCTGGCAAGGGTGTTGTTGGAATGTCACAGTGGAAAAAATGATCTAATGGATAAATGAATGTCTACTTCCAAAGAAAATTTCAATGTTGACTAGCAACTTGGGGGGGAGCTAATGGTTCCCTAAGATAGGTCAATTTCTTGCAATGGATTAAAGATCAACTTCTTCTACAAAGTCTCATGAAGAATATGATTATGCAGTAAATTCACGTGAAAATTTGGAAGTCAAAGTCTAGGACTCATTACAAAGAACTGGTTCAAATAGTCACCACTAAGTTTTGAATGGAATCTAGAATTTTACTTTCTCAAAATTGAATGAAGTTGGAACCACTATGAAACAACCCTAAACAATTAATGTTAATATTCAAAATTTATGTAAAAGTTGACATTATCCTTATCTTTCCTTTTCAAAAAGGAAATATAAGGAGAATGTTAAGTTTTAATTTAACTTTAAAAATTAAATAATACCATTAATTACTAGGGTTAGGTTTTGTAGGTCCCTCTAGTTAAGATATTTCTTTTCCTTTTAAGTATTTAAAAAAAAAAAATATTTGGTGGTCATTAGCTATGTTGTGCTACATTCTTCAGATTTGGTTAGTTTAATAGAGAACTAGTCACTTTGGTGTTTTAAGGTTGGTTCATTACAAGACCATCCTTAGCCGATCTAAACCACCAAACTAGACTAGTACAACTCTAAAACCATCGAGACCAATCAATTCCACTAGTTCTAGGCTAGTTCCAATAAGAGTGTGCCCTTCTCATATTCCTCTCAAGTAATTTTGATGGATCCTTTCAGGAATAGTGATTTGGAGAGTGTCATAAACTGTTGTATTGTTGTAAGCACCTAAGGTCATAAGTAGTTAAAACTTGAAAAACAAAAATGTTCACAGAACTAGTACAAACATCCTAAAACACATTTAGTGAGGATGTGCATGTAAGGAACTATTACAGACCTCCCAAGATACTTAGTGTGGATGTGCATGACCAAAAAGCATGAGGAAAAATGATCCACCCTCAAAGACCCTACCCAAAACATTGAAGTGTGGTGAAAAACAAATTGCTGGTAGGCCATTAATGCTACCAACGATCATTCCCTCTCCAATTTCACAAGAAGATCCTACTCAAGCCACCTCCTCCACTATGGTTATAATATGTTCTTGCAACTATGTGAGCTACAAGAAATTAAAACTACCTTGGAATCTCCACAAATATTAGGGAACTGGACTTCTCTACATGCCCCAACTATTTTGGGTTCATTGATTAGTTAACTGGATGATCATTGATTTTGACTGAAATCCAACTTCTTAAATGATGTTCCACTAGTTCCTCCAAAAGTGAGATCTAGTTTAACTGACAACAACTTGAGATATTGACCTTTATTGCTACAAATTAGCAATCCCATATGCAGAACTAAACTCTAACTCCTCCAACTCGAATTCATTGAGTAAACTAGGTGACACAATCCATGTCACACAAGTTAACATCATCCAAGTTGTCTGTTGATGTAGAAATTCAATTTTTTTCAATTTCATCAAGGAAAATTCAAATTGAGAATTTCTTGCTGCGTTTTTCAACACATAGTTGACTGGAATGTATTACGTTCACTATGAACTTGGCATGGTTCACATGTTAATTTCATAAGGTTTTGTGCTGATGTGGTTGTATGTGTTGTGTATATAAATAATAGGTTTCCATCTCTTGCTATTAGAAACAAGACTCCCTATGAAATGTGGTATGGCCACATTCCTTCGGTGGGGCATCTCGGGTTTTTGGTTCCTCCTGTTATGCCTTCATACCTAAGGAACACATCAAAAAACTCAATGCAATGAGTCACAAATGTATCCTCTCTAGGTACTCATACCTCCAAAGCATATTGTCTCTATGATGAAGTGAATAAGATGTTTATAATATCTATAGATATGATCTTTCTTGAGTCTTCTAAGATTGACAATGTTGTTGAGTGATAGCTTAATCATTTGGATAGATTTGAGCATGCAAAATATTTTCAAGAGTTTAGTAGTGATATTCAACATCTCCTTCTCTTATCTATATACTTTCTATGAAGAGCCTTGAAGAAATTAGGTTGAAGGAAATTCCTTTCCTTTCTCTATCAAGAAAGATCTAAGAGACTACTAGTAGCATGTAGCCAAATCTGACAAGCAGTAAGGGTACATGCAAGATACAATGAAAGGATTAATGCAAAGGATTGTATTGACTATATGTATGTCATCAAACATCTTTCATCCCACTTAGGATTCCTTGAATCGTCCCTGGTTAGTCATAAGATCATGTTGGTCACAAACTCTGTAGCTTAAATAAACAAGTGGTATTGCTCTTGATCTTCTAAGCTATGTAATAAACAAGTGAAAGGGAGAATACACGTAGAGGAAACACATAGAATGACTTTCAGTTCTTGTGACCATGCATGTCATTGAAGACACAATGGTATGACATTGATAAGAAAACTTTTAAGCTACAACGAGAGGTGTATTTCAAAAGGTGTGCGTTGTTTTCCATACCTAGGCTCCAAAGGGTTATGCATCAGATGGAGTCTTCATGCAGTCCTGATATTCTATCATACCTTGGGTTCCTTAGTGTCCTTATTTTTCTCCTCATCTCCTTGAGAGTCATATGTCATGCCATCTTTCTTCGTGGCCACTCAGAGACATAATTGTGTAGTTTCAATGAGGAGTGACTGTCGTGGGATGAGGCCCTGAGAGGAAACATTTACACAATTTTAGCTAGATGAAGGGAACTTATATGGGATGAGGCCTTGGGAGGACACATCTATGCAATTTCAGGATGCAAGGCAGATTAGGTAGTCAAGGGACAAAACTACACAGTTTCTGGAGAGAGTAGGTTTTAGCTGAGGGAAGGAAATTGGAGGAAACCACTGCACAGTTTTGAATGCTAAGGGAGGTTGGAATTTCTGCACATTTCACAATTCTGATAGGCAAGGGAAAATGTTCAAGGTTACATATGTGAAGTGCATAATTAAGGAAAGTTGGATGAGGCTAGGTTGTTAAGGAAACTCTGAAATTTGGCTAAGTGTGGGATTAGTGGAATTGATGTGAACAACGATAAAACTTGGCTATGATCACGCACTTGAAAACTTAGGGATACAACATAGACCATCCACAACATATAACACATACTTCATTTAATGTGACAACCTTTATGGAAGCTTATGGAAAGTGTGGCTCTGATGATAGACTTTGTGAGGATAAAGGCAACAATTTTCTAAGAGTGTGTGAAATGAGTGTGAAACATATCTCTATGGTGAGGACAACCCATTCTCATAAATATTTCCCGTTGAATCAAAACAAACCTCCCTTTGCATGACAAGCGATAACCCCTATGCCCAAAGATTACACATTCTATGTAAAAATAAAAGCATGAATGACTCTTAAGGTAAAAAGGGGAAGCTTGAGATCATCAACTTACCAATAAGTGACTAAGGAATAACTGATCACAATATCCATAGTAGGCTCCGAAATTTAAGTGCAGGCTAAAATTTTGGAGGGTGTTGTAGCCACTACAACATAGCCTTCACCTTCTTGCTATCTTCTTTTTCAACCAATGTCTTGAATTCTACGATCTTGGAGAACGCCTCATATTTCTTCCACATGAAGAAGATCCAACACTTCCGTGAGAAGTAATCAACAAAAATGACAAAATATTTATGTCTGACAGTGTAGGTTGTCGATAAAGGTACATAAACATCATAGTGGATCCTTTCTAGGACTGCATGTGCTTCGTTTCCCAGATCATGGAATGTGGATTTTATGTACTTCCACAACGTACATCCTTTGCATACATCATATTTCTTAAGTGCTCCTTTAGGGAGGCCAATGGTTATTTTTTATATAATATTTGAGTTACCATTATGCAAATGACCAAGTATTTTGCGCCAAAGTTCATCGACATCGTGACCTATACATTCTCTGCCTTATTGCTTAATGTAGCACAGTCTTCCACATCTAACTTATATAGGTTCTTCAAATGAACCTCAATCTGTTTCACCTGTCCTATGGCTATTTGTCTTAGGAATGCTTTTCCTTTGTTGAATATCACCTCACAACCATGGTAAACCAACCACTTGGTGAATGATAGTAGATGAACACCTAATCCTTTACCTTTACTTTTTTTTACTAGTGCCTCATACTGAAAATTTGAAGATAAAATATTTATTTTGTCTTAAATCAATGCCTTAAAATCCCCCTCTGTGTAGCAATGTCAAATGCAACAATAGACAAGTTGTCACTAATCATATCAACAAATATGAAAGCGAGAGAAAAGGAATTGGTGTCCGAGAAATCTTCTCAGTAATAGTTTTCATATTCTTCGTACTCGACTACTCCCACAAAACAAAGATCCTAACAAATTGTTGTATTTATATAAGATAACATGAATGGTAAGTAAAATAACAACCTCGATATAGGTGCAAGACAATAGTTGCCTATAAGGTAGCGAACCTAGGTCGCACTATCAGAGTCAATTTTGCAATTGTTAGATAATATTGCCTTAAATTGATATGTTTGTGTCTTAATTGTTAATTGTATTAAATAGGTTTCATATAAAGTGGCCATTATCTTAAATATAAAGTTTTCTCTTTAAATATTTTTGTTTCAAACTCTTTTTGTCTTAAGTATAAAGTTTTGTATTTAAATAATTGTGTCTTAAATATAAGGTTTTGTCTTTAAATGTTTCTCTCAAACTACTTTTGTCTTAAATATAAAGTTTTGTCTCAAAATATTTTCATCTTAAATTATTTTTGTCTTAAATATAAATTTTTGTCTTAAAATACTTTTGTCTCAAACTACATTTATCTTAAAATATTTTTGTCTTAAACTATTTTTTTCTCAAACTATTTTTGTCTTAAAGTTTATATTTAAGACAATTCAATTAATATTAAATTTTAACGTAAAATAACTAAAATAAAAAGTGATTTTTTAAGACAAAAGATTTATTTTGTCTTAAAAAACTGTCTTAAAAATACCCTTTGTGTAGTAGTGTTGTAATATCATGGCAAAGGAAAAAATGTAAATTTCAAGTAACAAATGCTTCTAGTCCATGCTATTTAGACAAAATAGGAGGAAATTAAGGATCAACATTATAATTCACTTTCCTTTGCGCACAATCAGTAGTCGGACAAAAACTAGAAGAAACAGATGAATAAAATGAATGAACTTTGACACAAACCAGAAAAAAAAAATAAGACACATAATGGTTGAATTTGATTTGCATGAGAAGATTGTGACTTTTCACTACTACATAAAGTGATGTTTCACGACAATTTTTGGGTAAATTTTCTTAACTTGAGATGAAAAAAAAACTTGTATATTGTGTTAAATATGTCTTTAAGCTCGTGTCTCAAAAATTATTGTCTTCAAAATTTGTCTATATAAAGACAATATGTAACACAAGCATTATGGTCTTTTAGGACACAATTTCATTGGTCTCTCTTGAGACAATTTCATTTTTGTCTCTCTTAAGACAACACTCAGAATTAGAGACAGTATGTCTTTAATACTAGTGAGACAATAATTTTTTTATTTAAAGATCACTTGCCTTTCTAGAGACAATATAAAACAATGAATCAAGAAATATTTCATCATTGAAATAAATCGATATAAAAAACATTTAATTAAAAATATATTATAAAATCATTGATTACATTGTGTTAGAGCACAGTGGAATCGAACCACTAACCTCCTACTTGTAATGCAGGTGCCCTCTCATTGAGCTAGCACACCTTAAAGAATTATGTGAAGAGTTATGGAAATCCCTAAAATTACATTTATATGCATGGATTTAAAAAAAAAAATTTCTTAACACATCATCTATAATATTTATAAAAACTATAATCATGCAAACCCTATTTTTAACTTACTAAACTAACTCAAGGGAGTTACTTGAATGTCCCACCCTCTAGCATGACCCGCACAGATTGTGGATTCCATTCAATGTATTGCTGCGATGCCATATTATCAGAAAAAAATGAATATGACCACGAAAATACCAATAATATCAATCATCCACAAAACTTGCTAAAAACATTGTTTCCATATTGCCAACATACTATACGTTGTAGGTGAATGAAATTTTCCTAATCACCTGAGATATTGATTTAAATTTCCCATCTTACATAATAATTTCAACCTAAATTTCGACCCATTTACAATGAAGTATCTTTACAAAAATAGAGCTAACATAGTCCATGTGGGCATTGATTTAAAATGCCCATTTCACGTAATAATTCAAAGTAAAAATATCATTGGCCTAAATTAAGTGGAAGAGTTACCAAGGAGACAATGGAAAACCTTCCTAAGTACCCCTAGGGTTCAACTTTGTTAAAATACTTTGTAACATTTGAAGTCTCATCAAAAATCATATTAAAATATACTATTAATTTGACAACATAAACTATCGTTACAAATTACACAGATAAAATTTGTAGCAGATATCTAACTCAAAGCGACAAAAAGTTGATATTAACTTGGAATATTGAACCAATATCTCAAAATTGATGTATCATAAATGAAGAACGGCTCAAGAGAACCAATCCTCACAAAATAACCCATAAATTAGTGATATTAGCAAGTGGATATATAGCCAGAAGATGTATGCATTATCATTCATTAGCCTCGAGAGGTAAATAGGACCTCTCAAGCTCGCAAAAGAGTCATATATATTGGAAAGGTAGAAACATTGTTGAAATATTTATGGAATATTAGTGAAATGAAAAATTTATAGATTCCAAACACTTTGGAATCTATTATTTCAGTACCGTAACTTGTAGTTTTTGGTGGTTGTACATCGGGGCAAGGGGTGAATAGTTTTTTTTGTTTTTTTATACAAAGTGAGGTCTCTAAACTCTATAAAGGTTATTAATGCCCTGTGTACATTAAGTATGTGCTTTTCATCTTACAGCAGATGAAAAAAGGCAATTTGGGTGGTTGGAGGGGGGAATTTTTAGTCCTATAACTACCTGTAAGATAAAATAATTATATTAATGCCCGAAAAATAACCATAAAACTTGCTCTATCTTTTTGTAGTTTTCAAGAGAATAATTTCTTCCCTTGAAAACTACAAAAAAATAGAGCATGCTATAGGAAACCACACAAATCTCGCAAGTGCAAACAACCCAAAATTTAAATTAAAAAAGTCAGTGTGTCTACAAGAAACTATTGCATTCCATTCTCCTACGCAAATGTGAAGCAACCAACAAGTAACTAGCTGTCAGGACCGAATAAGATGCAAAATTTTTAGCTACCCTTTGAGTGTTATTTTGTGCATTGAAATGGAGAGAAGAGTCAAGACATCGTCATTTATTTGTTTACTTTTTTAAAATGTTATTTTACTTCATGAAACAAAGAGTTACATAATGAAGCAAGAGTTACATCTAACAACATGACTGCAAGGAAATTACCTAACTACAAAAGCAGAAAATGCTAACATATGAGTATGTACCATAATAATCAAGAAGGTGTTCATCATCTTTATGAAAAACTTAGAATTTATAATTTACAAGCAAGGCCAATTCGTACTAAAAAAGCCTCAATTCCCCTAACAACTATGGGAGGAAGGTTCATCATGGAAAGAAGACATACACCTAGATTTCTACAAAGCCATTAACCACCAACTAAACTGTGTGCCATAAAACGTTGTAGCTGCTTATAATTATCTGAGTGTCCCCAAGGAGATGGTCTTTCCAAGGAAACAAAACTGAGAAAACAATTAGATTAGTCCTGAAATTGTGCTAAAAAAGTCTTGGTGGACATGAATCTCCACTAGACATGCTCTGCTGGAGATGCACCTCTGTTTCAAAACTTGCATGTAGTATTTGTAATGCCAACATTATGAAACAACTTAGTTATTTATCATTTTAAGTTTTTTATTCTTCATGCATTCAAATATATTATATAAGACAACAATTGTTCACAATCTGAACATTAAAACTTTTTATTGCAATGCATATCATAAAAATTGTGAACATGATAAGATGTATGCATACTAAATTACTTACCTCTACAGCTTGAAATTCATCAAAATGGGTTGCTATGGCTTCCCACTGGCAGATAACCACATCAATGAAAAATGACCTTTACCCTTACTCTTATTTTTTACCTCAATATTCCGAAACTCCATGTATAAATGATGACCAATAATGGAATCATCCTCATACCTTAAAATCAATCCAACATATAAGTATTAGAATCAATTTATCACATCTTCCTAAACAAATCAGATAAAGAATAGAACATGATGAAAGGACCCAGAATGAACCAAAACTAAGCGAAAAAGACAAGTTTTCCACAACAAGCCCTAGAGCTATAATTGTTTAATACCACTTGTCGTGATCCTACCTATGGTCCTACTCAACAAAGCAAGCATACTAAAATTTTTATTTCTTTTATGTAGTCTATTTCCAGAATCTCCACCTTATAACAATTAAGGCTTTGGGTATAAGTTCTAAAATTCTAACAAATGAACTCATAATAAGGCTAAGATGGCCTTCAAATCATGAGAATTGCAATAGTCTGTAAACCAGAATTTAACATCAAACACTCCATAATATATGCAGCTTTACCAGTAGGAAGTTCGATGTGAATCCCCCCCAATCCGCTCATTACGAAATGCTGAGATCTGAACTCCATGCTTAAGAGAACTATAGATATGGGGTTGAATGTCCTCTTGTTTTCATGTATGAAAGGCCAAAAGATAATGGTCACATTAATTAGTTGTTCTTAGAAATATTAAATGTAAAAAAACTATGCAACTAAAGAGAATCTAAAAAAACACAAATATAGATTTAATGGTTTGCAAGTATTGGCACCACCAAATAGGCACCCAATGATTTTTTTGATTGCAAAAATAGAGATCTTGTTATCTACAAAATATTTCGGAAGCACTACAACGGAACTGAGATGTTGATCATGAGGCAACCATGAACCAATTTACTTAGGAAAAATGCAATTTAAATAAAATATATTATAGCCAAAAGTACACTAAAGGTAAAATCCCAGCAAATTTATGTCTTTCTTTACACTTTATCACAACATAGGAAGAATGGAATCATTGCATTTTGATGATACCACCAAAATAGAAATGAAAATATGTTTTATACCTCAACTCGAATCTCACATAGCACTTTCAAAATCAACACGTGGGGAGTAGGATCAAGTTATTTTTATTCTTTGCTCTAGTCTCTACACAAGAAGGGAAGCCTTAGATCACAGACAAATAAAATCCATAGGGGCACAAAAATATTTGAGGCTATAACACTCACCCACAGGTTCCAATAATTGGAAATTCCCCTTCAACTACCTATATATGAAAGTAAATAAGCTACTTGACTCACAAAACATTTAAAAATTTGATTACATTCAAAGTGGAATAACACATTCTAGAACTACGATGTTGCACTACAAGGATCCTATTCTATTGTTATAACCTGCCAGGTACCAGCGATCCTTAAGCTTCTTACATAATACAGACACCCACGTGTCATGCTCGAGAGCGCTTCTGATTCCAGGAGGAATCGCCCGCAAGACAAATAACTAGAGGTTGAGATGTATTTCAATTGATATGTTCAAATGATTTTATTTATATCTACATTAATAACAAATAATTGATAAAAATCATGGTTTGATAAATGATACGAGAATCAAAAGAACTCAAAAAAATGATGCAATATTTGTTTATTACTGAACTCACAAAAATAAATGCAATTATGATTATGAAAAATGCACGAACGAGGAAGCAAAACAGAATTTACAGCAAGCAGCAATTTCTGTTGAGGTTGAAAACAGAATGGAAACATACACAAATATTAATTTAAGGCCAAGCATGTGACCCAATGCAAGTATATGATGGCAAACCTACTGATTTAAATGCAAAAACATCAATTACAATGATCATTTATGGATGTCATAATAAATATAATGTTGTTGTTTTTCATATTTCTGTATGTTTTCTTATGCTTAAATGCACAGAAACTGAGAAACATAATAAAGGTGAAATTACAATAAGCTAATCTTGCTGAGTTTTGTCTAAAATAGTACTAAAATAACCTATATGCCTACTTAGATATGTGAAAGATGTGTGGTGTTCAATGTTTGATGCAAAAATTCATTTTAAATGAGAGATCACGAACATAAGATTCTGTAAACGAATGCATTTTATGGAGTAAAAAGAAAATGAAAGGATAAAAAGTGAATAGGGTGGAAGACAATCAGAAGCACATCACTAAAGACTTAGTAAGAAAACATAATAGGTACATATGAAAGCCTAATAAACTATTGGTCACAAATGAAAATTTGTCTTTATTATCAAAAGCAGTTGGTAGAATAGTGTCCTAACAAGTTTGGACAACACACGCCATTGTACAAATCAACTATGCTCAATGGAACAATACTAGTAATAATACAACAGAACCAATCCACCATCAAAGATACTCCATGCTAGTACTTCATCTCAATCTCTCTATGAGAAATAAACACAAAAGAAGGGAAAGGTGAAAACACAAAGATCTGGCACAAGAAAATCAAACCATTCCCTTTGCTTGTTAGTATAAATAGAACTAGAGTGACAAAAGAATGAGCACGAAGATTTTTTACAAGAAAATTAAACCCTTCTCTTTTCTTGTTACAATATATAGAACTAGAATGAAAAAAAGAATGAGGATAAGGGAGGAACTAAGTTTAACTAATGATGGTTAACATCTTTTTTGTACTTCTATGTTTTCGTATGACTCACTCTTTGGAATGATCTCCATAGTAGTCAATATTTTTCCTTCCACTGCCTTGCATGTAAGAACAAGCTTTTGCACTTTTGGCAGCTCTAAAAGATTATAATCAACTTATTAGATAAAATAATAACTATCAAAGGGCAGAAGTAAAAGGCATCCTACAAAATAGGATTATAATCAGTTAGAAATTTTAAAAGAACATATTATTCATAACCATTTGTAGTGAAAGTGAAAAATATTAAATTAAAATGTATCACTGGTCATTTCAACAAATTTCAACAATTTTTTCATGACATTAGATGTGCCCTCATCCACATTAATTCTGTTGTCAACAGAATTAATGTGGATGAAAGCACATCTAGTGTTGTGAAAAAATTGTTGAGACACGAGGAAAATCTCTGTGACTCCTTGTATCTCCCTGAGGAAGTGAAACCACTGAGGTTCTATGTGGAATTGATAGTCCAATTGATCAATAAAGGTAAGGGAGATGAATAACTAACCAAGATCTGGGGTGAAATTAGGAAAATAGAGGATGATAGCAATGTCGATTGGTTCATATACTCGGGGTTGATGTTTGTCATCTCTTTATTGATTTTACCCCATGCCTTGGTTAGTTTTTCATCAGTGCCAAAGTGATTGATGATTATACCACAATATTTCAACACTTCAACTCCCTCATTTTTATTGATCAATTAGAATACATAGCACCTCAGTGATTTCACTTCCTTGGGGAGATACAATGAGTCATAAACTTTCAACAAATTTTCCTTGACACTATATATGCTTTCTTCCACATCAGTTTTGGGCAAGTGAAACATGTAGGTTCTCAGAGCAAATTGAATTTGATTGAGCTTCCGTATGTGTGTAGCGAATTTCACTCATCTCTCTCCAATGAGATCTATCACATTTTGGTGTTTGGTAAATGTAGTTATAGTTTGTCTAGTTATTAATCTAGACGAATAACTAGAGGTTGGGATGTATTTCAATTGACATGTTCAAATAATCTTATTAAAATCTACATTAATAACAAAGAAATGCCCAAAACATATCGATTCTCTACCCTTCCAACCATGTTCCTGAAGCATTTGAAACATAGCCAAAAAAAATAATATCTAATAAACTACCACATCCTCTTCTTCTCCTATAGATTTTCCCCTTCACACTACATGTCTATAATAATACTTCCAGAATCCATACTCATTTTCTCCAAAGATTCGATCTTGTGGATTGTTTCATTATAAGTAGTCTTGAGTTCTAGCCCATAAACCCATATTTAAACATTCACAAATAGTTACCTTCACCATGTTTATCATCCATATGGCCAGCTAATATGGATTGAATTTCCTGCTTTAAATTTCCATGCTTGGCATACCAAGAAGAGATTATGTCAACCCAAAGAACTATCAAGAGCTATCACTAGTGACAATGACTATCAGTAAAGAACAAATAAGGCATACATAGATTGAAAAATACATATTCCCACTGATACCATCAACTTAGGGAGAAGTCTAGTGAAATGTCCTTTCAAAGAAACAAAATTCTTCCAATCCAAGTGTGTCATCAAGTTAGATTTTCCTATGGAGGAATCTAGAAACTTGTTAACATAAAGCTTCCTAGAAATATGAAAATTTCGAAAATAGACAAACCTCTGGCATGGGGATATTTTGATGGTGTCAAGGATTCCCACATATGTGTGAAGCAGGGAACATCCCATTCTTGGATGAAAGTCATTTTATTTCTTTCAAACATGTTGTTGGGAAATGGGATAACAATCAAATGAAATGTATGCTTCATTGTTTCTTCTTAAAATTGCATGAATAACTTACCCAATACCCTCTGTTAACCATTGAGGATAGGGTTACTTCTAAATTTTACATTATTTTCATTTTTCTATACTCTGAAATCAACTTCTCCATTGCCCTGCCATGAATATAAGAATGCATGGGACAAGAAGTTATATGCAAATATAAATTAAACATTCAATGTTATAGATGCATATATTTCTCTTGTAAACATAAAAACCATAAAGGATAACATAAACATCATTTAAATTCACCATAAATAGGTATCCGAAATGGAAACATGCTACAAACTTGACCCCTAAAAAATTAGGAAATAGGGAAAATTATATTGAAAAATTGAATGTCAAGGATGGTTGTAGCTGCCCAAAAACTCCACAAACCAGTAAAAAACTATAGTTATCACTTCCAAAAACACGACAAAACAATAAGGATGTCCATGTCATCCTTATAATATAAATCCCTTCTTGTTGAACCACCCTTTCTCAAGTTCCCCTTGCTCAAACCACCCTTTCTCAATTTTTTGTGTTGAAATCTCCCTTGCTCAAGCCTCAAACAATGTAGATAAATGATTAAGGATGTTTCACCCAACCATATGCTCTTTGTTGCTGATACTCTCTTGCTAATAGGGCCACCCCTAAAATGGGATGGTGAGTCCTTAAGGACAAGTTTATCCTATGGTTGGCTATGTTCCTCTCAAACAGCTCAATTTCCCAGCAAATCACAGTGTGTTAACTCCTACAGTGATTCTAACCCACAAGTTGTGTTTCCGCTTAATCTACACAACCCAAAGAATGGGATACCCTTCTCTACCATATAGTGCCTACGGTCATCCCACTTCCCTCCAATGCTCCACCACACATACACCAAGAAATCTCTCAACTAGGGATACCAAGAATTCTCAGTTATAATGGAGTTGCCTCAATGACAATAATTCCTTGTGAACAGTAGCACAACTCCAACATGGAATACATAACAACAAATCATTCTATTACAAGTCATAGTTCTACAACCTAGGCTCTTAGGCAACCTCTCGAAGGAAAGAATGGCAGAAGATCCCCACATCAACTCGAAGACTAGAATATATTTGCATATCGCCATCTAGCTGGTATCATGGATAATTGTGGTTTTCGGGGCCTTTGGCAGCTATTCGGTTTTAGCCTTATAAAAGTAAAGTGTTTGTTTTCCCTTGTATAAATAAGGGAAGCACTCACCTCATTTTGTCACCACTACTTGTGGAGGATTAATACTACTTCTCCCTTTACTAATTCACTATGGATGAATGACTTATGCAACCTCTTGGAGAGATTATTTATATATGCATTCTCAAATTTAATGGATGACTCATGATTAGGGTTTCATGGATGAGCATCAGTTTACTAGTAAGTATTCTTTCTAAATCATTGTGGATTTGTTTGATGATTGTATGAAGTGTGGATGTGCTTATCATTGACATCAATAGAGTGAAACAGATAATACTGCATATGCACTAGTAGAAGCAAGAGATGCACAGTCATTTTGGAAAGCATATTTAATTTTCAAGATAATTTTTCAAGCCAAATCTGTACATTTGCATCTATAAACCAACAAAGCATAATTAACTTGTAAGACTATTAGTCAAGACAAATCCATACATTTGCATCTATAAACCAACAAAGCATACTTAATTTGTATGACAATTAGTCAAGTCAAATCCATACAATCATCTATAAACCAACAATGTTTGTCAAAAAATTATATGAAGATTTGTATGCTTCATTTTATCTCATGTACACTGAAATCATTTTAGAAGTTGACTACTTTGCATGAATGCATGAGCCTCAAATATCTTTTTTCATATCATGGATGAATTTCCCTAACACTTGAATATTATATTCAACCCTTTCTCTCCATTCCAAACTCCTTTATAAAACAAATGTCACCATTTCCAAAGATGAGGAGATACAAGTAGAGGAGTACTACAAACCCCGATTGCATTGATATTTTTCTGCTTGACGTCAGCAACAGAGTGTTAATATGTGACCTTTTCTAAAGAAGTCACAAAAGCATCTTGTTGTGCTTGCATACACATGGCAGAAGTAACATGAATTGCATTATGGAAACCTTCAAGGCACTAGTAGATAACCACCTCATCATCACTTTGGTCAAAAGGAACATAGAATCCTACTAGCATTGGAAACCAGCAAACCTTCGCCATGAATCATAAGATTACCGTATTTGTAGCAGCATAATACACGCACCTGTAGCTCCCATAACAAGAGTTTTGTTACATTTTATTCAGAAGACTCAATCTACAATAGATCATTGCATCATGACATTGTTAAATTCACATACTCATACTTGTGAGCTTTTCCTTAAACTACTCTTGCATGTGAAAAATAAGATGATCAATCATTTCCAAAGCTTTTTCTTCCCCCCTTTTACAAATTATAATATTTAGTATACTATCTATATATAAGCTTCTATTTGCATTTATTGGAAGTTTATTTTGTGACATCAAATTATCATCTTCAAATTCATTTCATTTTTCACAATACTATCATACAAGTATCCCATATAGCCATCTCGTAAGTATATTTAGTATATATTCATATTGATATCTGCCGAATTATCCAGTTCAAACATGTTGAAACTTGAACAACTAAAACATCCTTTTCCTCCTCTTTGTCTTATTTTTCAATGCTCCTTGTTATAGTGTCCATAATTCCATTTGCTTTGTGATGCTTCATGATATGTCCTTTGTTGTTGCTATGAATGCACGTGTATAATTACCGTAGTCTTCTTACACATAGGTAGAAGTCGTGTTGATGGTTCATTCATGGTATAATTATTTGATCACATTACACATATATAATCATTATGAAAGCTAGTAAGCATGCCATATATGTGAGTTTGAATGAAAACATTTTGAATGCATGGTCATTAATTGCAAGTAATGTAGATGCATGTACGTGATTCTTGAAAAACACTAATTTTTTTTTGAAAGTGAGTGCATTGTTTATGTGCACTCGCTATGATAGGATTTGATTTTGTTATGGGTAATTGGTAATTGTGATAACATGTGTTCCTTTTAAAGACTGCAAATAGTAATATGCCTAGATACAGTGGACTCTTGCTAAATTTATTTTTGTGCTTCTAATTTGGATTTTTCATATAGACAATAAGATAACAAGTAATTCTTGCACGTTTAAAATTATGAAGTCATCCAGCTGTATCACACAGTCCCAATGTACTATATATAAACTACTATTGGATAAATGCTGCAATGAGAATTTCACATGGGATGCGACTATTTCACCCGTATTATAGAGTCTCAATGTATACAAGCCACCTATTGCTATATATGATTTTTTTACGGACAAATGTTGTTCTTTTTAAATGCTATATCCAAAACTACTACTAAGGGTTGTGTGCAAATCTTGTATCATTTGCATAAGAATTCACTATGATTTGGATGCACATTTTTCTAGGTTTTCCCTCTATAATGACTATTGTTCAATGGGGGATGCTATGATTAAATGCAGAGCATAAGTGAATTCCCTTTTGTACTGATTAATGGCCTCTAGTGTCACTTTGGCAATGAGATTTCAT
>Ga0099853_1000003_pt1 | contig 21626 bp, 28 predicted proteins | sample In2P11_FD_77060 | JGI IMG/M metagenome (GOLD analysis project Ga0099853, IMG submission 77060) | Clean room microbial communities from NASA Spacecraft Assembly Facility at Jet Propulsion Laboratory, Pasadena, California, USA -... ... | reverse complement strand
GGTCAGTATCCTTCTGGGTAGTGGGCTTAGCCTTGATTCCGAGTGACTTCAGTATACCAGCAATATCCTCTGGTGTCGAATCGATAGGCGCTAGGACGGAGAGACCGTTATTGTGGCTATTAGTGTGGTGAATATAGCCGCTACCTGGGTTTGTCACTGCTCTCTTGAAATCAATAGTTACACCATTGTCCATCTCCTTACGGTATGTCTTACCGTTAGGCGCATATAGTAGTTTTCTATTATCAGTTAGCTTCAAAAGACCTGTAGATGAGTCTTTTTCATACTCTCTGTGCCATACACCCTGCTCTTTGTTGAATGTTAAATCATCCTCCATCATCTTCTCCATTTCTTCTCCCCAGCCATTAGTGACCTTAAGATCGAAACGAAGTTCCTCTTGCCCATTCTTGTTTAGGACTCTTTGTACACGGACATCAAAATCCTTGATCTGTTCCGCGTCAATAGAAGCACTTAGACCGTGGGTTGCTAAGGCTTTGTCATTCTTCACGCTATCAATAGCGGTTTGTAGGGAGTATCCGCCTGCGTGAGCCTTAGTCCAATCATCGGTGTCTTCCGTCAGAGGAGTGGTAGAAGGTGCTGGGAGAATATTCTTAGGTGCCAACTTACCGGAAGCTTCAGCGTTTACAGCGCTCCACTTTCCATATGCTTTTTGGTACTCGACTACTTTTGCTAGGTGGTCAGCTACCTTCTTATCATACTCAGCTTTCTTGTTGAGCCAATTCTTTTTCTCCTCGTCTTGATTCTCAATGCCCTTCTTAATACCTGACTTTGCGGCTTCTCCCATCTCAGGGGTAAGGTACATAGATGTGACTAGCTCATCGATGTACTGCTCTTCACCGTTTAGGACACTTTGAATCTTAGACCACTTACCGCTTTGCTGTACGCTAGAAGCCTTCTTGTGCTCATTGGCATTATAACGTTCTTCAACGCTCTTTAGCCATTCGCCATCAGTATCCCAAATAACCTGAGGGGGGTTTGAGTAATTTTCTACGGGCGGTGCAACAGGCTCTACAGGAGCAGGGGTCCCATACAGTGGATCAGACTTATTAGCTTCCATATCTACATACTCAATACCAGAACCATTGACAAATCCGTTATCAGTGTTAGGCTTGACCTTTGGTTGAAGGGCGTTAGCATCAGCACCAGCGAATTTTTTCGGAGTGTAGTTTGTAGTATAGAATGCGGGCTTACGTGCGATTAGGTCTTCACGTCGGGCCTTAAGCTTTTCCTTTAGTAGATCACTATCCTTCTGATCAAAGTTCATTTTATCAACTAGATCGTCAATTTGGCTAGGGGTAATTGCCTCGACCTTAGAGATTGAATCATAAATCTGTTCTTTGGTGATTCCTGAGAATGCGTTAGCAGACTTAGGATTAGAGCCATCAAGGAGACTCTCCAACTCAGTCACCTTATCTCCAAATTTAGCACCCTTTGGGTCACCCATAGCACGGAAGAGCAGGGACCCTCCTGGGTCAACGCGAACAGGCGCACCATCGACAGTCATAACATTGTCATAGGCTTCACCAGCAACGTCCCAGTTGGCTAGCCAAGCGTCCATAGCAAAGCCTTCGGCAAGCTTAGCCTTGTACGCTGGGTCATTCAGCTTGTCCTTTAGATCAGGAGTAGCATTTTCTAGAATCTTTGAAGCAGTACCCAGTGTATCAGCCCCATAATTGGTTAGTTCTAGCTTAGAGGTGTCAATTCCTGCCATTTGGTAAAGCTTGTCAGCTAGGACTTCGTTCTTAGCATGAAGCTCAGTTTTTGAGTGCTTGATGTAGTACTTCTGACCATCAGGACTCTCAAAAATACCACCAGGGTTTGATCCACCTGGGCCAGAAAGTTTCTTCCATCTGGTAGAATCTAGAATTTCGGCTTCGGGAGTAGCTGAATACCCTTCGGGGAAAGTAACCTTCTTGTTCTTAGCAGATAGGTTCTTAGCAGTTCCGGCAATTGATGCAGCAGGATAGCCATAACCAGTTGAGCTTTCCCACTTGCCATCTGAATTCTTAGTTGCCTTGGTGTTATGAATTTCTACAATGGTACCCGTTGGGAAACTATTTAGAGCTTCAACTGACAGGTCAGTGTCCACTTCGTCCTCTACAGGTGTGGTAGTGTTCGCTCCGCCCTTTTCACTTTCTGGGGGCAGACCGTTATAGAAATTGGTAGGCTTCTCTAGGTCCATAACAGACTTTGCCTGAGAAGATGAATATTCACTATCACTAGTAGACTCAACGTTCTTCCACTTACCATTTTCCTGCTTAGCCATAGTAAAGCTGATACCAAGTCCTTCAGCGTAAGACTTGAAGTGTGTCCCAGCGGGCATAGCATCCATAGATTCGTCGGTAACATCTGACTTCTTTGCAGACATGAACGGCTTCTTGCCCTCCGATAACTTATTATCCTGTCCCTGGAGATGGGTAGCTGGGTCATCGGGGTATCCAGTGATGATTTCATGAATGTAATCATCTGACAGACTACCTATAGCGTCATCGACGGTTGCGTTTTCGTCATCTACAGTACCCCATGAGTTCTCACCCTTTTTCATATAAAGAAGCTTGCTCTTGTCGAATTCGATAGTGGAAACAATATCGCCCACAGGGAAATTCTCAAAATAATCAACGCCTGTGTTGTAAGGGTCGATTAGCTCTCCGTTGTATTGACCTGTATTCCCAGTCTGAGGAGCAGGAGACGTGCTTGTATTACCCCCGAAGGAGCCTACTTCTTCATAGGTAAACTCATCATCGGCGCTGTATGCCTTGATTTCATTTAGAACGTACTCATTACTGTTCTTTGTTGCTTTGGCACTGCTTGTACCGTTCGAAGCGTGGAATGTCCACTCATTGTCGTCTGTCTTAATCATGACATCGACATCATTAGGACCCGTTCCCCACTTATCCTTGATAGCAGAGCCAATAGGCATTGCATTTAGGTTATCTTCATTCAAATCCCCTGCAATAATTGGAACTCCGGGAACGACACCTACACCTACATCTTGGATAGCAGACTCATTCTCCTCCCCCTGAACATATGTGTAAGGAGAATTCGGGTACAATTCCTGAGCTTTCTCGGCCATCTCAGCGTCAGTCTCGTCGTCACCGACAGTTTCCTGATCAGAGAGGTAGTAAACGGCACCCCAAGTGTTATCTGCCTTCTTCTTGTAGAAGATTGCGTCACCCATATCATCTGTGGTCTTGATGAAATCTCCATCAGGAACAGAATTGAAGTATTCTTCAGTTAGGTCAGAACTATTTAGTTTGTCGCCGGTCTTGTTTGGAGATGTCTTCTCCATAGCGTCAGAAGATTTAGTCTCAGATCCGTTATCAGGAGTAGACCCTTGTACAGTCCAAGTACCCTCAGTCCCCAAGACTTTTTTCTTCATATCAGTATTTAGAACGGCTTCGCCATTTGCATCAGCCCAGCCCAGAGCTTTTTTAGTAAACTTTTCGCCGCTTGGAGAAGTAATTACCGTTCCAGGGAAGAATACACTGTTGCCCATGGACCATAAGGTATCTTTATTGATCGGAGTACCTGTTGGCTCAGAATCATTCTTGGGCGCGTGGTATTCACCAGGGTTAGTAGACCCGCCTAGTGAGTCCTGCATAACAGAAGAAACGTATGAAGGAGCAGAAGGACTGTCCTTTAGAGAATTTAGTTTCCACTTTCCATCTGGTTGTTTGACAAAATAGTTAGTGTCACCAGGACTAAAACTAATCCCGGCACCAATTGGCATTGCCTCAATATCTTCTGTTGTGACATCATTACCATTAAGCTTATCGCCTTCTGAGAATGACTTAGACCCAGATGTATCAACTGTTTCGGCAGGGTCTACCGAATACCCGTTATCAGCTAGGAACGGTCTCATATCCAAAGCAGATATGTAGGCGTCTCCCTCAGTAACAGCATCCGTCATAGTTGAAGCAGGGTAGGTTTTTGCGGTATCGTCATCCATTTTAGAGACGACTTTCCACTCCCCATTTTTCTGCTTTACAAAAGTGTTGAGTCCTGGTTTGGTTGTACCTCCAATATTGTATCCAGACCCTACCGGAGCATCGTTTAGTTCCTGTATAGTTGGAGACTGTGAAAGTTCACTAGATACGAGTGGATTATAGATAGGAGCAGGGTTATTGTCTTCATTAATAGGTCCTACTGAGTATCCGCGGTGAAGATTCATAATAATCAATGCGTAGACTCCGCTATCCTCAATCCCTCCGCTATCCTCATCTGTCCATGAGTTTTCCCCGTCCTTAATAAAGAAATTCCAACCATCTTCGGAATCAATCTTAGTTCCAACTGGGGCGTTTTCTAGTGCCTCCTTGGAAAGAGTCGCGAAAGTCAGCTTGGTGTTGGTAGGAATTTGTTCCCCACTAGTCTCAGATGACTCTACATCTGGAAAAGCTTCTTCATCTTCTGTGTTCTCAGGAGTAGTATCAATATCCTTTTTGGTTAGCTTGTGGGGCTGAGCAATGTGTGACTTACCAGTTTCAGGAACGGACACGACAATTTGACCCTTATTGACGCTAACAATTGTTGCATCATAAGTGGTGTTCTTGTTTTTGTAGTATGAAACTGAATCTCCGGCGTGAACAACATTGCCTTCAACGTCCTTAAAAAACTTACCCTTATCATCCTCGCCAAACTCAGCAACAAAGTCCTTAGCGGTTAGCTTCTTTGCTGTGTTTTGGGTCGGTGCAGGGGTTGGTTCTGGTGTAACAGGGGGGTCTAGATCAATAGCAGGAGTAGAGTCTGATTCCTGTCCCTGGTAGGGGCCAAAGGCCCAATCTTCATTACTGTCCTTGACTAATTTCTTTAGTTCAGAAGCCATCAACTTATCGCCGGTACGATCATTGATCCACCCGCTACCATTTGGATTCTTGTGGAACTTGGCACCATTTGGACCAGCTACAGCATTGGCTTCTGGATCAGGTGACAAGAAGTCAGTAATACTTACAAAGTCCTTGTCAATGGTCTCAAATCCTGGGTCCCAGGCTGGGGCAGACTCATTTTGCTCAGGTGCCTGTGGAGTCTCCTCAACTGGTTGAGTACCCTCATTGTCTTCGTCAAGAGGTGTTTCCATCAGGGTTTTTACCCAGTCGATGACTTCTTCATTTGAAGGTTCCTCAGACTGTGGGGTCTCTTCTGAGGATTCTTCAGTTCCCTCTCCATTACCGAGAGGATTAGTTGAAGTCCACTTGTCCTCGTCTTCTTTCAGAAGGTCAAATACTGTTTTAGCTGAGTAAGAACTACCTACTGAAGAAACCCAATTACCATCAGCGTCTTTTGTAAGACTGTACCCGTTCTCATCCTCTAATGCAGTCCCTTCGGGGGCATTATCAAGATCAGTAAGCTCTAGGGCTTGTTGATCAATTGGAGACTTAGTAGGTGCATCTTCTTGGGGAGTCTCAGGGGCATCGGATTCTTCCGTGGATGAGGAATTGTCCGCCTCCTTGTCCTTGACAGGAACAACTCTGATGCCATCGAATACCTGAGGAGTGACACCTGTGAACTGAGCGGCATTGTTTTCATTGGTAGCTAGGCGCATTTCCCACTGGTCGCCAGTCTTGGTGCGAGCAACAACAGCAAACTTCTTCTTTAGGGAGTTCTTGATAGAGCGCACAGAGCCGTCAGGCATGGTCATAGTAACCATACCTGTTGTAGGATCGTATACAGGATCAGATAGCTGAGCGTTTTCAGCGTCCTGGACATCCTTGTAGAATGCAAGATCGCCGGTAGCATCATTGATATTAGCTAGGGCTTTTTGAGGGGTAATGTTGCTACCATCATCAGTAGCCCATTTACCATTAGATAGACGCTTAGCAACAATCTTACCCTCGGAATCAACAAGGGTGTCACGAGGCTCTAGCTCATTAAGGTCCTTCTCAGTGAATGCAGAGCCGTCAACTAGGTCCCCAGACTCTAGTTCAATCTTGTTACTGACAGGAGGGGCTTCTTCCTCAACAGCCGGGGCTTGCTCTTCAGCGGCAGGTGCATCGGTGCTCTCAGAAGAGTCCTCTACATCCTGGTCAGCATTGTCAGAGGCGGCGTCAGAAGACTCAGGGTCCTTCTTTAGTGGGCCGACCATAACAGAGGCAAGATCAAGAGTCTTGTCCTGTACATCTTCTTTGGTAATGTCTGCACCAGTATTGTCATACCATGTATCAATGTCCTTACCAGCAATAAGTTCACCAGACTCAGGATCGTAGATACCAGTAGCTACAGGCTGTGCATCTAGGTATTCGTCAGTAAGGTCCGCCGATGAAACTTCTTGTGCCTCATTGATTAGTTCTTCCTCAGTGACAGGGGCAATATCATTCTGGGGCTGGTCATCAGACATTGACTCTTCTACGTCAGGAACAATTGAACCCTTATCCTTGACGGAGAAGAGGTGGTTCTTTGCAATTTGAGTCTTACCATTGGCAAAGGTAATTTGGGCAGAGTCAACAGAAGGATAGACTCCGGTAACGAAACCCATACCCTTCTTATCATGTTGTACTAGGTCACCATAGTGTACTTCGGCACCATCTTTGTCAGTAGTGCTCTTCTTCATGCCAGGAGCAACCTTGTCCAGCTTTAGGATTAGGTCAATGGCGTTGTCAAATGCCTGCGTAACTTCTTTGTTAGCAGTTGTTGGCAGTTCCAGTGGGGCAAGGTTATCTGCTTGCTTTTTCTGGAACTTGGGATCAGTGTCACTAGACTTACCGCTAGGTAGTACAACCTTAGCATTGACAATAGTCATAGACTTACCAGCAACGGCGTGCTTCTGACCGTCATCGGTTTGAACAATAGCGTTCTTACCGTCAGGGGTTACCTCTAGAGCGAGACCCGAAAGGTCCTTACCCTCCTTAGATGAATACCACTTGACGCGCGAGCGTCCCATTTCGATCCAGCGACCCTTAGAATCTCGGAGCTGTAGCTTTGCGCGTGCGCTACGCGCCGCTCGTGAGTTACCGTTAGCCATTATTCAACTAATCCTTCTGGTGGTTGTACATCTGATGTAGCTTCTGACATATCTATTTCTTCATCTGGCCCCGTAGGTGTCGGTGCTTCGGGTTCGCCTCCCTCTGAAGGCTCTAGCGTCTGTTCTAAGGCGCTTGTGGCTGTGGGATCGTTGGCCCCTAGCTGTTCGTCTCTCATGCCGTTGAAGATGCTTGCAAAGGCCAGTGAGAGTACTCTCTCCATTACTGGCTCGGACACAAGTCCCTTCTCCAGAGCCATACGCTTTGCTTCTTCAAGTTCACTAGGCTTGTCCGACTCAGCAAATCCATTTGCTCGTCTCCAAGCTTCGGCAGATAGAATACCGTTCTGGTAGCCCTGTGTTGCGGCTTCTGATTTTGAAGGCTTTGCAGTAATTGCAGAAGGGTCGTACCAGACAACGAGGTTCTTGATCTGATCCTCTGTGTACCCGTAGTTTAGAAGTATAGGGCGTAGGAACGCAGTTGTCAACTGGTCACAAATCAGGAGGATCAGAGGCTCAATGTGTGAAGAGTATAGAGATTCTTCAATAAGTATAGCATTAGAGTACTTTACATTTGACATACCCGCCGCAATGTCCTTGGGGATAGAAAGACCTGCAAGAATTCGGTCGAGAATGGTAGACATTTTCTCTGTAGTTGACTTGTCCTGAGGGCGTTGGAAGGTAATATGCTTGATACCTTCTACGGCATCCAAAGGTCCGCGAAGAATCAGAGGTGCAACAGTTGAGCCAGAGTTTTCATTCTGGATAGCGTCTGTAATAATACGCATCAACTCTTCTTCAAGGTCTGGCCCATTGTTGGTCTCAACGTCATCATCCTCATCTGTCATTTCTGCATCATTTTGGAAGAGGTTTGAGACATCATCAGGGATGTAAAGAATACCGTTGTTTAGCGCTGAGCGGGAGAATACGCGCTCTTGACGGGCTAGAAGGAGTAATTGCTCACAGAGGTCAAGAATAGCTCTTAGAGACGAGTCTGCTTCGTCTGAATACTGCGGGTGATTACGCCATAGACGTACCAAATAACCATCTTCACGGCTAATACGGCGATACTGCTCCTTCTTCATGTCACGACGAGTCTTGACAGAGATAGGTGAGTGCCTATCAGCAGATGTAGCCACAATCTCCTGTACGGAACGGGCCTGCCAGCGCTCAGGCTTAGTGAAAGTTTGCGGTTCTTTGATTAAAAAGCACTCGCCCGCTACGAACATGTTCAATCCCATGTTTCGCATCAGGCCAGAAGTGCCACCAACACCAGTTTCTAGTAGTTGGAGAATATTTACAGCCTCAGCTTTTAGCCCTTCGTCAATAGTGTCCTTTTCAAGGGACTCTACAGCAGAAGGAGTTAGCGAGGAGTTTGTGTTGTAGCCAACGTAAATGTTGACACGTGATAGTACATCAGCGATAAGGTTGGCACAGTAATGGATTTCACCGATAAGGTCATAGTATGTCCATGCTTCTTCTTGCCACTTATCTGCTTTTTGACGCTGATCAATTGCGTCTACTTCTTTGCTGTCGCGGAGGTCTACACGCTCGGCAGAAGCTACAATCGGACGTAGTGCCTTGTATGGTCTAGCTTTCATTGGCACCGCCGCTGGTTCAGGCGTAATGTTCTTGCGATCTAAGATTCCCATGCCTACGTCTTCCTGTAATCGTAATGGTCTCCCTATATTTTATCACAGAAGCGTACAAGGTGTATAGGATTTAGCCTAGGTTAGTCTTCAACAGTCCAGTAGCAGAAGACGCGGCAAGAACATCATTAATCCGGGGATTTACCTTCTCCAAAAGAACAACTGCGGCCCCAGCATACATAGAGACGCACCACGGGCAGGTAGATAGATACTGCAACATTGGATAGTCCTCAATATGCTCATCGAGATAGTCACGAATAAATTCCGTGATCTTATCCTCGATGGCAAGAGTAGTTAGCCGGTGTGTAGCTAGTGCAACAATTACAAATCTCATTGATTACCTGCCTCAATTAGTTGTTGAAGGTGGTCCATACATGCTACTGATCCTTTGAACATGAGTACTGATTCAGGGGCATCCATTACGCCGTCCATCAAGCACCAGACACATCCAAAAGGTTGCCCGGAAGTCTTTTGTCCACCGGATACGTCGCCGTAAAAGCCCGTTGGTGGGGCTTGTTCCCAATCGTCGCCAGGTCCCAATACATTCTCCTTATCCATTGACAGGTTTCACTCTCCAATGGGGTAGTCCACGGAAAGGATTCACACCGCGAAGCCTAGAGCCACAAGCACAACTGGTGGCACGGCTGAAAGTTACGACGTGATCATCTGTGGTTACAGTGTATACCCTCACACTCGGTCTGTCAAACTGGTCACGAGTAGCAGGCATAGAGAAATGTACGTAGGGTCCATTAATAGAATCCCGGATAATATAGAGGTTAGAATCTGTTAGGACAATCTTATTCGCATTGTCTGTAGAAGGAACACCGTCAACAGTGTACTCAGCCGGGAACAGACTGATTTGAATAGCGCTATCATTGTCCAAAATTCCAGTTACATCAGGCATCTCCTGCCTCTTTCCGTAGTCGGTACTGAATTGCCCCTCTGGTAACAGAGCAGGCATCTGCTAATTGACGCAGAGAGTAGTTTTGCTCATAGAGTTCTCTCAGAAGCACGTTCAGGTCGTGAGATTGCTGTCTAGAGAGTGCTCGCCTTGGGGTGTTGCGGGATACGCTAGCGGCCCCTTTAGCAAGCTCAGAGAGGCGTTGTACGGTCTCTGAGGGTAGTTCTCCGGGTGAGCGCCGTACGTCCGGCTCGTCTACGTCAAATTTATCGGAGGCAGTGCCTTTTGCGCCCCAAGTGGACACAGTTGTAGGGGAAACGTCGAGTGCTGAGGCAATACTACGGGCAGACCACCCTGACTCCTGTAAAGAAGACACATAATTGTACAGGTTCTCGGTTTCTTTGTTGTCTCTGTATGCGCGTAGCGTCCGCGCAAACTCATCTGGTAATATCATCTTTATCGAATACCGTTACTGGGTAGGAATTAGCCGTCTTTTGGTCACTTAGATAGAATTCTTCGCGTTCTGCGTCAATAACTGTCAAGTATTGATACTTGATGCAATCGATATGGTCCATGTAGAACTCTTTGAATCTTTTCACAGGGGGCATAAGGTAGTAATCGAGGTACGTAATGGTACGTGCCATATCGATCTTTGGATGGATTCCATAAGCAACCCAGATACTCTTGTCCTGGGATACGCGGATCGGGAGGTACACACCAGGGTACGATTGGTCAAAGTAGCGCTTTACCCTCTTCGGGAGAGGTTTTACAGCGGCCTTACTTAGGGTGACTTTACCATAGTACAGGTACATTACCCTAAACATTACACCAGAATACCCGGCAACGAAGAGCAGGAACACAAAAATAGTGATCGGTCCTGCACCATAAACTATAAATGAAGCGATAGATGAAATCACTAAGAAGAATGGGAAGATATACAGCAAAAAGTATGCAGTAAGTTTTCCTACCCAGTGATCAAAAATGGCTTCTGGGTAGAAAAGAAGTGCTTTGAACAGTGATTTCATTCCCTATCACTCAACTTCAGAGTAAACAGGGCCACAAGAACAGTGTAAATACCTGTCTCAGGTGAGTGCAGGAGGAAGCTAACGGCGGATACGAAGAGCATAATGATAGCCGCTATTACTAAGTAAGAATATCTCATTTAAACTCCGTAATTTAGTATTTCGAAGTTCAAAAGCATACAGAGAACTTCGGGCTTGATGTATATTGTCAATGTGTCTTCGTTTGTTTCTGGTGGGAACTCCTGGAACGGGTTTGTACCACACAACTCCAAATTATTAAGAACAAGCTTCAGACTCTCCCGGCTATCGGCTGTTACGGCAAGATAGGGGGAGTCTGAAGCTTGTTCTATTTCAATTGTGTGGTCCCAGGCGGTGATCTTCATCATTATACTATTATAGCACACCTGTATAGGGTAACTACGGCTTAGGGGCCGGGTCCTCAAATAATGGACCGTCGCCGCACAGACGATCAGACTCAAACTCAGAGCCATCTATAAATTCTATAATTGAACCACCCTCATGACAGGTAATTGATTTTACCCCTCTAGGATCACGGCTAAGATCATAAATAGAGTCAATTCCTGAAGAGTACTCTCGTGCTTCTCGACAAAGACCCTGGTATGGTTCTGTTTGTCCGGGATCAACCTCGCACATCTGTTCTACACTTTCGGCAAAAAATATAGCCGCCGCTGTGGCGGACTTAGATTCATTATTGAGTATAATATTGTTTCCGAGTTGTAGGACAGATATAGCGATAACCAGAGCGACAAAAAGGAATATGGACGTCTTGCTCAACCTAAACCTCGACGGTGTTTTGTCAGCTTGGAACGTTTTGCCACTCATCTCTAGGCCCCTCCCTATCTACCTTTTGCCGTAGTCTATCCCGTTCATCTTCGGCATCCCAAAGGCGATTCTTGTAACGACGAATCTCTTCGTTCTTCTCTTCAATTATCTTGTCTTTTTTGTCTAGTTCGTCGTGCGCTTGCTTTAGTTCAGCCCTGAGATTACTATTCTCCTCCACCTTTCGCTCATAATCATCCGCTTGTGTGTTACGGACCAACGCTTCTTGTTTTCTTATCCAGAAAAGCACGAAAATCATTGCAGAGATAAAAGTAGTAGGAAGACCAGCATTACCTAGGATTTCCATCGGGTCCATGATACTCCCTCCGATAATACACTACAGTCTTTTCGACTATATCAGTATATCATGTGGAGGTGTATGGGATTAACGGTAAATAACCAGCATTGTCATCTAAAGAGAGGGCAACAGCGGCAGATAATTCCTGTTGAGTGGGGTCAAATAGGTACGGTTTGGGCGGAGATGAGGCCAAATAGGAGACTTTTAGCTCATAAATGAAGTATTTCTCCATATAAGAGGAGGGAAGAGACCTAATTCGGGTCATATATTCCTCATTGGTGAATTTGATCATATCTTCAGCTACCAGAGACGTGTCTAAGGTGCGCCCGTCCAAAAACAGTCTGTTAACGTAGGCAGGAGACCGCCCCAGGATGAAAAGCTGGTCATCTGGTATCCGATACAGGTATGACAAACCAGGCTCTCTCAGAGCCGACAGGAGCATTGTAGGGGTATGATATTCAACCTCGTACGGAATATCTGGGTCAGCAGATATCCGCGAGGTCAAGGTGTTGTACGGGAGTGCATACGATGTCTCACCAATCGTGACAAAAACAGAAGTGTCTTCAAAATACACTTCATCAATCGGTTGAGTGATAGTAAATCTATTCGTAAATCTCATTGTACTCCTTGAAAAGGATGATCAGTGTATCATCCTCAGTAATTGGCGCTTCAAAGTTGTGGTCGAGACGGAAAGCTTGACCCTCAACCATGTGATTAAAATTGGTCATCTTGAAAATGGCCTCGTACTCGACAAGAGCTTGTTCTGGTGAAAGAGAACCAAGATATACGTCTTTATGTCCCGGAAAACGTAAGAATGTGTCCAAATTACTCCCCTACTACTTGAAAGACGGTCAGTCCTAGGGAGCGCCACATCTGCGTGATAGCGGGTTTATCCTCAAACACTCCTACTACATTATACTCGTTTCTGATGTGACGGTTGAATAGTTTGTACTTCATCTCCGAACCGTTACACATATCGTCCACGGGACGCATAATGAGGTCAAGATAATGGACATCGTAATAACCCATCCACATTTCAGTATCTTCCCGACACTTCTCAGTCCTGCCGGTCATTAGGATTACATCTGACTGTACTTCGCTAATGACCCGCAGGACGTCAAAGTTGGGTCGGTCTTGGATTACTTTTGTCTCATCGAAACGGTTTCGGCGCGTGACGTGTGACAGGGTTCCGTCAATATCAACAATGTAGACAGGCGGCAGAAGGGAATTTCGCTGGTAGGGTTCAATCTCCATCAGAAATCCCCGTCTGCTACCTGGAATACGGTGAGGCCAATCTCACGGTACATGCTGACAACCTGATTGCGATCATCAAATACACCGAGAATGTTGTACTTGTGGCGTACGTGCTCACCGAACATTTCGTGCTTTACAATGGAGTCCTTACGTTGATCACCAGACGCCCTCATGTACAGGAAATCATAGTTGACAATATAATGGTCCAGCCAACGCTCGGTCTCAGCGCGGCACCCCTCAGTTCGCCCTGACATCAGAACAATCGTGAAGTCCTGTGCCAGCAGGTTTACTACCCTGATTACATCATGATTGGGGTGATCATCAAACACTTTTGACTCATCATACGGACTACGATTGTGCATATTGGCTAGTGTTCCGTCAATATCCACAAGATATGCCTTAGGACGGGTCTCATTTGCCACATATTGCTCAAAAGCGGGGCCAGTTTCTACCTTGTAATCGTAGGGCTTGTAGTTCTTGACGAACTTCTGGTACATGTTGTGCATGACTTCTGTAGGTACAGCCTTATCGCCTCGCAGAGCGTTTCGGTCTAGGCAAACCTCTAGCGGAGTAGCAATAAAGTGGTCGTCAACAGAGAAGATAGCGTTGTGCTTGATTGCCAGCTTGTGAAGCTCCGTCAGGTTCTTACGTCGCAGATTGGTGTTATCTACAACAACTGTGTAACCCTTCTTTAGAGCATCCTCGATACCAGCGTTTTGAATAGCCGTCACTAGATTCTCGTCAGGTAGGACAGTCTTGACGCCAGGCTGTGAAATAAGCATGGCTCGGATATCGTCACGGTTGATTCGCAGTGCGCCATGATCCTTCACCATTGTCTCTGCCCAGGTAGTCTTACCTGAGGCGGGCAGACCTACAGTTGCGTATAGGGTACCTTCGGTCATGCTGTTTCCTCCTGTTCACGTTGTGCGGCGGTTGCCATTGTTGCGGGCGGGCGAACTTCTTTCCACGCCATTTCTGCTAGCTTTTTCTGGTCACCCTTATGAATGAGGAACATAGCCGCTTTACATTCAGTTTGTACTGCTTCTAGCGCGAATTCCTTCTGTGTCGGGAGCGCAGAAAGCTTGAACATAATACTGTTGTACTCGTGGTGCCAGTGAGACATCCAGCCTTCATATTCTTGTGCAAGTCTACGTGCTACCTCGGTAACCCAAGGGTGAAATTCATCAGGGACAATCTCAATGAGTCGATCCACGTTCCCATCTGTGACAAGTACATCATAGACGGTGCGCTCTGTCAAGCCGGTCAGGATACGGTGTAGGGCTATGTAGTCCTCTTGCTTGAACTTGATAAGGTCGCCATCTTCAGTAAGAGCAACAAGCCCCTCGGCGTTGTCACGGTTAGGTGCGTCGAGGACGTCAGCTAGAGTCTCGTACTGTGAGAAAGTCTCAGTGACATCCCCGTACCAAGCGTCTTGGTACCTTTCAGGATTGTATACGGTGCCATCGAACATAGACACCCCTCCGAGAAGTACAAGACTTTCTCTATCTCCGTATGAGACCACAATCCTGTTCTGAGGATAAATTATCTCTACAAGTAATGTAGTTCGAAAAGAATGCCGTGGGTACACATGGGGACGTGCCTGAATCCATTCTGTTGCCCATAAGGCTTGCTCAGAAGTAAATGACCCACGAGTCGCAACATTTGTAGACCCATCAGGTCCGCGATAAATAATACCCAATGACCCATCCATCTTATCAGAAACACCTTGAAGCCTTGTGTCAGGGGTAGGAGGATTCGTCAATTGTGAGTAATTGAAAAACTTAGGGAAGGGTCGGGCGACAATTTCGTCAGTCTCAGTATTGTATATTAGTCCCCGACAAGTGACAGTAGCGTCTGTCCAATGACTCTCATACTGCGCTTTTTCAGTGTAATTCAAAATGCAGTACGGGAACTCAGGGTGGAATTGGGCGCGGATATACCCAGCGTTGTAGTCATCGATCAACTGTGTTTCGTCAATTATATCTCTGAGATGTGTCATAGTGGTCCTTCCAAATCGTAATCTAAAAAAGTGTGGAATATGGTACAATTATTGTATGGTAAAAATAATAGATTGGGTTCCGCTTGACCCGAAAATCAAGCAGTGGCACGGGCAGGGTAAGTCCCCATATTTTATGTCTAAAGAATTAGGTTTAAGCCGAGAGACTCTAGTAAAGCATATGGAACAATCACTCGGACTGGTCACCAAGAAAAATGGCCCCCGTACACCGATACAGTGGGTGTCTAATGACGAAATTCGCTGTAAAGCGTGCAGTGAAGTAAAACCCAAAGAGGAGTTTTATACTCAAAGAACTAACCCATACCAAAACTATTCCGGCAAATGCAAAAAATGCATCTCTGACCAAGAAAAATCAAGATATCACGAGTCAGAATTCTCTTGGAGAAAGAAACAGTACGACGTGAAGCTCTCAGCACAGCGACGGAATATCTCTTTTGATTTACCCGAAGACTACCTACAGTCCCTATTTACCATCCAAGAGGGATTATGTGCCTACACTCAACAGCCTATTCTTACTGTTGTCGGACAAGGACATATTCCACAAGCTCTTTCAGTCGATAGATTTGATACCTCTGTTGGGTATGTTGTAGGTAATATTGTATTAGTTACCCGCAGAGCTAATAGTATAAAACTAGATCAATCACTAGTCGAATTCAAAGAGTGGATGCCCCTCTGGTACGCCGAGGGATCAAAGGCGTTGCATAAAAATATTAGTCACTATCCTTTAGTGGAACACGCTTCCACACCCACATTGTAGGGTATACTCTTGGAATATCACGGTTGTTAGTACTCCAATAAGGCAATCCCGCCTGCCTGTCCTCTAGCCGCCGCAGTGCGACTACCTCAAACCTTGCCCCTATACTTGCACCAACATGTATAGTTTGCCCGGAACGGATATCATTCCACTCCATAGATTTAAATCTAGCTGTTGGTTCGTCGCTCATGTCCATCCCTTCTCTGATCGTAGGTGTTCTTCAACAATATCAATGGCTTCTTCAGGGTCATTGCCCGTGAGAAAAGCGAGAGTGTCGAAATAAGTCTGCATTCGGTTGATGTGTGAAACAAGGCCCAGAATCGTATCCTGGTCGTCAGTAGTTTCTACTGCTTCGCGGTCTTTGCGTACGTGACTGTCTCGGTAGTCGTCCATAAAGGCACGCGCCTCCTTTACAGCGCCGTTTTCTGAAATCCTGGGTGTGTTCATATGTATAGGATAGCAGATTTTGGGGCGTGTGTCAAGGTGAGGGTACGAAAAAGCCCCCGGAAACGGTGTGCGGATTCCGGGGACTTTTTCTAGTCTTATTAGATTGTAGGTAGGCCGTACATTACCTGAGACTCATTCACAAGCGCCTTCAGTGCATTAGGTCCATATTCTTCAGACCCGTTGTGATCCTCGCCAGGAATAAGCACACGCTTAGTGTTCCAACCTGCATTAGTGTAAGTGTCATATCCGATCTTAGACGCGGCTAGTGCATCGAAACCGTCACTAGTGTTACGTCCATCATCGAGACCGCCTACGTGCCAGCGCATAAGGAAATTAGACTTAACAGAAGCAGAAGGTGTTTGAGTAATAGCCATACCCGAAGTACCTCCACCACCTAGCATCATTGCGCCTCCACCTTGGAAAATGTTGTTGTAATCAGCAACAAGGTTATAAGACGCGATCTGAGCACCACCAGAGAACCCGGAGATGAAGATACGCTTCTTGTCGATGTTGTAGTAACGCATTTCCCAGTTGATGAAATTACGGAGCCAGGTAGTTGACGAATATGAACGCCACCAAGTGTACCCGTTACCTGTTTGAGGTGTGCGAGGAATAAGGTAGACAGCGTTAATTGACTTGGCTACATTCCCATAAAGGGGCGAAGTCCAAGTATTAGGATTACGATACTCATACCCACCGTCACCATGAAGATGAACAACTAGCGGGAACGGCCCTTGTTTTCCTGCAAGGTGGGCAGTACGTAGGTGATAGTATGACTGAATTCCTTGGGCGTCTTTATAGCCTAGGGCATCCCTGTTTTCGAAAGTCCCCCCGGACCCTCGCGAAGGATAAGGGTTATAAGCTAGAGAAGGTGTAGCTGTTGAGGCTGTTAGTGCGGAAGCGCCCGCTAGAGCGCCAGCACCCTTGATGATATTACGTCGAGTTAGTTGCATGTTATATCCCCCTTGTGTATGTAATGAAAAGCAACGTCTACTAGTGTAGCACACTCATCGACGCTAGTCAAAGCATATGCATTAGCACATAGAAGAGGGGTCCGAAGCCTGCGAACCCAATAAGGAATCCGCCCATGAAGCCGCGACGACCATCTTCTACGTAACCTACAAGGGATGTACCAAAGCCAACGATGAGTGAGAATATAATCATTAGGAATCACACAAATCGTCATATATTTCGGCTTTTTCTATAAGTTCTAGAATAGTCTCACGATCACAGGCGGCAATAAATTCAGCGTCTTCGTCAGACATTTCGGAAAATTCAGAGCAATCATGGGACCATTCTTGGTAGAATGGGCTATCAGAATTACGAGTAATATTTTTTGGGCCATGTAGTGAGTAGGGCCACCGACCATAATCTACTCCGTATTCTCCTGAGTCACTATCATAATCAATATAACGAGGTCCTGGGGTGGCTTTTTGTGCTAGTTCACGAAGGCGTTTATAATCAGTCATTGCTTTTTACGTCCTCTCGGGGTCATGGGTAGATCGGAAGCGTTAATTTCACGCCAATCTGTTAGTTCAGCACGATATTGACGGTAGAAAGTAACACCTGGCTTGCCAATAAGGTCAAGGGAATCGGGGCCAAAGTCTCGGGGATTGGAGGTTTCGGCTAGAAGATTACCGTCTTCGTCAATTGCTTGAAACCATCTACCGGGAACGGTAGCTTTTTCTACCTCGCGGGCTACAAGGTAGTCGTCATAGGCGGTCATTTAGTAAGTCCCTCGTTTCGCATAGATTGGTGGGTGTCAAGGATAAAAGCAGTGTAGTGCAGGGCTTCATCTTTTGGGAGGTCGAAAACTCGCTCGACTTCCTCAGAGATATAACCAATAGTGTCTTCATGGTCAAGCATGATCGTCTACTTCCGGTAGTAGGGGTACAATATCTTTGAAACCTTCATAGGCGAGGTCAGCTAGAGCGTTTAGCTCGTCGTCTGTACCATTTTCTAGGATATGGATAAGCGTCTCAATGTCCATTCTTGAACTCCTCTGCGGCTAGGCGGATTTCTGTGTGATCAATGAATTGACCGTGGATTTCTACGCCATTGGCAAGGCAATAGAGGGCCTGGGTTGCGAAAGAGGGTGCGACAGCTTTAAGGACCGCGTACATCTTATCCTCAGGGGCAAGCGACGGGCACGTATTGTAGGCGTGCATTGCCTCATCGACCAGGGGATTGATTCTCAGGTGGGCCATTATTCTCCTTCTAGGTGGGGGAGCATCAGTTCTAGCAGGGCGTGTAGTTCCTCGCGCATTCCGTCTTGGTCCTGTTGTTCCCAATGCTCGACCTCACGGCCATTGAGCAGGAGGGAATACTGATTGAGTGCGGCTTCTACTGCGGCTTTCTTATTCACGGCTCAGGGTTCCAGACGGTTTGAATGGTTTGACGTCGGGTGCCTTTGTGTTGCTTCTCAATGGTGGCGTCCAGAAACTCGATATGTTCTAGGAGTTCTCCGATAGCTTCTTGTTCGGGGGTGAGCTTATGTAGATCAAGTGCGTCGGCCATTGAAACAACAAGGTACTCTTCTATAATCTGGTCAAGGCGCTCGGGGTCAATTTTCTTAGACATTAAATCTCTCCTGTCTCAAAGAAACGGGCGACACGCAGAGTGGTGTCGATGGGCGTGTCAAAGTCTAGCAGAGATTGTGCCAGAAGGAAAGAGGCGACACGGCTGAATGCTGGACCGCTGAGGCTGTCAACCACATTGGCGTAGAATTCTTCATCAAAAAGCTCGGACTTGTCGGGCATATTATCTCCTAAATTTGGTGTAGTTTGAACGGATATCTTCTGCTTCTTGTGAAAGTGCGAACTTCAGCGCATTCTTGAAGAAGAAAAAGTGACGGGTCTCCATAAAGACGGGACCGGGCATTGTAAGGGTGTAGTCCCACAGTGTAGCAGACCACGGGCGCAGACGGTAGTACTGGTTTTTGGCAACACGCCAGCGTACTAGCTGTCTGTTACGTCTCATGGTAGAATCCCTCTACCTCTTGCGGGAGGTGCTTATAGATGGCGTTTACAGTATCGCAAGGCCAGTCAGGCGCGAGGTAAGGGTCTCCGGGGTTACAGCCGTTACAGATAGGCTTGCCGTCGTGACCCATGAAGTCGTAGCCTCTTGGGGCGTACTCAGGAGTGTGGATGTTGAGGACATCTTCTAGTGCGTCCTGATATTTGTCTGTAGTTTCTGAAGTCATGTGTATAGGATAGCAAAAAACCCCCGCCGTATCAAGGGGAGGGTGGACAGATGTATAGGATGGGAAATTTGGGGTGCGTGTGGAAAGCGGGGTGGGCGAGGGTTCGCTGAGGTCGCGAAAAGTTTCCAAAATAGCCGCTAGCCGCATCCCCGGTCCCTGCACCTAATCATTCGCCACCCGCCACCATCCGCCAAAATTTTAAGACTTTCAGGGAATACCTACCCCCTACCCCCTACACCCTTGAGGCACTAGCTAGGTCTAGCTTGAACTAACTAGGAATCTAGGAAAATAAATCAAAAATAAAATAAAAAACAATTTCATTTTACATTTTCATTTCATTTCTCAAATCATTTGCACATTCATCACGACTAGTCACGTCCTCTCTGCCCTGCCCTCTCACTCTCTCACTCACTGACACTCTCACTCACTTAGCTAGACTCTCACACACTCTCTCATGCTCTCTCACACACTCACTCTCACTCTCACACATTCACTCTCACACTATCTCTCACACATTCCCTCACTCTCAATGCTTAGCTATCTCACACACTCTCACTCATTCAATCCCTCATGCTCTCACTCATTCACTCACACATAACTAAAGCCTAGACATTATCCTCTAATGCCTAGGCTCATATCCTCTAACCTATTGATGCCTAACCCATTCCCTTATCCCTGCCCTATCGCCCTGCACCTATCCCTATCGCCCTGCCCCTTACCTATCCCCTGCCAGCCTCTCACAGCCTCTCTAAGCCTCTAGTATCCCTTCCCCTTCCCCTTACCTATCTCTCTCACTCACAGCCTGACACAGCCCCTCACAGCCCTGCACAGCGCTACCCCTTCCCCTACTCTCTGCCTGCCCCTCCCCTATCCTCACAGCCCCTCACAGCCTCTCTAACGTCCTCCCAACCTTCCCCCGTCCATCCATCCCCCGACAGTCTGCCAGCCTCTCACACAGCCTCACAGCCCCGCCTATCCCCTGCCCTACTCTCACAGCCCTACAGCCCCACACTCACAGCCCCACCCTCACGAACAGCCTCACCTATCGGCGCAACCTCCCCACCATTCGGCGCATATTAGACATGGGAATATCGCCTTAGCATTTCTGCTAAGACGTAATCCCACCACCTAAAAACTATCTGCTCCACTGTGACCCAAGTGGTCTAGCATTTATATATTTTCTATCGGCGCATATCTTTTGTTTCACTTGACCAAACTACTTGGGTCACAGCTTCACAGTTCTCACATCTTTTGTTTTAGGTTAGTGGACTACCCTCAGATAATCCACTAACCCAAACCTTTATTACTTAGTGTCGTAGTACGCAGTCCCATCCACGTCCACAAAGTTTGTGCCTTCACCATTCCCAAGAATGCTTGCATCCCAAACACAATTCTCGGAGGTCTCATTCTCACAGTAAGGGAATCCCATAGCAATTGCTTCATCCATCGTGATACCTTCCAGCGAGGAATTATCAATCACATCATTGGAAGAATCCTTAGCAAAATCATTTGCCATATCCTCTTCACACTGCGCGTCACACTCTGCACCTGCCCATTCCTCAGGGTTGACAGGGTGGATAGCCTGAACAGGCTCCTCAACCTCAACAGGCGTAATTGCCTGAACAGGAACCTCTACAGGCTCCACCACCTGAACACTCTGCACAGCAGTCTGATCCACCAGAATTTCAGCGGCCCAAACAGTCACGTCTGCAAAAATCCGATTCTCTTCCGTCCCAAGCTGGACGTAAGACTGACCAATTCCATTACCCCTGACAGATGCATTCCAAACGCAGGGATCACCAGTCCCGTCCTCTTCCACACACTCGGGCAGAGAATACACAGGAACGATAACCTCAGTCCCATCATCTGCCACAGCGTAAACATTCTGGATACCAGTCTGATACTCAGGCGTAAGATCAGTTGCATCGAAAGTAGCACCAGTCATCCCAGCACCAGCGAGAGCCATAGTTGCAAGAATCACAATATCTCCTCAGTTTTATAGCCTTTTCCCTTGTTGGGATACTCCCACCCTATACCCTGCCCTTCCCAAATGCAACCTCCCACCTCCACTCTTTTTAAAAAAATCTGGCCCCCGCCTCTCAGCAGGGACCAGACTCTCCCAAAAAACTACTTGACATTCACCACCAGCAGGGACACAGCGCGCCCACCTTCCAGAACCCTACGCGCCTGACGATAGGTGAACATCCCCCGACCAATCTCCACGATGCCACTGTTCCGTTCCCACATCCGCGCGTCAGCCTTCACGGCCTGC
>Ga0099853_1000002_pt1 | contig 27946 bp, 29 predicted proteins | sample In2P11_FD_77060 | JGI IMG/M metagenome (GOLD analysis project Ga0099853, IMG submission 77060) | Clean room microbial communities from NASA Spacecraft Assembly Facility at Jet Propulsion Laboratory, Pasadena, California, USA -... ... | reverse complement strand
TGTTAAATTGCTATCCGTAGCGTCGAATTTACAAACTTTGTTTTCGGGATTGTGGATGTTAGAATTCCTTGCTTTGTTTGCTTGCTTATTTTCTTAATCACTCTGCACTCTCAAAAATAAAAATCATTTGTAAACATTTGGTGAACCCGATGTGAAATACTAAAATTGCACTAAAACCTTATGGTTTTAGTTAGGACTAAAAATCATTTTGTGAGTGTTTCATATATGGATCAGCTAAGAACCATGCTTTGAAGTCTTTCAAAGAGAGACTTAGATAACCTTTTAGAAGAAGTACAACATGAAAGACCTGACAGTTCAGAGGCTAGGGCAAACCACAGTGGAGAAGGTGAAAATGATCACCTTCAAGCAACAATTGAGGGAATGCAAAGATAGATCAATCAGCTAGCAAGAGGATCAGCTCAACTGGATGATTCATTCAAGTTTGGTAGTCCATTATTAGATGAGATCCGTAGATGTATGCCACCCATATATTACAAAGATCTAAAGTTTTGCAAATTCAATGGAGAGGGAGACCCTAGAAGACACTTACAGGGATTCAAAGATGAATGTGAGCTAAAAATCAGTGTGGACTCTAGATTACAAGCTAAATTCTTTCCTCATAGCTTGGAAGGAGAATCACATGAGTGGTTTTATGCATTACCAGAGAGATCAGTCACATCATTCAGAGAATTGACTATGTTGTTCTTAGAACAATACAAGCACAATATCAAGAACGAGATCATGGTTTCAGATCTATGCACCATGAGACAAGGCAATGATGAAAAGCTAGAAAAGTTTGTTGTCTGATTCAAGAAGACTTAGCAACAAATCAAGATAAGGCTTACAGAAAAAGAGGTAAACAATATCTTTAAGGAAGCTATCATTTTACCTTTACAACCACATGTCATTGATTATACGCACCTAGCATTTTCAGATATGACACATAAATTGTTAGAAAAAGAAAAGGTTTTGGTAAAATTAGGATCTATCAAATATGGAGAAGATGAAAAACCAAAGGCAAAGGACAAGAGATCTCAATCACCAAAGAAGGAAAAATTAGTTCATGTGGCAGAAAAATTTTATGAGAAGAAAGAAAAGAAGTTTATCAAGTTTCCCATACCACCTAGGTTCATCTTAAAAGATCTTGTCAACAAGGGTTTGATACAACCATTGCCTAAGCGAGAAGAAGATCCAACAGCAGAAAGACTAGCTTGGTACAAGGAAGATAGATATTGTGAATATCACCAAACCAAGGGGCATGCCACAAATGGGTGTGGAAGCCTTAGAAACAAAATACAAAGGCTCATTGAAGATGGGTTTTATACATGTCCTGACAGAGTCGAAGAAAATGAAGAAGAACATGATATCAATGTGATTTCTCATGAGGAAGTGTGTGCAGTGTTGACAAGAGGAAAAGCAAAATCAATCATAGATCTAGTTACATATGAAAAAGAGCTTCCAAAAGATCCAAGGAGCTTTGATCTGATTGAAAAACTCAAGAATACGCAAGCAAAGGTTAGTCTCTTTGAGTTATTGCAAATTTCAGAACCACATAGAGAGATAATGAATCAGGTTCTTAAGAATAGTCCAATAGATTGAAACATATCAGTGAATGCCTTAGCAAAAAAAGCTGAGATGTGGAGTAAGGGGGAAATTATCGCCTTCTACCCTAAAGAGAAGCCTAGCAAGGATGTCATGAAGTTGCATCCACCATTATTTATTGAAGTTGAAACTTTTGGCAACGCAGTGAAGAGATCATTGATAGACAATGGGGCAGCTTTGAATATTGTCACTACCTATTTGCTTTCTCAATTCGATCCTGAATTATTACCTCCAAGGGAGGAAACCACTATGAGAGTAAAGGGATTTTATGGCATCCCTATGAAATGTGTAGGGATTATCACACTCCCTATCAGAGTTGGAAAGAAGACACTCAAAACATTATTTTACATTACAGATGGAAAACCTTCATTCAATCTTATCCTTGGAAGACCTTGGATAGACGATATGGAAGGTGTGGCATCTACATTGCATAGATGCTTTAAATTTTGCTTTGAAGGAAATGTATATAAAGTAGAAGTAGATGAACAAGTGTCCAGACAATGCAATTATGTGCTTCCCAAAAGGTTTTTTCCTTACAGTTCAGAAGATGAGGCTATCCTAGCTAAGAATGAGCAAATTTACAGAAAAGCATTACAGAAGATTAAGATCACAAAAATTGGATTTGGTTCGTACACCATTGTAGACATGAATAATCTCAGTCCCAAAGAACATTTGTAGGAGCCTGAAATGACATAAGAATAGGACCGCCCGTGCTCTTCCCAGTAGCTTTTAGACCACCGACGGTCCTCTTTTGAAGGCAATTTGGAACATACTGAATTGAAGGTTGTCTCAGCACGGCAAGAGGAACAGGTTGGTCATATCGTTTCAACAAAATCATCAGGTTACGATGAAAAAGAAAAGAATCAAAATTATTGTGAAGAAAAGGAAGAAGAGATAATACATGTCATCAAACCTTGGAGAAAGGATGATCTACTCTTAGAAGTTATGAGAGAAGCTGAAAAGAAGAGAATAACAATGTGCATACACTCGGAACTAATACCTACCCAAGAGCTAAACTATGTCACATCACCATGGCCCTTTTCCATGTGGGCCTTGGACTTCATGGGCATTATCAATCCTCCTTCTAGTGAAGGACACAAGTTTATCCTAGTAGCTACAGAATACTACACCAAATGGGTTGAAGCAATATCCCTAAAGATAGCTATTCAAAAACATATTATCAACTTTATCAAGGAGTACATCATTTGCAGATTTGGCATACCTCAAAGATTGATCATGGACAATGGTACAAATTTCATAGGAAAGGATGTCATAGAATTTTGCAAAAAGATGAGGATTGAACAAATATTTTCTTCAGTATACTATCCATAAGGGAATGGTCAAGTAGAAGCAACCAACAAAACCATCAAGAAGATCTTAGCAAAAACAATTCAACAAAGTGGAAGAGATTGGCATGACAAGTTTCCATATGCTTTATGGGCATATAGGACTAGCATGAGGAAAGCAATAGGAGCTACTCCATATTCTTTAGTCTATGGAGATGAAGTAGTAATCCCCCTTGAGATAGCGATACCTTCTCCAAGAATCGAACTCAAGGACATCATGAAAGAACCACAAATATGGGAAGCAAGAATGAACCAATTAGAGGCTTTGGATGAGAAGAGAGTCCATGCCTTAGAACATCTCAGGGCATATCAACAAAGAATCAGTAGAGCTTACGGGAAGAAAGTAATACCAAAGGCATTCAAAGTTGGAAATATGGTCTTACAGGAGAATATCTCAAACACCATAGCTAGAGATGAACTCAAAGGAAAGTTTGAGCCAAATTGGGTTGGCCCATACATCATCTTAGAAGCACAGGGCAAAGGGTCATACCGATTGTCTACATTGGATGGGGAAGTCCTCAAGAACCCCATCAATGCTAGACACCTCAAGAAGTATCACATTTGAGCGACCCTGAGGTCGCTACGAGCATCAATGTTCGTGATAAAGGATGCAATAGAGATCAGAAGATGAAAATGAGATGTAAGGATCAAACAGGAAGAAAATTAGGTTTCAAAAAAGGAATGCCAGCATTCCATTTAGGTCAGAAAAGGACCGCATGTAGTCCTATTTCATGAGAAAAATCAGTCATAGAAAAGATAATCAGGCTTGTCTCTTGTAGATTAACAGTTTTGCATATCAGGTTGGCAGTATTTCCTTTTTGATTTAGCAATATCATTTTACAGATTATCAATGATCTCTCTTAGTTTGTTAGCTTCATCTTTTACATTATTAGTAGCACACCTCAGATTATCAGATTATCGATGTTGCATTTTAGAATGTCAATTTAGTCAGATTATCAGCATGACATTTCAGAGTGTCAGGCCTCTTGGTAGAGTTTCAACTCCTATGATCAAGAATTACACCTCTTGGTTCATATTGTCAGCTTTATCACATACCTCTTGGCAGAGTTTCAGCTCCCATGATCAAGAATCACCACTTGGTTAAGATTGTTAGCTTTATCACAGGCCTCTTGGTGGAGTTTCAGCTACTATGATCAAGAATCACACCTCTTGGTTCAGATTGTCAATTTTATCACATGCCTCTTGGTAGAGTTTCAGCTCCCATGATCAAGAATCACCTCCTGGTTTAGGTTAATAGTGTTGTCACATGCCTCTTGGCAAAGTTCTAGCTCCTAGCACCTATTTCACACCTCTCGATGGGAAATATAGCTTCCATAAAATCAAATAGACAGAACCATCAATGATAAGAGATGGTTGTATGTTGCCAAAAATCAATCATATTTGGGTAATTGTCATCCATGACCACTTGGTAGATGGCTATGGACCCTAGAGCTGTATCTTCATTTTGTAGGTTATCACTGGAGCTCATGGAGCATATCAATATCAACTTGGGGGCAACATGAAGAACATCATATAAGGGGGTTTCTTAACCCATATCTCTTGTTTTCATGTTGTTTATCTTTCTTATGGTATTGTCATAAATGCATCATCACAAATAGCTGAATCAAATGTCATGTTAGCAAGGATTATCAATGATGTTTTAGTTTTACTTTGAATGAATAATTTCAAACGCACTCAGTGATTTTCAATTATTCATCCAAAGTGGGGCATATGTTATCACATAAAAATGAATTTATGTATTTACTTAATACATTCTAAAACATTTGCTTACACTTATATCAAAGTAGTATTAATGATGTCTTGCATATTGTTAATACTTATATCACGACTTACTATAATTCCTTGTTTGTGTAGGTACATGCCAACCTAAGGAGTAGGTCATATTACTATCTATATAAATAAGGGATCTAGTAGTAAGTCCAGGTCAAGAAACGATGATATTATGATCCCATATCTAATCTTGATTATGGCAATCCAATTCTAGGTGTCTTTTGACACCACCATACAAGGTTGGGATTTTGTATACTTCCTCATTTGCGAGCATATGAACACATAAATGACCAAATATGAGTATCACAACATCATCATTGTGCAATTAGATAGGTGTACAGAGTTGATTGGAGGCAGATCATAGTCAAAATAAGACCATCGGCATTCCTTAGTGAAGAAAATAGGCCACCAACGTTCCTCTTCAGCCTGAATACACCACCAACAGTCCTTTTGTGATATTTGTCAGCTCTGATATCTTGGGTGCAGGTGACGTCGACCTCCGAGACTTCATCATGACCTTTGTTTTGTCATTATCAGGTACGCTCTATGACGTAAGTATGCATTTCCAGTTTTGTATGGTGGTTGTCATTTATACTGCAAGCATCTTTTGATTTTATCTTTCATATCTAGTTTATCACTGTTAAATTGCTATCTGTAGCATCGAATTTACAAACTTTATTTTCAGGATTATGGATGTTAGAATTCCTTGCTTTTTTTTGCTTGCTTATTTTCTTAATCACTCTGCACTCGAAAATAAAAATCGTTTGTAAATAGTTGGAAAGTGAAAAGTGAATAATTAATTTAAAAAATGATGCACAAAAGATAATATTACCAACTGAAAGGAAAAATAAGTTGTATACCATTATGGAAGTATGATCATCATGGCATGTTGTTGTGAAACCACTATCCTATTAGTGAACTGTTTGTCATTTGAATTCCTATTGATGTTGGAAAGTGAGAAGTTGTGGTGTAGGAAATGAAAAGTGACTCTTGTTAACTGGAAAATATTCCTATTATTGCTAAAAATCTATAATCAAAGAAAATATGTTAATACTTACAAGCCTCTGATTTCTAGTGTAACATTTATTCACAAGGAATCAATATGTACACAAGAAATAAGAGGAAACACAAAATAATCTCTCTATAGAAATAGATCAAAGAATATAGTTGTGAGAGAAAAAGATATCAACTGTATTTCTATTCATGTACTGGCAAGATTTAGGTAGCAAATGTGGAACCCTATTCCACTAATGCTATATAGTTATTTTTCTAATAGTATTATGTTAACTCCTCCTTTGATCATGGTTTGGTATAGACTTTTAGTCTATTTCCATTAGGCATCAAGGGAGTCTTTTCTTAATCAATTATTATTAATTTAACTACAACATTTGGATAGACGGTATCTACTTCATATGGACCTAACCACTGATTTTGCAATTTACCTTTGAAATCCATGAATCTAGAATCAAATAGGAGTACCCAATCTCTAGTAGTAAATATTTTATCTTGAATATGCTTGTCATGCAAATTTTTCTTTTATGTTGAACCATTTCTATATTCTGTACTATTTGGAGTTTGTACTCATCTAGAGCATGCAATGCATCTATTCTAGCTTGTTGTGCATATGATAGTTCTATGCCTAATTCTGAGGCTATCCTTAGAGTTCATATTTCAAACTCAATTGGAAAAAATGCTTTCTTACCATATATCAGCTCAAATGGACTGAAACCTATTGTAGTTTTCCATGTTGTTTGAAAGGCCAAAACTACTTCTGGTAACCTTTCTGCCCAATCTCTTATGTGATTGGCCACTATTTTTATCAAAATATTTCCAACTCCCTATTTATGAATTCAACTTGTTCATTATCTTGGGGGTGATAAGGAGTTGATTTCCTATGCTTGATTTCTTTTTACTTAACCAATTATTCAATAAGATCAGAAGTGAACTATGTACCTTGATCTGTTACTATCTCTCTAGGTACTCCATATATTGTAAATATCTCTGCATAAAGGAATGTAGCAACTGCTTTCTTCATTGCATTCCTCAAGGGTTTAACTTCCACCCATTTGGTGACATAGTTAGTACAAACAAGAATGTGTTCATACTGATTAGAAGGGGGATTGATGGGACCAACAAAATCTAACCCCACTTATCAAATGGTTCTATGGATAATTGAGGTTGTAGAGGTATTTCTGAACTTCAAGTTGGCTTTCCCCCCTTCTGGCATTTGTCACACTATCGAAAATAGCTGAATGAATCTCTAAATATTGTAGGCTAGTAATAGCAGTGTGGAGGATCTTCTATGGTATTCTCTTTGCTATAAAATGGCCCCCCACATGGTTCATCATGGAAGGCTCCCATGATATCAAATACTTCATCTTCTCTAATACAACTTCTCATAACATTATCAAGTTCTCTGTGATAGAGGTAATCTCCCAACCATGAAAAAGAACCTTTTCTAATTAACCTGGCCTTTTCATTTGGTGTGAAATGCTGGGGTAAATTACCTATGATGAGATAGTTTGCTAGATCAACATACCAAGGGGTATGGATTGTAACATCGAACATATGTTCATCAGGAAAGCTATCATCTACAACTTCATCATTTATGTCATGTGATAACCTAGAAATAAAATCTACCACTACGTTCTCTTTACCTAGTTTGTATACTATTTGCACATCAAAATCCTATAGTAGTAACAACTAATGAGTAATCCTACCATTTAAAATAGGTTTGTTCATAAGATATTTGATAGTAGAGTGGTCTATATGAACATAAACCTCATAACTTGTAATATAATGGTGGAATTTATTTATGGCATATATGACTGACAAGAACTCCTTTTTTTGTGACTATGTAATTTAATTCAGCTCCTCTAAGACATTTACTAATGTAATGTATTGGATGATAATTTTTATTAGCTTTTTGTCCTAGCACTCCCCCTATTGTTGTGTCTGAAGCATTAGTGTATACATGAAAAGGTAATTTCCAATCTAGCCCTTTTAACATAGGTGTAGTAGTTAAACTTATTTTGAAAGAATCAAAAGCTAGCTGACAAGCATCTATCCAAGTGAACTCATTGTCTTTGCATATTAAATCATATAAAGGAGAAGCAATCTTACCAAATTCCTTTACAAATCTTCGATAGTATCTAGCATGGCCAAGAAAGCTTCTAATAGCTTTTACCTTCTTTAGAGATGATAACTTTTGAATGACCTCAATCTTTTTGGGATCCACTTTCAAACCTGTTGTAGATACATGATGACCCAATACTATACCATCTATCATCATTAGATGACATTTCTCATGTTTCAAAGATAGATCAGTATCTTTACATCTTTTCAATACTAAATCCAAGTTTTTCAAGGCTTCTTCAAATGTTTCTCCAAAATAAGTAAAATCATCCATGTAAACTTCAACTCTTGAGTTTGTCAAATTTGCAAATATGCTAAGAACTATTCTATGAAATGTGGTAGGGTCATTACAGATTCCAAAAGGTAAAAATATATAAGCAAATGTGCCCCAAGTACAGGTAAATGTGGTTTTGTCTTTATCAACATCTGTTACTTGTATCTAGTTATAACCATTGAAACTATCTGAAAATGAGAAGTATTTCTTACCTGAAAGATGATCAAGAACCTAGTTAATGTAAGGCAAAGGAAAGTGATCTTTCCTAGTTGCTTTGTTTAACTCTTTGTAATCAACACATCCACCATTTTCCATTTTTCTTTAGCACCACCACTATTGGAGATACCCACTCACTATCTGAAATTGGGTAGATAAATCCAACAACTAACAACTTCTATAATTCTTCTTGCATAATTTCTTTCATAGCTAGATTCATTCTTCTTGGTGGCTAATGCACAGGTTGGGAACCTTCCTTGATATAGATGTGATGTTTGGATTATTATGGATTGATTCCCTTCATATCCTCATAGCTCCAAGTAAAAATAGTGTTGTGTTTGTGTAAAAATTCAAGTAGTTTCGTCTCTTAGTCTGGAATCAATTTATTATTAATGCTCAAAACCTTGTTTGGTGAGATTTCAATAGTTTTTTTGGACAACACCTCTTCAGCTTCATATAAAATAAATGGTTCAGTAGTCATGTCCTCCTCATTCAAATGTTGTTGAATTGTGTAGTGGACACCATGTGAGCAAGGTATATTATTTACATGCCACTCTAGATGTCATCTTCATCATTTTCTTGTACATAAAGTTTTTGATCTAATATAAAAACAAGAAAAATTGGATTATCAGTATCTTTTGAGTCTACCCAAATTGGATTCTCATCTAAAACCATTTTAGTTGGAGAGTAAATCATAATACTCTTCTTTTCTTAACCATTTGAAATTATCATATTACCTATTCTACATTCAATGTATGCATTAGTTGTGGCTAACCATGGATGACCTAAGATGATAGGATATCTAGGCATATTTGTTTTGACCTTAACAACCATGAAATCTACTGGATACTTCCATTGGTTGAAAATAACTAAGATATCTTCTACTAATCCATATGGTTTAATGGTAGACCTATCAGTTAGCTGTAAGATTGTGCTAGTTGGTCTAATAGAAGTACAACCTATACCCTTAAGAGTTTCAAATATCATTACATTTATTGCTGCACCTAAGTCTACCAAAATGTTGGATATCTGAGTATTGGAAATTGAAACTATTACCAACTAACTCCCAAGATTAACATATTTTGGAATAGACAACTTACCCAACATTAGGTCAGCTACCTTTCCTACCACATGTATTGTCTTGGGATCTTCTTTCTTTCTTCCTATTCTTTTAATACAAAAATATTTGACTTCCTTAGCATAGATGGGAACATCCTTCAATACCTGCAAAAGAGGAATTTTCACACAAACATTATGGAGTTCATGAATAATGTTAAATTTTGTAGTTAACACTTTAGGAACAACTAGAGGACTATCAAATCTTTTTGGAAATGGAGGAATCTCATTCCTCTATGTAGCATGCTACACTCCAGTTGATGTATCTATTACAAGTTCAACCTCATCATCTTTTATTTCTTCTAATTAGCCTTGAACTATTGACCAGTTACTTCCTTGACCTCAATCGTATAGCATTCAATCTCATAATATGATTGTCTTGAACATAATACACTACTGGTTTGGTATTATTTGGGTTTGGGACTTGTTGAGAGGGTAATTATGTGAGAGGATTTTGCTGATATGATTATGTTTGCTCTCCAGCTTGTGGTTGTTGTATCGAAGGAGCAGGTAGATATTGTTATTATTGCAAAGGAGTAGGTAGATACTGTTGCTATTATTGTTATGGGGGAATAGGTAAGTACTATTGCTACAAATTCTAATTTTGTACTTAGAGAGGTTGTTGGTAGTATTGAGGTGATCCCCATTGAAATGACTCATTATTATATGGTTGTTGATTTGTATTTTGAGCATACCTTTATCGTCTCCAAGCTAGAGGACCTTGATTTTGAATCTAATCAAAAAATTATTATGTTGGAGGTTGTGAGTTGTTGAATCACTTTGGTTAGAAAAAGTTATCTTCCTCCATTTCCACAAACTTCATCTGGAAAATATTTTTAAGAGAAGGTAAAATTGGACATTCATTAGTGCTATGAGTATCCTCATAAATACTACAAATCTTGCCTTTATCTAAAGGACACTCATGCTTACCATATATTTTAGTACATTTTAGATAAAAGGTTAAGAGAACCTTTTCTACCTCTTCCCTCTTCTTATCAGATTTCAATTGGTCCATAGAAGATGAAAAAGTGGATAAAATATCTATCTTAAATGACTAAAAAAGATTTCCAATTTCTACTCTTGTAACCCTACTCTACTCTTCACCAGTACCTTTAGTTTTTGAATTGATTCTTCTCTTCAAATTATTTCTAGAATATGTTTTACATAATATTTTTACCTCTCTAAAATCAAGCATAAAAAATCTCCTCCATACATCAAATTCAATGCATCAAGATAATCTTCTTTCATTCCTTTAAGAAAAAAGTACCTTCAATGTGTCTTCATTAAGTGTTGAATATTTAGATCATTGAAGACTAAATTCAAATAGTTCTAGATATTCCTCCAAGGGTTACTTCTCTTTCTGTTGCAAGTGAAGAATTTCATTCTTTATTTCCCTTCGCCTATAGTAGTCTTGATACTTAGTCAGAGATTCACTTTTCATTGATTCCCATGTATGAAAGTTCTTATTATCTAAACTCATAAGCCATCTCAAAGCATGTCCTTTCAAAGTGGATGGAAATAATGTAAGCTTGTGTGCATCAGTTTTATGATCATAACCTCTACATAGGATATCAAATTCAAACAAAAAGAAATCAAGCTCTTCATTGGGACTACCAGAAAAGGTAGGAATTACCGCATGTGGAATGTTCTTTATTTTAGTCTCAGCTGCACTTGGACATATTGGAAACTAAAATATGGAAAAAAGTTCATCATTTTCTCTTTCCATATTAGATATTTCTAACTTAGTATCCTCTTCTCCCTCTGATGATGAACTATTTGTGTGTTCTACTAGTTTTGCTGAATGATTGTTAATTGATTTCTTTGGGTCTGTAAGAGTACCTTTATCTTCTATATCCTTATTCTTTACAAATTGACCATATTTATCTCTAGTTATGGATTTAGACATGCACTAACTAAAAACTAAATGATCTAATCAGAAGTTACAAAAAATAATCAAAGAATAACATCAAATTTATCTTTAAAGCTAATTGTATTTTGGTCTACTTAAACAAACTCTACTATTTCAACACCTTCCTTGAAAATAATGCCAGAATGATGGGTTAATTTCATTAGAGTATCAATCTAGGAAGGGATATTTTGAAGGTACCATGCAAAGTATATGCACAATAGGGTTTTTCCAGAATGCCTAACTATTTTTTCAAATTACAAAAGCTTATGCATAAGTTCCTTAACTCTAAATGGGGGTTTTACTACAAATTTTGGCCAAGGTTAAACACCTGAACCCAAATGGTTCCAACACCCAACTATTTGATTCTAAACAAAGATTTGAAAATAGTGAAATCTAGTTCTAAAAGAAATGTCCTAGAACTATGGTTTCAGGACCATATCCTTGGTGCAAGACTTACAAGTTAGAATACATAACAAAAATAAACAAGTGCCAATAGTGAACATCTGACCTATAATTGCAGGATCATAACTTTGTGCAAAGATTCACTTAATTAGCATTACTAAGAAATGAAAGCAACTTATCTTAAATCAACAAAATGTAGAAAAGCCTAATCAAATAAAGTAGTAACCATTCTAGCCCAATTGTTATAATCCATTCTAATTCACTCAACAAGGGGCCCCATTAATTCCAACAAACTACTATAAAATGAAATAGGGAATAATTAACAACAAAATGGGAAATGATATCATTAACTCCTCAAGGTGAAATATCACATCAAATGTATGCTGCCAGAAGTACTTAATATAATAATGATACTATCTAAAGAATACAATTGTCTAATCATCAACTTAAATACAAAATAAAGCATAAATATCTTTCCTTGTTCTAAGGTGCTTTGAAGAAGCTCTACTACATAACTTGGAATCAAAATAACTAACTAACTGATTGCCATAATGAATCTAGATTTCTAGGAGACATGATCAACATTTCTCTATCTAGGCTTCCACTACTATATTCAAAACAATCACATCCAAGTGTCCTCCTACGTTGCTCCCAGCTTCCTCTTCATTACTTCCACGAATAACAACAATAAAAAATATTTTGCATTGTATGCCCACTTTGCCAAGTCATCCAAAAACACATCCAATTCTATTCAATAATCAATACGAACCACATGAATACATTCCCCTTTTCCATTAGCTCTTTTATCCTAAGTGTTTCATAATCTATTAAACATTCACTTAGGAAAATAGGGTAAAAATGGAAGAAATTAATAGTAGATGAGTCAAAGGAATTGATACCACTAGAGGGAAAACATATCAATTCTAAGACCTATCAAATACCTTTACTGATAATGTCAACTTGATTATTATCCCCAAATCAGACTTTACAAGAAGCTTCTTCTTCAAGTTGAATAAACAAAATTCTATTCCCATTCATATGATTAGAACACCCACTATCTAGATTCCATAAATGATCATCAATAACTTCAAAGTTATTATGGATGAGGAAGACATTATTACCATCATTTTGCTCTTCACTATAGTTGGCTTTTTGTTCCTTCTTCTTCTGGTAGTAATATTTCTCAATGTGACCATCATTTACATAGAAGTTACAATGTTAGGAGGTAAAACTCTATTTTCTACCAACTGATCAACCTCTTCCTCTATTACGATCATGTTTTCCGTGGATACTACCATCATGACCTTGGCCATAGCCTCTGGAAGTGGATTTTGAGCTAGAGGAAGGAGAAGGATGCTTATTCATCTAGAGTTTGTGTTGGAATATTTGGTCTAGGTTCTAAGCTCTATCCTATAGTTCATGCTCATATGTTTGCAGGCTTCTAAGCAATTCTAGGAGACTAAATTGACTTAAGTATCTAGAATCCTCAATTACAATGGTGAGAGGATCAAAATTTCATGGAAGGCTTCTCAACACCTTCTCAAAATTCCATATATCATCAAGCTTCTCACCATGTGAATGAAATGCATTCACCAAATATTGAACTCTATTCATAAATAATTCAAAAGTCTTAGTATCTCCCATATGGAGATATTTGAATTCCCATTAAAAGAGCTATAGCTTGGTTACCTTGACTTTGGATGATCCCTTGTAGGCACTCTCAAGAGTGTCCCATATAAATTTGGATAATTTCCATTCTATAATATTTGAAAAGATTGTAACATCTATCCCACTTTGTATAGCAAACAAAGCTTTGGCATCCTTCTTTTGGGTCTCCAAGAGCTCATTTATTTCATCTATTTTAAGTGCAACAAAGGTTGCAATATCAGGTAGAAAAAATCCCTAAGAAAAAAGACTCCACAAATATTGAGAGATGAGAAAGGTACTCATTTGGATGTGTTTAAAAATGGGATTTTGAGAGTTGCAAAGTAATTAAAGTAAAAAGAATAATTAACTCTAACATTCACAATCCTGAAAGCAAATTTGTAAATTGGATGCTACAGATAGCAATTTAATATAGATAAGCTGAATATGAAAGATAAACTCAAAAAGATGCTTGAAGTGTAAATGACAACCACCATAGAAAATTGGAAATGTGTACTTACCTCATGGAGCATACCTGATAATGATGAAATGAAGGAAGTGACAAAGTCCTAGAGGTCGACGTCACTTGCACCAAAGATCTCAGAGCTGAATGATCCCAAAAGAGGACCATTGGCGATGTATTCAGGCTAAAGAGGAACGTTGGCAGTCTATTTTCTTCACAGAGGAATGCCAGTGGTCTTGTTCTGACTATGATCCATCTTCAACTGACTATGTACCCCCGTACGATCTTGCAATGATGATAGTGTGATACTTAGATTAGGTCATTTGTTTGATCTGTACGCTCGCAATGAGGAAGTATACAAAATCCCAGCCTTGTATGGTGGTGTCAAAAGATACCTAGAAGTGGATTGTCATTATCAAGATCAGATATGGGATCGTATATATTCATCTCTTGATCCTGGACTTAATACTAGATCCCTTATTTATATAGATAGTAATATGACCTACTCCTTAGGTCGGCATGTACCTACACAAACAAGGAATGTAGTAAGTCATGATATAGGTATTAACAATATGCAAGACATTATTAATACTATTTTGATATAAGTACAAGCAAATATTTTATAATGTATTAAATAAATACATAAATTCATTTTTATGTGATAACATATGCCCCACTTTGGATGAATGATTGAAAATCACTAAGTGCATTTGAAATTGTTTATTCAAAGTAAAACCAAAAACATCATTGATAATCCTTGCTAAACATGACATTTGATCACTCTACTTATGATAAAGCACTTTTGACAATTCTATGAGAAATATAAACAACATGTAAACAAAAGATATGAGTTAAGAAACCCCCTTATATGATGTTCTCTGTGTTGCCCCTCAAGTTGATATTGACATGCTCCATGAGCTTCAGTGATAACCTGCAAAAAGAAGATATAGCTCTAGGGTCCATAGTCATCTACCAAGTGGTCATGGATGATAATTACCTAAATGTGATTGATTTTTGTGACATACAACCATATATTATCATTGATGGTTCTATCTATCTGATTTTATGGAAGCTAGACTTCCCACTAAGAGGCATGACATAGGTGCTAGGAGCTGAGACTCCGCCAAGAGGCATGTTATTGATCTCTAGGAGCTGAAACTCCATCAAGAGGCATGTGATAGGTGCTAGGAGCTGAGACTCCACCAAGAGGCATGTTGTTGATCTCTAGGAGCTAAAAATCTACCAAGAGGCATGTGATAGGTGGTAGGAGCTGAGACTCCGCCAAGAGGCATGTGATAAAGCTGATGATCTGAACCAAGAGGTGTGATTGTTGACTTGGGAGGTGAAACTCCGCCAAGAGGCATGATTTTGATCATAGGAGCTGAAACTCTGCCAAGAGGCATGTGATAAAGCTGATAATCTAAACCAAGAGGTGTGATTATTGACTTGGGAGCTAAAAATTTGCCAAGAGGCATGATTTTGATCATAGGAGCTGAAACTCCACCAAGAGGCATGTGATAAAGTTGACAATCTAAGATATAATGTTGATAATCTAATAAAACTGATACTTTAAAAGGTAGTACTGATAATTTGATAATTTGAGATGTAATATTGATAATATAAGAGCTGAAGTTGATAATCTAAGAGATATCATTGATAATCTAGAAGATAATACTACTAATTTAGGAAGGTTATACTGCAAATCTAAGATATATTACTGCTAAATTGGAAGAGACATAGCTAGTGATCTTTACTTTGATTGACTTCATTCATGGAATAGGACCGTGGGCGGTCCTTTTCTAACCAATATGGAATGCGGGTGCTCCTTTTTTGACATCTGATTCACTTCCCATTTGGACCTTGCATCATTTGTTCATTTGTTGATTCCTGTAATGTCTTCTGTCATGAACATAGACGCACGTAGTGACCCCTAGGTTGCTCAAATATGATACTTCTTGAGGTTTCTAGCATTGATGGGGTTTTTGAGGACTTCCCCATCCAATGTAGACAATCTGTATGATCTTTTGCCTTGTGCTTCTAAGATGATGTATGGGCCAACCCAATTTGGCTCAAACTTCCCTTTGAGTTCATCTCTAGCTATGGTGTTTGAGATATTCTCCTGTAGGACCATATCTTCAACTTCGAATGTTTTTGGTATCACTTTCTTTCCATAAGCTCTACTGATTCTTTGCTGATATGCTCTGAGATGTTCTAAGGCATGGACTCTTTTCTCATCCAAGGCCTCTAATTGATTCATTCTAGCTTCCCACATTTGTGGTTCTTTCATGATATCCTTGAGTGCAATTCTTAGAGAGGGTATCTCTATCTCAAAAGGGATTATTACTTCATCTCCATAAACTAAAGAATATGGAGTAGCACCTATTGCTATTCTTATGCTATTCTTGTATGCCCATAAAGCATATGGTGACCTGTCATGCCAATCTCTTCCATTGTGCTGAATTATTTTTGCTAAGATCTTTTTGATAGTTTTGTTGATTTCTTCTGCTTGACCATTCCCTTGCGGATAATAGACTAAAGAAAACCTTTGATCAATCTTCATCTTCTTACAAAATTCTATGATAGCGTTTCCTATAAAATTTTCCCCATTGTCCATGATTATCCTTTGAGGTATGCCAAACCTACAAATGATGTACTCCTTGATAAAGTTGATAATATGTTTTTGAATAACTATTTTTAAAGATATCGCTTCAACCCATTTGGTGTAGTATTCTATGGCAACTAGGATAAACTTGTGCCCCTCACTAGAAGGAGGGTTGATAACACCCATGAAGTCCAAAGCCCACATTGAAAAGGGCCATGATGATGTGACATAGTTCAACTCTTGGGTGGGTGTTAGTTATAAATGTCATGCCTTTAACATTGCTCACATTTCTTGACATGCTCATGACAATCATGCTCCATAGTGGGTCACCAATAACCCATCCTAATTAGCTTACCAAAAATTGATCTTCCATGGAAATGACCTCTGCATGCCCCCCCATGAACATGCTCTAGTGTTGTATCGACATCTTCATTGAGTAGACATCTTAAAAGAATACCATTAAATGATCTCTTATAGAGGACATCTCTAATGATCACATATCTAGTGGCTAATCTTTTCATTCTAACTTGCTCTTTTCTATCAAGCTTAGTATCAATAATATCGTCCTTCAAATACTTATAAATGTGTTGGTACCAAGGGCTTACTTCATAACCAACTATTCGAGCCATGCTTACCATTTTTGAATTCTCCTTAGCTATTACTGAAGTTTCCAAATTCTTGATAGTGAAAGTAGTTTCTTTGCCTTCAATCTCGATCGGGGTGAGTGACGCTGCGCTTGCCATTGCATCTGCCAACCTATTGCTATTTCTTGGAATATTTTCTATTTGAAAATATTTAAAGTGAGAAAGGATTTCATCAACAAGTTCTGTATACGGAATCAACTTTTCATCCTTGGTATGATAAGCTTCTATAACTTGATTTACTATTAACTGAGAATCTCTGAATATGTGCAATTATGTCACTCCAATTTCTATAGCTACCTTCAATCCCAAAATGAGTGCCTCATATTCTGCCATGTTGTTAGTACATTCAAATGACAATTTATATGACATAGGAATGATGTTATTCTAAGGTGACATGAGCACTATTCCTTCCCCTGACCCATGCATACATTTAGATCTATCAAAATACAATTTCTAGGGTTCTGAAACCCTAGGAAAAGGAGCATTGACATTCTTAATCTATTCAAAGGAAGACTATCAGTGGTCCTTTATATTGCAATCTATCATTTCTATTAAGTTGCATTCATATTGGAATTCCTCTCTGAGTTTTTTACTATCTTCTGTAGGGAACTCTGCTAAGAAATTTGTAATTGCTTGCCCTTTTACTGATTATTGCTTCATGAATCTAATATCGAATTCTTGTAGCAACATAACCCATTTTGCTAATCTACTATTGAGGCATGGTTTAGACATCAAATACCTCAATGGATCTACCTTAGTAAACACATGTGTTACACTATTGATCATGTAATGTCTTAATCTTTCTATAGAAAATACTATGCATTGACATAATTTTTTGATTGGTGTATATCTGGTCTCATATTCCTTCAATGTTCAACTTATAAAGTAGACAACTCTCTCTTTATCATCCTCTTCCTTCTTTGCAAGCATTACCCCAAATGCATGCTCTATTGCTGAAACGTAAAGCCAAAGAGGTTCCCCATGTCTATATGGAGCTAAAACTGTTGGGTGTAATAGATATTCCTTAATCTTCTCAAATGCTTCTTGACACTTAGCATCCCATTTAAACTCAACTTCCTTTTTAAGCAAATGAGACATAGGTGCTACTTTATCTGTTAACTGATAAATAAACCTTCTAACTACTTGGATCTTACCTTGCAAACTTCTTAGTTGTTTGAGATTGGTTGGAGGAGACATTTCTATAATAGCCTTGATTTTCTTTGGGTCCACCTCTATTCCTCTCCTAAAGATGATATGCCCCAAAATTTTTCTAGATGATACTCCGAATACACATTTTTATAGTTTTATTCTTAATTTGTATTGTCTCATCCTGTCAAATGCTTCCTTAATATCATTCACGTGATCTTCCTTCTTTTTTGATTTTACTAAGATGTCATCTACATAGACTTCTACAGTTTTATGGATGAAATCATGAAACATAGTTGTCATTGCTCTTTGATATGTTGCCCTTGCATTCTTAAGACCGAATGGCATCACCTTGTAGCAAAAGTTGCCCCAAGGAGTTCTAAAGGCTATTTTATGTTGATCACTTTCTTTGATCTTTATTTGATTATATCCCGAAAATCCATCCATGAATGATAACATCTCATAACTTGCTAAACTGTCTATAATCATGTCTATATTTGGTAATGGAAAATCATATTTTGGAAAAGCTTTGTTAAGATCTTTGAATTTAGTACACACTATGATTTTTCCTGTAGGTTTCTTAACTGGTACTACATTTGCCATCCACTCTGAATAATTGATAGGCCTGATAAATCTGACTTCTAATAGTTTTTCAATCTCTTTTTTGACCAATAAAGAGACCTCAAAAGGTATCTTCCTTGGTTTTTGTTTTACTGGAATTGCCCCTTTTTCAACAATCAAGTTATGTACTACAAAATTTTCATCTAACCCTGGCATATCTATATATGACCATGCAAATAAATTGGAATAATCATGAAAAGATTGAACTAATTCTTGTTGTAAAGTCTCTTCAAGGAGCTTACCCATTTTTAGAAGGCGTGGTGTCTCTTGAGAACCAATGTTGACTTCTTCTATCTCTTCATTTAGCCAGGTTACCTCATTTTTTGATGTCATGGGGAGAGGTAATTCTCCCAAACCTTCGATCTTATCCTCCATTGACTCTTTGAAATATGCTTGTATATCTGAATACCTTTTGTGATTCCTCTTCTCATGTCTTGACGGATATTCTATCCTTGCCCCTACAGATTCTAGAAAAGCATCATCATTTTCTCATGAATCTATAGTATGTATGGCACCCTCTTCTTCTATTCCACATTCAATCACACAACAATTTTGATTCCCTATTTGTTCGATACTTTTAGACAATTCTGTAGAAATGATCTGACTGACATGCTCATCTTGTTGATTTAGACTAATACTACGTTCATTATGTTCAGAATTTCTTTCATAAGAGGACCGTCGATGGTCTGAAATCTATTTAGAGGAGCACGGGTGATCCTTTTCTTGGACCTTCTGATGTTCAATCACATTTATCTTTGGACTATGATCTTTTATATTTGTAACTATTACATTATTTCTCTATGGTGCCTCAAATATTTCTTTGTGAAAAATCACATTGATATCGTGTTCTTCTTCGATCTTATCAACTCTATCAGGGCACACATAAAACCCATATTCAATAAGCCTTTGTATTCTATTCCTAAGGATTCCACACCCATTGGTGGCATGCCTCTTAATTTGGTGATATTCGCAGTATTTGTCTTCCTTGTACCAAGCTGGTCTTTCTGTAGTAGGATCTTCTTCTCGCTTAGGCAATGGTTGTATCAATCCCTTGGTGATAAGATCCTTTAAGGTAAACCTAGGAGGCATGGGAAACTTGATAAACTTCTTTTCCTTCTTTTCATCAGTATTTTCTGCCACATGGATTGATTTATCCTTCTTTGGTGATTGAGCTCTTTTTTCTTTTGCCTTAGGTTTTTCATCTTCTCCATACTTGACAAGCCCTAGTTTTACCAAAACCTTTTCTTTCTCTAACAACTTATGTGTCATATCTGAAAATGCTAGGTGTGTATAATTAATGACATGTGGTTGTAAAGGTAAAATGATAGCCTCCTTAAAAATGTTGTTTACCTCTCTTTCAGTAAGCCTTATCTTGATTTATTGCCAAGTCTTCTTGAATTGTACAACAAACTTATCTAGCTTTTCATCACTGCCCTGTCTCATGGCACATAGATCTAACACCATAATATCCTTCTTGATATTGTGCTTATATTATTCTAAAAACAACATATTCAACTCCCTAAATGATGTGATTGATCTCTCTGGAAAAGCATCAAACCACTTATGTGCTTCTCCCTCCAAGCTATGAGGGAAGAATTTAGCTTGTAATCTTGAGTCCACACTGATTTTTAGCTCACATTCATCTTTGAACCTCTGTAAGTGTCTTCTAGGATCTCCCTCTCCATTGAATTTGTAGAATTTTGGATTTTTATAATCTGCAAGTGGCATACATCGATGGATCTCATTAGCTAATGGGATACCAAATTCAAAAGAATCATTCGATTGATCTGAACCTCTAGTTAGCTGATAAATCTATCTTTGCATACCTTCAATTATTGTTTGAAGATGATCATTTTTTCCTTCTCCACTATTGTTTTCCCTTGCCTCTAAACTATTGGGTCTTTCATGTTGAATCTCTTCTAAAAGGTTATCAAAGTATCTCTTTGAAAGACTTCGAAGCATTATTCTTAGCTGATCCATATCTGAAACAACTCACAAAATGATTTTTAGTCCTAACTAAAACCCTAGGGTTTTGGTGCAACTTAGTTTCACGTCGGGTTCACCAAATGTTTACAAATGGGATTTTGAGAGTTGCAAAGTAATTAAAGTAAAAAGAATAATTAACTCTAACATTCACAATGCCGAAAGCAAATTTGTAAATTCGATGCTATGAATAGCAATTTAATATAGATAAGCTGAATATGAAAGATAAACTCAAAAATATGCTTGAAGTGTAAATGAAAACCACCATACAAAACTAGAAATGTGTACTTACCTCATGGAGCGTACCTGATAATGATGAAATAAAGGAAGTGATAAAGTCCTGGAGGTTGACATCACCTATACCAAAGATCTCAGAGCTGATTGATCCCAAAAGAGGATTGCTGGCGGTGTATTCGGGCTGAAGAGGAATGTTGATGGTCTTGTTTTGACTATGATCCATCTTTAATCGACTCTGTACCCCCGCATGATCTCACAATGATGATAGTGTGATACTCAAATTAGGTCATTTGTTTGATCTGTACGCTCACAATGAGGAAGTATACAAAATCCCAACCTTGAATGGTGGTGTCAAAAGACACCTAGAAGTGGATTGCCATTATCAAGATCAAATATGGGATCATATATCTTCATCTCTTGATCCTGGACTTACTACTAGATCCCTTATTTATATAGATAGTAATATGACTTGCTCTTTAGTTCAGCGTGTACCTACATAAACAAGGAATGTAGTAAATCATGATATAGGTATTAACAATATGCAAGACATTATTAATACTATTTTGATATAAGTGCAAGCAAATGTTTTATAATGTATTAAATAAATACATAAATTCATTTTTATGTGATAATAGGATGCTCCACTACTCATAGTTTTCTCCACTAAGTATAGGGATCTGTAACTGCAAAGAATTTCCTCTCTTAGAATCTATTTAACCTAATAAAATGTCTAACTTTGATACCAATTGAATATTTAGAGGCTCAAGGCTCCAAGCTTTGATACCAATTGAATAATTTGGACAAAGCAAGCTCAAGATAAGAGCTCTAAATCGAAATGATGATTTTGGAAGGTCAAGGCTCCAAAATTTGATACCATAAATTTGGTTAGGGTTCTAACAGAATTTGATGGGTAAGGATTTGTTGGACCTCCGAGAAGATCAAAACATTGAAGGAAATGAAAGTGCCAATGATAGATTTATGAAGAAATATAAAAAAATAGTGCAATTTAGAAATGCCAAAGTTTCGAAAGATTTTGGTCAATAGGATTTCATGGGACTCTAGAAAAATCAATTAAGTGGAATCTATAGTTTGGATGATGGGGGTGGAAAAAGTATAGAGCCCATAGCTTATGCAATTCCTAATAAAACCTAACACTATGACCTATCAAAATGATTAGTAATAAATGTTCTATATTATGGTGTAGGTTCATAATGCTTTCAAGATGGATGGAAGGATAAAAAATGAGTTGGAAATAAATGGACATCTTAAGACTCATTGAGCAAGATTGGAAAGAAGGTAGGTTTTGTATTTTGGAATTTCTAAGTGTGTTCCACCAATAATGATGGCAAAAAATATATGTTGGAAATGTGTTACAACTAGCAATCCAACCAAGAAGGAATCACACATAATGGAGATCTAGAAAAAAAGATCTAGCCCTTAAAAGCAAATCAAACAAAAAAAAAGGTCATTTGAAAAATCATAAAATAACAAAACTATTTGCTCAAAAATGGGAATATAGATAAGTACATCAAAGGTCATTTGATAAATTATAATAAAGGTCATTTGATAAATCATAAAATTCAAATAAGTAAATGTTGATCGGTATAATGTAACCTCAAAAGGTTTGGTCTGGTCGAGTTCTCCATTATTTGCAATAGTAGGTTCCTTCAAAGAGCAAGAGGGGGTGGGAATGCACTCATGTTGGTTTTGTTCTCTATCTTTGGGTTATAGGTCAGATCCTATCTATTATAAAGGTTAAAAGTAATAGGAAAGAGATAAAAGGTATAGAGTTACGAGAAAGAGATTAACAAATTGAATTGAAACTAAAGCAAGAACTTCACAACCTAGGAATTGTAACACAAGAAGCAATCCATAAGCAAGATTAAGAATAGTGAGCTATCTTACCCTTGTGGTATTGTAATCATAATACATAGTCACAACTTAAGACATCATCTCATACATAACATTTACAAAAGCAATAAACAACCACTTGTTGCAAATGGATAAAGCATTATATGTTTGCATTATCATATGTGAAAGTATGTTACAAACCTAGGCAAATTTACTAGAATGTTCGACCTCTTTGATTTCTAATAGTTTACCATTTATACATTTACATATACTATTGGGTTGTTGTCCATCATTAATATACACAATTACTCATCTTGATTGAAACAAATGAAGAAAACTATTTACAATAAATTTTACAACTGTGTTAGATTACACAGTGAATAAGTACCAACAACATGACTATCTAGAAATTTGAATTTTTTGAATAATCATATTCATTGAGCCAGAATCCTCCTAACATGTCATTAAATGCTCCTACTTTGGCCCTGTAGTTGATTGAAGATGGTATTATAGCTGATTGAAGAAGTACTCATTTGTAGTATGATAGATACAATTTGGCATTGTGTTCTATTGGTAGCTATCTACTTCTCTACAACCATTGATAATCCATACTATAGCTCTAAATGAATAGAGTAATGGAGGGTTCTAAATAGTATATTAACCTAGTTTGAGAAGAAAATACCATTGTTATGTGGAATTGAGTCAAAGTTAACACATTAATAGGGTGTTGGGGGTCAAACACTTAAGATCAAGTGGAATCAGGTGTTACTTCTTATCCATTACTCTTACCTTAGTCTAGCGGGTCTTATTTCTTTTCTCTAGGTTCTATTGATGATCTAGCTCTTCATAGTACCCACTAATTTTAGCCAAAAGTTCTAATGTCATCACTCAAAATTGGTGGGCTCTATTTGAGATCTTCTTGAATCATTACCTAACAAAACTTGTTATAGGACCTGCTAATTTAAGCCAAAAATTTTGACATCATCGCTTAAAATCAATGGGCTCTATTTGGGATCTTATTGAATCATCACTAGCCATTAATTATTTTGGGACCTACTAATTTTAGCCAAAATTTCTAACATCATCACTCCAAATCGGTAGGCTCTATTTGAGATCTTCTTGAATCAACACTCGCCAATACTTGTTCCAGGACCCGTTGATTTTATCCAAAAGTTTTGATATCATCACTCAAACTTGGTGGGCTCTATTTGAGATCTTCTTGAATCATCACCCACCAATACTTATTTTGGGACCCACTAATTTTAGCAAAAAGTTATAACATCATCACTCAAAATTGGCAGGCTCTATTTGAGATCTTCTTGAATCATCACCTGCCAATACTTGTCCTGGGACCCATTGATTTTAGCCAAAAGTTCTAACATCATTATTCAAAATTGGTGGGCTCTATTTAGGATCTTCTTGAATCATCACTTGTGATTACTTGAACATAACTTGGAATTATATTTATAAAAACTCTTGGACATTGTATTTACAACTCTTGAATATTGTATTTACAACTCCTAGACACTATATTTATGATTCCCAGATATTTCCTTAGACTTTTCTCTTCCTATACATAATTATTTTATAGATATAGTTCCCAACCCATTTGACTATTAATATGACTTAAGGTTAATCCCTTGGAATAATTACAACACCCGTTTGAATTTGAATAGAAATTTATAAGGCAAAAATATCAAATATAAGGACCCATATATACAATAGCCAGATTATATATACAATAGTTGAATCTTAACAACACCCAAAATTCTTTAGACTTAGGGCTAATAAAAGACTAAAATTTAATTTTAAAAGGAAGAGAGTTGGAATAGAAATTTTTTTTTGAAAAGAATGAAAGAATAAAAGAATGATAGTGTGTTACCCCAACCTAGAATGCAATTATGAAATAATACAATCTTCTGGTGGCTCTTGGGGTCTTCGCCTATTGGAGAATAGGACCCACTACTTGCTACTTCTAGTAGTCTATTCGGATGTAGATCTGGTAGGGGTATCAGGTGGTGGAATTAGCTCTACTAGGAGGAAGGGGTGCACCTTTTTATTCAAATATTTAAAGTCCTAATAGTAAACTTATGATAGAATAGGGGATGCCTGAATCTTTACAATATCTACTCTAAAACCTATCAAAACATTCTCTAGCCTCCCAGTGTTTAGGAACCTTGTGATTACTTCTTGAGTAAGGTCATTTATTTATTTTAAATCTAAGATTTTCTTCTCAAATAAATACTGCTCAAGGAATTGAATGGTATTGGATACCCAACTAGTAGCACTACCCTATACATTTTGTTCTTCCCATAATTTGGGAGCTTTCATTTCAATCAAAGAATTTGTTAATAAATTCCATCTCTGTTGTGAGCTAGTGCTTACCAATGTTCATATTGTACACCAAATCTTGGATTTCACCTATATCTTGGATCCTCCTTAAATATGATTATCATTTCCTGGGAGTAATGGCAACTATGTCTTTGCTAGTCAAGACTCTCAACCAACTTTGCATTTTCTCAATAACGAATCTTGGTATATCCAGAGCCAACTCATGGAGAGTGGTTTACATGTTGAATTATTTTATGGCTTGCAATTTCTATTCTTTTAACAAATGTAAATGTGATAAGGTCACCATCCTCTCTTTGACTTTCTCCACTAAGGATTTTTGAAAGCCTTTTATAAGCAATAACAATTTTGAATTATCATCAGATAATACTTTTTTAGCTGCTATGATGATTTGTAACTTAGCCTCAACTTGCTTGACCTTTTGGCCCTCTATAACTATAGCATAAGCTTTAAAATCTTGTATAGTTTGATTTGCATTGTCCAACTTAGCTTTTGTTTTTGTCAAGCTCTTATCGAATTCTGACCTTTGCTTATTAAGCTTTGCAAGTAGGTCTTTTTTTTTCTACAACTTAGCCACTATTTTGTCTTTAAAGGAGTAGTCTTTCTTATATTGATCAATTTTTTTATTCAATTTATCTATCTTAATCTCCATTTCCTGAATACTTTTACCGGTCACCATTGAAGTATTCACAAGGAACCTAGATTGGTCAATTATTGAAGCACTCATATTCACATCAATTATAGCCATGGAAGTAGTATCTAATTATCCTTCTTTGAAAGACATTTGTGCTATCTTAATGTATCCCATGTCTTTTACTTTACTCAAAATTCTCAACTATTGCTTAGGAAGCATAGGAGGTTTATTGAAAAAAGTTTCCCAATCAATGGGTTCTATAATTTGTGTAGAAAAAATTGATTTATTCTCCACTTGGGAGGCTATAAGAATTAAATAATGGGGAGGAGAATTTACACCTAAAGTGGTCACTGTGACCTATTGAACGGGTTCTGACTATTTTGGAGGTGTAGCATGCTGAATTTATATTTCTTTTTCTACTTCCTCCATGACCTTATCTTCACCATCATCTTTATCCATTGGGTTTTAGTCTTTTTTCCTTCTAGATTTATCATCATCATCATCACCCAGCCCACCTATGGGCATAGCTACTATAGATCCACTTGCTCCAAGTAAATTTCCCCCACCTTGTTGAATTTACATATGTTCCTTTTTTGGGGCTTTTTTTCTGGGACTTCTTTTTTCAGGAGCCATTCTTGAGCACCAGTATCTGTACTTTGAGGATCTTGCAATTCGTCTATATGAAATATTTATACCTCTCTTTCCACAACCCCTAAATTTTCTTTTATGATTTTAGGAGGTGCAGGTGTAGTTATTTGTGACTTAGACTATGTGGTGCAAGGTTTCTTTAACAATTTTTCCTCTTTCTCCAGGGTTTGTTATTTTTGAGCAAGGGTTTGAAATCTCCTTCTCTTTTTTGGAGAAGACTCTCGATAAGTAGTAGTAGCATCTAAGGGATTTTATTCTCCCTTTTTGCAGGCTCTTGCAAGCTGGATGGTTGTCCAACCTCTATTTATTTCACTTCTATAATTGATTTCCCTTGAAATTCAGGAGGAAGAGGCTGGCCAAATTCTGGCAAACGATCTTTATAATATTCTACCTCCCAAAATTTATCATATTTAAATTTCTCAATTAATTCATTTTCAATATGATGAATATTTTTTGTATGTTCAAATCTAAATTTTATGAAATAATGGATTTTATTGGGCCCCCAACCCAAATTTATTAGTTGGGTAAGGACATCTAGGTCAAGGGCAATGTCTTATTGTTTATTTTCCAAGTTCCTATATTTCTTTATCCCCTCAAGGGTCATTTAGGCCTTGTTTAGGGGTGTAAATTCCCATTTAGGGTACATTTCTACTTCTTGCTCAATTTTATTTACAAAATATTTCACATGAGGTCTATACTCATGGGTAAAGGCTGGGTGCTTCTTGCTTGACCTTATTATTTTTTTCATCTCCCCTAAAGGATCATACATCCATGGGGCTTTTGCCATATCTAGTTTAAAATTTTGTACAATAAATTTTGCTATACTATCTTTACAACCTACTTCTAAAAGAGTAAAATTTTTAGTAGAAGATAATATATCTATAATAGATTTGAAACTACCCCTGGACCCATACTTGGTCTCAATGGCACATATTTTCCTATCCATATATGTGGAATATAGCTGAGGGGTTACATACTTAGGAAATAAAAAAAGTTTTTCAAAATATCCATACCTCATAATCATGGTGCGATCATTGAGAAAGTATCGATCATCGATTTTGTTTCCTCCTTATAGCTCCTGCATAACGCTCTTGCATAGTCTTCTAGGCAGTCTTCCTATCAACATCTCCACTATTGTTGCATAGAATGTTTCTATGAACTCATAATATGATCATTGAAACTTGCTCAATACTAGCACCCTCAAATCAATTGGTATTGGTCCAGTACTTGGATTCATCAGCTCAATTGGAAACCCTACCTCCACAAGTTTGTCAAGATTTTAATGGGCCAAGAGCCACCAAAGGTACAAAGAGTGTCTAAAATTTGATTTTTT
>Ga0099853_1000001_pt1 | contig 31678 bp, 32 predicted proteins | sample In2P11_FD_77060 | JGI IMG/M metagenome (GOLD analysis project Ga0099853, IMG submission 77060) | Clean room microbial communities from NASA Spacecraft Assembly Facility at Jet Propulsion Laboratory, Pasadena, California, USA -... ... | reverse complement strand
CAACGCCAGCAGACTCACGTTCGGGTTGCGGTGGTTGATGTACCCTACAATCGCTACCGCCGCCTCGCGCGGGGCACTGCCTTGTTTGGCGTTGATGGTGTCGGCGATTTCGAGGGAGAGGCCGAGATTCGGCTCGAAGTTGGAGGGCGAGCAGGCTTGCTGGATGAAGCGTTGCAGGGGAGTTTCGGCGGGTTGGGTCGGGTAGGCGAAGCGGTCGCGGGCGGCGGCGCGCGCAGAGGAGGCTTCCATTGTGCCAGCTGTACGGGGACTGGGTGGTGTTGGAGGGGTATCGGTGGGGAGGGAGGGCCGGGGGCGGCGGCCGGCGAAGAGGGTGTCTATGGTGGCGGCTCAGAATGCTCAGAGAGCTGTGGCATACAGTTTAGGTAGGAGCGATGTAAAGTGAAGTGAGCTTCTTCAGCCCACCACGTCTCCGTACAGGGAAGGTGTAGCGGGTTCGTGACGTACTTTTGCATGTGACAGCAAACACCAGCACTCCATCTCATCGCCTACCTTCATCGCCATCGCCACCCACATATCTTCTCGCAATGGTCCGCCACAAGAAAGACTTCGCCGGCAAGGGCAAACACCGCAACGCCACCTTCCGCTCCGGCTCTCCCAATGCACCCTCCGGACCATCTGCTTCACAACGCGATGGCAAACGCCCATCCTTCAAAGCCGCAGCCTGGGACTTAAATCACTGCGACGCCAAACGCTGCTCCGGCAAGCGATTGATGCGGTTGGGACTCATGCGCGAACTACACGTCGGCCAAAAGCATCCCGGCGTAGTCATATCGCCAAAGGCCAAGACCCTCATCTCGCCGGCGGACAGAGGTATACTAGAGCAATACGGCGCCGCAGTCGTAGAAGCCTCCTGGAAGCGCATCGAAGAAGTCCCCTTCTCCCGCATCGGCGGCCCGAATCAGCGCCTCCTGCCCTACCTCATCGCAGCAAATCAGACGAATTACGGACGGCCGTGGAGGTTGAACTGTGTGGAGGCGTTGGCTGCAGCCTTCGCCATCTGCAGACACCGCGACTGGGCGGAAGAGATCCTCAGCACATTCAGCTATGGTCGTGCCTTCCTGGACATCAACGACGCAGTGCTCAAGCGGTACGCAGCCGCGGAGGACGAAGAGGGAGTGAAGAAGGCGGAGGCGGAGTGGTTGGAGAAGATCGAGAATGAGTGGAAGGATGATCGGGAGGACAGAGAAGCTAACGCCGATGATGCATGGAGAGGCGGGAATATGAACCGTCGTCAAATCGACTTTGATGACTCCGATGAAGAAGGGAGTGGCAGTGGCGAAGAAGAAGACGGTAACAGCGACACAAGCAGTTTAGGCGGCATCCAACTCGGCAGCGGGCCTAAACCCGGCGAGGACGCTGAGCGTAATGAGGATGGGAAGGTTGTGGAGAGAGATGAGTACGGCTTACCACCCTCCGACGACGAGGAGGAGATGGCTTATCTACGCAGTCGGGTGCTGGCGAGCAAACCATTCCAGGACCGCCCCAAGCCTACATCCTCCGCCCCCGAGGAAACTAATCGGGCGGTTCCGGAGAAGATACAGCGGCCGACTGATTCGACGAAGCCTGTGCAGAGTATACCAGAGGATTCGGATGCTGAGTCCGGGAGTGAGATTGGAGGTGAAGATGATGACTTTGATAACATCATGAATGCTGCACCCGTTACCGATCGCGCGGGCATCACGGCTGCGCAGAGGAAGAGAGCGATGGAGAAGGAGGGCAAGCTGAGCGCGACGTTCAGTCGTGCTGTCGTGAGCGCGCCGGGCAAGTGGCCGCCGTGAGTGGGTAAATCGGTGGGTGAGGGCTTGTATACTGTACGAGAAGCTGACGGCGTGGAGAGAGGGTGCTTGCACCTTAGTACAGACCTACAGCAGTTTGCGACACTCGCTTGCGCTTCCAGGAAGTCTATCCGTATGCAAAAGAAAAGGACCATCCGAAGCAGCGAGCTCATCGTTCTAGCCACAATCCAGATACGCGATACGTGCTATGCGTCGTGAGAGGCGAGCATACCTAGCACGTCTATCGACAGAGGCCAGTATCCGACGTTGCTGAAGGCTATTCGAAGTATGCAAGCTTTGCCATATCAGCCCATATGGCGATATCCAGCGGTATCGCACTCGCGAGGACAGCGAGAATCTCCGATTAGGTTTCCATACGGTATTTATACCGCATCATCGGTGTACCATCGCAAGGCTGCATTTGTTGGTGGCGTGCATGCAGTCGAGATAGAGGCGTTAAGCTTCCGGTGACGATAAACTTTATGCCGGTTTTCTCATTCGTCTTGCAGTGAGGTTTGGATTTTGACAGCGACGGTCTTGGGATAAACGAACACAGGTGGTAAGTGGTGAAAGGTACTATAGAGCACTGGAGCTCGCTAGGTTGGCATAGCTCTGAGGAATACATGTAATGTGAGGCTTGTTCTAGCCAAGCTGTGGTCCAAGCGCTGGCTAGCTCCTCTAACGAAAGTCATCACAAGTGCCGGCGATCATCCAGTCATCAGTTAACCCAACTGCGTTATTATTGCTTTGTTGCGGACAGGTCTAGCAGCTCCGAGGGCAAGTCTGTCCCCAGGGAAGCCTGGCGTACGCTCTGAGAAGTCATCTACCGTCCTCCGCCGGCTCCGCTAACATGAACCATCAGGCCATTGGCACTGCGGAGCACGCGCTGGCAAGGCTAGCGACCGCCTCATAACTCAAATATGGGTCTGCATCGGAAACATGACACGCTACAGCACGAGGCTGCAGCCTTGGGCGTCCAAGCAAGAAGTTGCGGGGTTCATCTCAGCTCCGTTCGCTGTCTTCGCGGCAAGGCTCGCATCTCTCACCCTCCAGCCAGTCGTGTCCTAGGATTCAACCGCCATGCGAAGCACTCTGCTTGCGTCCGCGTTCTACAGCAGCACGGCTCTCGGTTCCGTAGGAGACTATGTAGCAGCAGGTCTGGGCCTCAGCTCCACGACATCTTCGGAGAATGCTCTTAGTCTGCCCGGCAGCAGTACCACTCTCTGGCGCAATACGACGACGAGCACTCAAGCTACACTGTCGACCGCCTCCACCCAAGAGGCTTCCAGCATTCTCGGTTCCTTGGTCGCTTCGACGGCATCGGCAACAACTGCTGGATCACTTTCCAGCACGCTTCTGATCAGTAGTAGCCACGAGTCGGTTCATGCCAACTCGCTCAGTTCCATCTTGGCTACGAATTCCAGTCATGCTACCCGCACTGGGATCTCGAACGCCTATACAAACAGCGCCAACTTGACCGGCAACTTGACAACATTCACTGCCGTGCCGACAGGCGACTGCATCGCGCAGTGGGGACAATATTGGCTAGCTGGGCCACGCACTTCGTACACCACCCTGTATAGCGCTCCCGAAACCTCGACTTATACCTTGACGACTTATGACCTATACGAGACTTCGTGGCTTACGTCCGTTCAGCCTGCTGTCACTGAGATATCAACATGGGTCGAGACGGCCTTGAATGGCGATTTCACCGAGTTGATCTACACAACCACTGAGACTACTGTACAAAGTGCGCAGTCGTGGTACAGTGTCTCGATCAACGAAGCGTCGCATGTCAGCATGTCAACGATCACCGATACGGAGACGAACACGCCTTGGTGGGATTCGACTCTCGTTCGGTACCAGGCTTACCCCAAGCCAACATGTGCTCTCCCGGCTGGCGTGAACTCGGATTGCCAGGCGGAATGGGTCACGTATGTTTCCAAGGACCCGTGGAGAAACCTGTATACGGAGCCAACGTGTACTCAGGCATCCATCACCGGAAAAGCTTGTAGTTTTTTGGTCGACAAATACTTCTGGAGCCAGACTTTTCTCGGCCGTCAAGCGGATTTGGGATACTCAACGACCAACGGAAGCCTCTACTGGTAAGGCAGAGCTGTTTTTGGGCGATTGCAGCTGACTTGCTTGCAGGCCATCTACTCAAACCTTTGCGCCGGGCTGCACGCTTGGGTGTCAAGGTTGTGCAATCAGGGGCGAGACGGTGAGGCGCCTGACTACCTCCACTTGAGTATGACACCTGCTGAACCTGCCATTTGCTTTACAGGTCCAGTTGTACTATTGGCCCCCTGCCACGGCGGGTACGGGTGCAGCGTTCGTCAACGGCAATGGTACAGCAACCGTGCCGGCGGGAATCAACTCCCTAAACTCATCCGGTCCAGTCGTCGCGAGCGTTGATGGTAGGCAAAGTGGTGATGGATGAGCTCACAGACACTGATGTGTGCTAGGTGTATACTTGACATCACCCACCGTCTACGTGTCCTACGACAAGCTCTACGCATCTGATTCTTGCAGCGGGGTCGGCAAGACTTATTACAACACCATCATACCCCTTGAACATCCGGACGCGCTCTCCAGCATGGGAATCTACACCGCGCCAGGTCGTGGGACACTCTACTCAACGATGTCGTTTGACTACGGGGACCTCAAGGAGCCGGTGCCCGACTCCATCTACAATAAACAACCTAGGTGCGTCCAGTCCTCAATGATCTGGTTCATTGGGGATACATTCGACGATCTTAATGGTCCCTTTACGTGTCCACGAATAGGCGCCTATGCTCCAATCATTGCCGCCCCTGCGGCTGTCAGTGACATCGATCCGGCGTGGAGTTCTTGCACAGCGTGGTACGGAGGCTTGTATGATCCCCCGAAGGCTCTGCAGCCCATGTCGGCCCAAGCGACCGTCAGCTCAGCCTATGTGGTGTCTTCGATGCCAGCTTCACCTGGATCGACGGCCACCGAGCCAGGGCCTACTCAGACCACTCCGCCTCCGGTCTTGACGACATCAGCTGCCCTGGCGGATGCATCTAGTGCTGGAGGCCAAGCTTCCCAAACACCAGCGGGTCCCCAATCGACCAACGGTGTCCAGTCATCGGTAGACACGGCGTCCAATACGCCAGCTGGCGCATCTGCGCCTGCGGGCGACCCGGAAGCGTCGAACACGGCGGCTGATCCGTCCGATCCCACGCGAACAAGTGGTAGCGCAGATTCAGATCCCCTCGTATCAGCAATAGAACAGGTCGCAGCTGGCACTGGTGCTGTAGACCGTATTTCTGCGTCTTCGGCTGATCCGGCGATCTCCCCAGCACGCGGGTTCCCTGCAACACTTACCGTAGGAAGCAATAGCGCACTCATGACTGCCGTTCCCGTTGACGGCCAATCGGTAGCTTTCGCCATAGCTGGTAGCACGACAACACTTGCTGTCGGTCAGACAGGCACCATCGCCGGACATACTGTGAGCGCCGGTAGCAGCTATGTGCAGGTCGACGCATCTGCCAACGCTTTGTTACCGTACACACCTTCATTCAGTGGCTTTGTTACGCATGATCCAATCGCCATCGTGACCGCTTCGAATGGGCAGATCATATCGGCATACGGTGCCTCTGGGCACATGATACTGCAGGCTGGAGGCTCTGCGGTCACTTTAATACAAGGCCAAACGACCGTGCTCGCGGGACAGACGATCGCTGTTGCCTCGGATGGAGCTGGTGCGATCGTGGATGGGGATCGGACGCTCATGTTCGCGGACAGCTTCTCGTCCGGCGCATCAACCCAACCAGTGGTCTCTGATGGCCACAGAACCCTGACCTTCCAACAAGACAGTACCACCAGTGGCGCCGTTGCGAAAGCGGACTTTACGGGCACTGACGGCCATAGTATAGTTCTGGTGGACCAGCCTGATGGCGGACTTGGAATCTTCGACGGCACCTCGACTATATTACTTTCCGCTGGGCAAATAGCGACCTTCGACGGCCGTACCATCAGTGCCGGAGATGGGGCCAGTAGAGCAGTAGTCGATGGGTCAACGTTGGTCTTAACAGCATCGCAAAGCGCCGTTTCAGCCTCAAGCACACCTGTTATGGCAAGCAGCCAAGCTACTGCCATAAATGCACCCACGTCAACGACTTCGACGGAGAACGCAGGGTCTTCGCCAATGGGGATCTCGCGCGCGGTCATTGCGTCGCTAATGGTTACTTGGCTAGCTATGTGGCTAGGATCGCGATGAGACAGAAGGCATCGGAGCAAAACGCGCCTGGCGCGGCTGCAATTAGGTCAACTTTGGCCTCGGACAAAGCGTCGACTCATACTCCACTTCATGCATCACTCACAGACATGGACATGGCCATTAGGCCAAAGGACCGAATTTTGCAGCCTGTTCAAACGAAGGCTTTCCAAGACACCCGTTGGCAGCATCACGAAGAGTCAGGGACACCTCGTCAAGTTTTCTGACCATATGCTCTGCCGCCGATCTTGGAGAATTGACACAGGTTCCGGGATCTAGCACCCTCCAACTGGATTCACAGACGCTCGACTACGGATGATTTTGCCTGCCCTCGAAGCGCAACGAATCGGAGTGGGATGCTGGGCGTGTACGCGGTGCTGACGGCCCAAAGAAGAAAGTAGTCCTGAGAGAATGTCGGCATATCCTCGCATTGAGCTGAAGCGTCTCGTACGTCCTGCCTCCCAACATACAACAAGCCCGGCGTCGAAGCTCTTGACCTTCTACCACATTTCAATGACTACCGAGCACAGCCAATATGCTTCACACTTCCCTACGCTTGAGCGCCATGGCCCGGTCCACCGCTACAGTCTTCATAGGCGACCGACCGAACGGTTGGGTCGCCTGGACTAACGCCGACTGCGAGGCAAAGGTCTATCAGCCGCTCGACACGACCGTTTGCACAGGAGGCTTCGACCCTGGCAATGGACACAAGTACTATGTGCGTAATCATGCACCTATTGCCCCCTCGTAAAGCCAAATTGACCGTTCGATACTCGTTAGCTTTCGGGTTGCAGTAGCGCGAAACCGCAGCTACACAACGAGGACGGAACGTTCAACTCGAACTGCCACGAGCAGAACACTGTGTCTTGCTGCGCTTCCACCCCTCAGAACACATGCTCGGACAAGTTGTACACAGTCTTGGCTTGCTATTGGGCTGCCATTACAGGCGACATACGTTGAGAGCGGTCGTAGTAGGGCGGTGCGCGAGTCTCTTCCGGCGACAATTTGCCAACATACACCCGTGCGTGGGCGAGGAGAGTAACGACAGTATCGGCGGTTGGAGGGGGAGTCTTCATCACTATAGCAAACACACTGTCGGGTATGATCAGCGCGAACCAAAGCCTTGTGTCTCGGATGCACTCGAAGTATGTACACCGTCTCAAACCGCTCTGTATCGAGGCCGACGGCGGTCTTGCAGTGCTCATTCGAAGCAGACTCCGGCCTAGCCACAATAGCAGACATTCCCATCAAGACAGCCAACCGTGCAATCCTTGTACCTCCCATTCTAGTTCGCCGCGCCCCTCAGACTTGAACAGCCGTGACAGGTAACGCAGTCAACATAGCCTTCGCACCTGCATCCACAAAGTCAGGCTGCATCTGCCGCAGATGACCCGTATTGACTCAAGCTTGAGCTTACCCGTCGCAGTTGTCGCATGTGGTGCACTACGTGCCCGTGTACCGGTCGTCAGCGTGAAGCTCGCGGATGTTGTGTTGGACTTGAGCTATTGCGACTTACACTCATTGCAATTACTACAGTCTGAGCACAAGGTGCAGCAGTTGATGTTGCCTCTGCCGTCGGGCATCGCTGTTCATAAGCGAAAGTCTGTCGCGTGGCTGGTTGTTTGGTGGACGGAGGAAGCAGAAGAGAAAGAAATAGGTGACTACCCGGCATTCGCTGCGTATGTATACAACCCATGCGGCTCGATCTTAAGCCTGAAGACTGTGGTAGAGATGCGTGTGCGGACGTGTAGACCAATTCAATAGAAGCTCTACCGACCTGCTTGCTTGTCACCTGCCCGTTTGGCGCACAGTAGCCCGTGTTGACGTCGATATGTCTCGAAGTACTTACCTCGTGACGGCTATAGTACTAACATTAGCCCTGGCGAAGAGCGTACGGAAACCGCTCGTAGCCAGATGACATGGAGAACAATTAGCCAAACACCGCCAGCGCCCACCTGGACAGTAGCAAGGAAAGCGCCGAGCAGTGCGGCACAGCTAATATAGAAAATTCCTCGGCCACCATTTTTCCGTGGCGTCGGCCGGTACACCATCGCTGTAGCATCGTCGAGCGCTTTGGAAAGCTGTACGCAAAGATCCCGCCTCGCAGTATCCGGCATGTCCGCTTGTGTACATGTATGATCGCTCGACCGCAAGGGTGTGGCCTGCATGCAGGACATGACGAGCTCGTGCAGCAAGTCTTGTGCCACCTTGCCCGTTCTCACGTTCGTCGTTAAAGGGCAAGGGTGTTGTGATGGATGCACAGATGGCGAGGAGATGGAGTTGAGTTGTCGTCAAAGAAGCTCTCTTGGCAACGGCTGTGAAGCTTGTTTTGGTCAGGACGTCTTCACTCTTCGTCGTGCATGTACATACGCATCAACAACAAGACGCACTTATCGTATACTACAGTGGTACTAGGTAGGGCCTTGATTGATGGCAGCAGTAGAGCTACGAATATCATCTGGAATCTTTGCGAGAGTACGACACACATATGGCCGCAACAGCAACATATTCTTGGCCAAAAACGTCCCAGCACCCGTGAGGCGATACGCTCAATCTCCTGCGGTGGAGTACCATACCCTTCAATGGCGTCGTAGCTTTGGCAGCCTCAATACGAAGTTCCTGAGCGCGAGGCACGTTCATACAACATCCTCGCCCATGGAAAGAACACTTGCGGCCGGCAACTCAGAGGCGACTCAGGCGATGCAACAGCATTGGGAGGAAGTCCAGCAAGTAGCCGCAAGCGTCCGCTCCTTCCACGCCCGCGGTGAGAAGTTCCGTATCTTTCACGGCTCGACCAACAGCACACGGCCAACAGCCTTAGGTCGCGACCCCCGGAAAGTCGTCGATACAAGTCGACTGAGTCATGTCCTTGCCATCGACACCAAATGTAACCCTCCGTTCGCGTTGGTCGAACCAAATGTACCGATGGACCAATTAGTCGAAGCCACGCTTGAGCATGGCCTTATCCCGCCGGTAGTCATGGAGTTCCCCGGCATCACTGTTGGAGGCGGCTATGCAGGGACGGCTGGAGAGAGTAGCTCATTCCGGCATGGTTTCTTCGACCGCACGCTCGACGCCGTGGAGATGGTGTTGGCGAACGGGGACGTCGTGACGTGTTCAGAGACCGAGCATGCGGATCTCTTTCGTGGTGCAGGCGGTGCAGTGGGTACGTTTGGCGTGGTAACGATGGTAAAGCTGCAGCTAAGGGAGGCGAGAAGGTTTGTGGAAGTGACATACCATCCTGTTCGGGAAGGGATGAAGGAGGCAATAGCCATGCTCCAAAAGTTCTCCAATCCGGTCGGTGATGTCGAATACCTGGATGGCATCATGTTCGACAAATCCAAAGGCGCGATCATCACCGGCCGTCTGACTGATAGTCCATCTCCTGACACGCCCATCCAACGCTTCAGCGGTGCGTGGGATCCTTGGTTCTACCTGCACGTCCAGTCCCGGACCGCATCAACAACACCAACGACCGACGCAGTCCCACTCCCAGACTACCTCTTCCGCTACGATCGTGGCGGCTTCTGGGTTGGTCGATCGGCCTACAGCTACTTCCCAGGCGTGCCCTTCAACTCCTTGACGCGGTGGTTCCTAGATGACTTCCTGCACACACGGATGATGTACAACACGCTTCACGCGAGCGGGCAGTCCGAGAGGATGATCGTGCAAGATCTCGCATTGCCTTACGAGACTGCTGAGGAATTTGTTGAGTTCACCGATGAGAGGACCGGGATATACCCGCTTTGGCTTTGTCCGCTCAAGGAGTCTCCGGGAAAGACCATGCATCCGCATTTGCAGGGTGAGAGAAAGAGCGACGAGGAGAAGGGCATGTTGAACATCGGTCTCTGGGGCCTTGCTCCTTCCACGCATGATGGCTACGTCCGAGCTAATAGGGACATTGAGCGGAAGCTGCAGGAGCTTGGTGGGATGAAGTGGCTGTATGCTCAGACATTCCATTCGGAAGATGAGTTCTGGAGTGACTTCGACCGACAGTGGTATAATGGGTTGCGGGAGAAGTATCATGCTACTGGTCTGCCAAATGTGTATGAGAAGGTGAAGAAAGATGAGAAGGTTGTGGTCAAGTCGTGGAAGCAAACTATCATCGATACATGGCCATTCAGTGGAGTGTACGGGCTTGCGAAGGCGATCCAAAGCGGTGACTATGTGAGGGCGAGGAAGGCAAAGTGGAAGGATTGGGTGCCTCGCAGCTGAACACGCTGATCGAGTGCTACTCGAGATATTTCAGCTGTCTGGATCCGCCAATCGCTGATGCCGTTCGGCTCATCCGGAGCACGCCTCACAAAGTCGGAAAACAGCAGCTGCAAGCCATTGCGGCGATGATTTGCTTCTTCGAGAGTGACCGCACGGTGCAATTAGTCCCGGCCTGGTCGCAAGGGTGCTTCGCTCAAAGGCCAGCTGATGTGCGTTGACCAGTGGCTGCCGGGACCGGGACCCGGACCAAACTCGGCATTTGCACGCCGCCAGTGTACATATATACTTGAGCTTCGTCCAAGGCAATCACAGAGGGCTCCAACCTCGTCCATCAATGCTGGCCGGATTGGCTCCGTCTCCGAGATATTGCGGTCTCCTCTGGCGGCTGCCAGCGTCTATTCGATCACTGCGAACTGATGTACGATAAGCCTGCCGACCACAGTTAGATCTAACACTCACCAGTCAAGGCCGAGCTTCGTCCATCTGGTGAGAGTCTTATCTCCTTTCCTCGGTTTGACAGCTCTGAGCGGACTATCCATAACCCCTCAGTCAGAGTCGCCACACAAGTCGACGACCTCTACGTTGCTTGCCACAGCACGGCATTTCACAGCATCGCGATGTAAGCTGTCTCGCAGATGGAACTCAAATTCGGTCACACCAGTCGGCTGCGCCGGGTACAATTTGCCCGCGCAGTCATTGCACCTGATCCGAGGTAAATACTGGACAGCGACACCAGGCGGCAGGGTTGTGCCAGGCTCGATGCTGGCTTTGAAGGTCCTGCCGGCTGCGTCGACGGCGTAACGACGCATTTGAGGCTCGAAGTTGGACACTGGATAGCGAACACGGAGAATTTGTATGGTGGCGTTGAGCCATATGGGCGGCGGAGGCTGTACGATTGTCAGTGATATCGAAGCGGAGGGATCGTCATGAATGCAGGGACTTACTGCTGGCACAGCACTCGTTGATGGTTGCGTCCCCACCGTGGGCACAAGCGCTTGCACAGGCGGGAGCTTGACCGGTAAAGAGCCAGGCCTGATGTCGCTCGTAGCGCGAGGCTGCGTTGCCGCCAGAGGCGCTCTCATCGGCGGAAGGGTAACAGGCAAAAAGACCGGTCTGCGTGCGGCGTTCGTTATCACAATCTCCATTGTCATGATCCGATCGTATGCCAAAGGGATGATTTTCCGCAGGCTCGGCGCATCGAATCTTAGCAGCTCGTTGTAAGCAGTTCGGCACCGCTTAAGCCAGCCACTGTAGATCTCTGCTTGTCGATCATGCTTCGCCACCTTAGCCTCTTTGGCATTCTCGTAATAAAAGCGGACATCCGAGCGGCCATTGAGTACTTGTTGTAGATGCTCGCGCGTCGTCTTCGTCAGACGGACGAAGCGCTGAGTTTCCTCGGTCGAGCTCGCCAGGAACAGATTGAGCGTCCAACATTGTTTGCATTTGCAGTTGACTGCCTTACGTGACAGGCCACCACCGTTCGCAGGCTGTGTCTGGACGTACGATTGCAGATATGTCGTGAGGATGGTGCTGTAAGCGTTTCGAAGCTCGTCGTGCAGTTCGTGGCAGGCTGGGTTAGCGAGCCGGCTTATTGCATCCGGCAGCAAATAATTCAACAGCGGGAGGTGTACGGTACGCATGACGTCCGATTTAACTCTCGGAACGTCTTGCACGATAGCCTGAAGGTACTTCGTTGGTTCCAATGGCATTTCTGCACCGAGAGAATGTTGCCGAACTGCTTTGAGACCGACCAAGGTCTTCTCTTGCATTATCGAGGGCTGCTGTGTGGCCTGTCGCGGTTGCGCTATGCGTGCGCCCCACTGGTTGTATGCGGTCTGGGCATGCGGCGGCGGCTCCTCCCATGCAACATGAAAGCTGGCAAGCATTGACTGGGCTATGTCGCCGTATACGGTTGGTATGTAGTCTGCGTCAAGGTTGCCGGTAGACCAGCGAGCCAGGAAGGTCAACGCGAACAGTGTGCTTTCGCCATTTCGCGCACCTTGGGCAGGATGCTATATACGTTAGCCTCTCTTCGCAATTACTCTCCGTATGTCACTCACATTTGATCGATCACGTTTCGGTAGACAGGCGTTGCGGGACCGGACAGTGCGAGATCGGCGTAAGCGGTACCGTCTAACCTCGAGATGGGATCGTCTTGCAGTATCTGCATGGCTTGCTGGATGGAAGCATGTAAAAGAGGCAGGAATTTGGGCGTATTGGCTCGCTCGAGACCCACATCAAAGAGGCACATGAGCGCTCTGAGACGATCGCTTACGGACTTGTAGGGCGCGAGGACACCATGTATGATCCTGTCGCAGGTTAGCATGAGACTGCGACGACGTAGGAGGAGCATACTTCGGAATACAGGCGTTGAAGCCCAGGCCACCGAGAAGGGTGCCAAGGGCGGTCAGTGTCTGAATGCTAAACTTGACGCCAGTAAGTGAGCGATCCGACGCTATCACAAGGTCTCCCAAAGGACACGGGTCTTTCTTTGGCAGCAACTCGATCAGTTCGTTGAAGGCAAAGTCCGCTGTCTCTGTAGGGTGCGCTCCCTTGATGCAATGGACGCAAATGGCGCGGATATTCTCGATGGCCTGAGGATCATCAGGGTGTTCGCTGGCGTATCGTATCCATTCCTCGAGGTATGTTTTGATGTTTTTCTTCCCGCTGCGGCTACTCCCAAAGTCCGAACTGCGAAGGAGAAATTTGACGTCGCACCGCTTCGGTATCATCACGACGACCTGTACGCTGCACACCAGAAGGTGTCTGCCAAGCACGAGCCTAGACTTACGGTATCGCGCCACCAGTGAGTCGCCGACGACGATCCATCATAGTAGTTCTTCGTGGGATCACGATCACTGTACGGTTCGGCCACCAAAAAATCTTCCTCGGCGATCCAGAGGTTGGTCGCCATCTCGGTTCCGTTCATGTCCACGAGACGCTTGAGTGTTATCGTTGTTTCCACCTCGCCTGTGATCGAGTGGTATGATGATGTTTCGGATGCCATATCATCATCATAGTCATAGCCCCATCTGCCGCGTTTCCGGTAACGATAGTCATCTTGTTCCTCGGCTTCACCACAGTCTTCCTTCTCGCAGCTAGCAAGGTAGCATACGATATCGTTGTGCGTCGCGAAGTGCTGCAGAGCTTGGACTTCGACCAGGTCGTCTCCCTTAAGGTTCTGCAAACTAATATTTGCCTGGTAACGGGGTGAGCACGGCCGCAACGCTTAATGATGGTAACACGCACCTCTGTGTATTGATGCTCGAGCATGTATATCGCAGGAGCGTCATCGTACCAATCCTTGGAAGCTTGCGTCCAAGTCTAAAGCGCTTCTCCCAACGAAGGGTACCTGGTGTCGAAACCTGCACCATAGGTTTGTCCAGCAGTCACCGTCACCGTCTGAACCATATCCACGACCAAAACAAGGCGATAGCCGGCCGTGATGGGCTTGATTTGGTGCGCCACATCACTGTACCAAGCTATCCACGAGGCAGGCTGATTCGAGGTCGGGAATTGATTTATCACACCGCCGTGAGACACTTCCACGGACCCGCCTTGGTGCGCTGAAGGCAAGCTTATGAAGAGCGTTCCGAACATGCCCGGAACGTTCTTGGGACTACGTGGAGGCGTCAGTGAAGGACTCACATGATTTTGAGACACTAACTAGTCGAATACAACACCTGGGTCGTACAACATCAACCTGTCGAAGTGGGCTTGAAGGCCGCCGCGGTTGTGCTCTAATCCCAGGTCCTTGCAAGCCTGTGTGAAGCAGGTATCGACAGTGGCTAGAAAAGCAGGGTTGCTGATGTAGAATTGGTTGATATTCAACGCGCAGCTGCATCGTATAGTCTGATCTACGGGCGTCTCGGTGCCAGGCCCCGGTAGATATCGATGAGCCGCAGCGACTATCCGCTGAACGTCGTTTTGGCCAAGCGGAAGCATAAGAGGCCTCCCAGCATCGACCGTCAGATGCGGGTCAGGCAGGTACGGTATGGCGCCGGACGAAGCGAATATGCCAGCGCCCTTGACGCTGTCGATGGCATCATTAAGCTCAGTCTTAGCCTCCTCGAGAGTTTTCTCCTCCTCCTCCTCCTCCTCTTCCTCCTCTTCCTCTGCCTCGTCCTCGTCCTCGTCCTCGTCGTCCTCTATCTCTATCCCCTCCTCTGGGATCGTAGCAACCTCCTCTGCTTGTGGCTCAACCACCGGCTCCTGTACCTTGATCGCCTCTTCTTCTGGCTTTCTTACCACGTCTCCTGCTTGTTCCCCGACCGCCGCTTCTGGGTGTTCCTCGACTATCGGCTGCTGTGCCTCAATCACCATCTCTTCTGGCTTTGTGACTGCCTCTCCCTCTTGGTCCTCGCTCACATCTTTCTCGCCGTCTGCGTCCACATCTTCCTCACTTTCTTTCTCCGCCATCAATCGCTCATACTTCTCCTGATCTGCCTCTTCCTCCGCAATCATCTTCAGCTCGTGAATTGCCTCAGTCTCACCCATTGCGGCGCGAGTCTCTAAGCTATGCTCGCTGCTCGCACCGTCGTCATCTTCTTGGTTCTCAGCAGTGGTATCACCTGCGAGAGTCGCAAAGTACCTGTTGACCTCGTTTTCTATTTGTGCCGAAGGCCCATCGTACTTCGCCAGGTATGCCGCTTCTTTCTCTGCTTGAGCCTCATCTTCTGCTCTTCGCTTCAACTCGTAGATTGCAGACGCATCGCCCGCCACGGCTTCCTCCATGAGGTTGTCTTCATTCAGGTCGGGATTGTCCTCCATCGCTCGGGTGTCCGCACTGTTTACAGGAAGCAGCACGCGGCTGCAAGTACATACACAAAAGGGAACAAGATAGAGAAAAGAAAAGGATACTTCCTATCCGCAAGTCATAACACCATCGCGTACTCCAGGTGGACGCGTCCTTAGCGTGTCGACTTTTGCTGGGGTGGCGTCTTCATCGAATCTAAGACGTGGAAGTCCAGGACCATCACACGTCCGACGATGAACCCCACGACAAGTACGCGTGCTTGAATGAAGGTGGTGTCGGAGAGAAGTTGTTTTGGAAGGCTACGAGAGGTCGTCGGGCGGCTGGTGACTCAGCGAGGCTCCTCCGCCTTCCGGTCGCCTGCATGGTAGACGTCGTTGACAAGCGATGCGTACTATGTCACAGCTCGGAGCAAGATTCAGAACTGCATGATACTCGTCCCGGCACGAGGAGAGCACGAGATGCCGAAAGCAGGTCTGTTGAAGTTCCACCGACACCAAGCCGGACAATTATCGTCGAATGGCGAAGCTCATAACGCAGATTATCGCGGAAGGAAAGACAAGGCAAATCGCTGGTTCACTCCTTGCTGGCTGCCTATTCGCAGTCCGGCATCACTTGTACTACCATAGTTGGCAGGCACCGCAGTGACGACTGACCACACCTTGGCATTCGGCGGATGGTCTGGTGTGTCTTCCCAGAAGTTCCACACTTCGGTTGGTACAGCTTTTGCGTCACTGGTGAGGACATTCCTGGTTATCGTAGTAGGAATCGCTTACGTGCAGATCCTCTGGAGGACGCTGAAAGCGAGGACATCGAAGGTAGCTGTTGTAGACGCCAACGAGGCAAGCAGGACGCGAGTGCAGGTGAGGCGGAATCCAGATGACAGCGGCATCGACCGGACATAATCGCGGTTGCGGGATGAGTACCACGATGTGTTATGATGAGAGATAAGAAGAAGCAACAGCAGTGATGGTACACTCTCTCCAGATGATCCCGTCTCCTCGATCTGGGCGATAGTCTCCCACAGTGAGCCCCTGGCCTTCGCGCTTCGTCCATTTTGTGCAGCGTCTGGATTGCTGGGACCGGTGGAAGACTTGTATCGGCGGACACCACCGAGACGTCTCATGGATGCCGTCTCGGCGAGCAGGGTGCCTCGGTGCTGCCGCCTTTGTCACTGGCCATCTTGGATGAAGAGGTGGCGGACACAGCTTCACTGGTGTACGTACACGCGACACACATTAGAAGGCGAGCGCATTGACATCACTGCCTGGGTAGTCGTGGCAATAGCAGACCTTGGCTCGGACGCTCCTTCCTCAGCTATGTCGCGACGCCAAGCCAAGCCACAACAACACACCGGCCCCACCGGCGTTGTCAGGCCACATCAACCTCACTACACGCCAATCACCGCCAACGAGCATCGCTAACGAACTCGGCCAATGTTCGGCTGCCTTCAACACCGATATAATAACAGGTGCGCACGTTCGGGCTCCATGACCAATAAGTCCGAAGCTGAAGCTTACCAGCCCATACCACCATCTGTTCCAACAGGTGAACGTACCAAGCTTAGCTTGGGCCGGCGACACTCATGATTGCCCTGCATTATCAGTCCCCTGGCATTTGCAGTGGTCTTACCCGACGACGGGGACATACTGTGGGTGTATAGGAACGGCTACAAGTCCACAGGATATAGTCATCTCGTGACACATTGGAGAGTGAGGCCCTGGCCCATACCAATATGCGGCTGTGATTACTTCGGAGAAACAGTTCCGGTGGTGCTCGACAGCAATGATCTTTTTTTTTTTGCCAGGCTAACGGGCCTCAATGGCAATGCGTTTGCGCTCTCATCAGTGCGGTAAGGTTGGTCTATAGATGCTCATTGCAGATGCTGCCCTTGTCGCAACGTACGCGGTCACCGTCGATACTCTTCGCAGGTTCGAGATGATCTTAACGCAACCGTACCCGGCGATTAGTGTGGCACTGATCGGGCTATGCAGGCTATGAGTTTCGACTTCGCCTAAGGTCCTTGATTAGATTTCAGACATTCGGGGAGCCAGACAATCAGTACGCTGAGTTACATTGACCGCATCGTTGATCAGCAGCGGCAGACTTGCACATAAAGAGTTGTTTTGAGGCTGCATTGGTGTTTAGGGAGCCGGTTGCACTCGTGGTCTACTGGCATAGCCCAAAAAGCCGCTTCATAAATGTATACCGTGTTGTATTAACTGCACCTAAGAACGCCATTGAGAACACGGAATATGGCCGTGCTGACGGATCACGGCTTACTGCACGCAGGTCGGTCAGAAGTTGTCTTGGCCGTTCAGTGGACGGTCAGAGCTACCAGATTAGGCCTTGTGTAGGTAAAGGTACATCAATGTGCTCTCAGCCCCATCCTCAAAGCTAATACTACTAGGGTTTGTATGTAAGCCAGTCATACATATAGCTGAGATGTATAAAGCTGGAAGGTCAGCACAGCAGTCTTCAGGCATCGAACCACGCGCCAGTCTGTACTCACACGCCCAGGGTCAACAATACACTACCGTCAACAATGGCACCCCTGGACGGCGTCGCTGCACTCGCCAAACTCGACGAGCTCTATGACTTCATCCCATCCATCACCGCGAAGTCTGCCGACTCGGATTTCGAGAAGTTCACAGCCTTCTTCACCGACGACTGCGACTGCAACATCCGGAGCATGCGCGAGTTCCCTACAACAGGCAGAAAGGCTCTTCTCGACGACGCCAAGGACCTGTTCCAGTCATACCAGCTCCTCTCCAGAAGCGTCGACTCACAAGCCGTGAGCGAGCATGGCGATGCGACAACAGTCTTCTGCCAGATGAGCAATAAGGTCGACGTTCTTGGCGATGTGATCAACCCTTTCCAGGAGACTGCGGTGGTGACGTTCGAAGGGAATACTGGCTTGATCAGTAAGTTCAAGCTGTACAGCTGTCGGAGCCCGGTGGTGAGGATCTTGCAAGAGAAGACCAATCTTGGTCCGTATAGCGAGGAGTATATGGCGACGGACGAGCCTCTGCCGGGTATACAGCCAAAAACGAAGGATGGCCTGAGCTGTTGTCGATAGATCATCGTCGGGTTTGATGTCGGACTTTCTCTTCCTGAGATAACGAAAGCGTCGGACTGCAGAGGATCTAGGATAGGAATCGAAGACCACGTTTTGGGCGCTCCGGCATGCGACGGAAGCTCAAGTAATGTTGTGCTTAATTCGGCTCTTGCCTCACTATACTGACAAGTTACATATCTTCTCAAACCTCTCGTGCTGTACATATTGCTCTACCTCCCAGTCTGAAGGCCAACCTTTCCCGTCCGCCACACCACCGACGAGCTTTTCAGCATCAGCCACAGCCTCGGCAGGCGCTGGCGCTTCGAGTACGTGCAACCATCGGAGTCTTGCATCAGAGCGCGCTGGTGTACCGCGGTCGCCGCTCTCCTGCAGACCGTCAGCGGCGCTGTCGCCCGCCTCTTTGCGCAGTTTAGGATGAAGCCAGCTGCGTTCAAGGAAGACCCTGAATGCGACTATGGTCCTCCGAAACAGATCCGGGCCGTTGCGCTCTCGCTGGTGTTGTGCTCGCAGCGAACCGTGATGGATGAGCATCCACTTCAAGAGAGCCTGCAGACCCTCATAATCGCCTGCCCATCCCATCGCACGCACGTATGCATGCAGGAGCGCCGCACTAGGAACATGTAATAGATCAGGCGGAGCCGGTGTGCTCTGCGTCACTTCCGAAGTAGGTGACGCTGGACTTTGACGAACATTCACGAGGTTACCAAACATGGACCGCAAGAGCTTAGTGTGACTTTTGCCACTCTGTATCTGTCTGACGCCGTATTGTATCAGCTTACGATCTTGCACATGTCTCTGCGGGTTCCCATCGTCAGGTCCAAGGTCTGAGCGTAGAAGGGTCCAGCATGCGACAGTGTGATTCTCGGTTGCAATGCACAGGTAATGCAGGCCCTGGCTTTCAGCATCGACATGCAAATCCGCCAGCAGACCCAACGTGCGTTTGACGAGGCTGAGGGCCAGCATGGTACCGCGAGCATGCTCGGTTACATCGTCCGCCACACTTGGACCTTCACTATCCGTGACATGCAGGAAACGCATCGACTCAACCGACGCATCGCGAGTCAAGGCTTGCAAGACAGCATTCCACGGCTGACGTGAAGTCATGGATCGCCCGCGAAGCAGCTCCAGCCCATGCACTAGAGGGTGATTGAGATTGAGCTCCCGATCACCCATCATCCGATTTGGATTAAGCTTCCGAGCATCGATCAAGGGAGCTCTGCGCGGTCCATGTACTGCAGTGGTGCGGTAGCCAATGTTGAGATGGTTCAAAGGGACGTTCGAGTACCGGCAAAGCAGCTCGATGAAGGCGATGAAGATGGCATCAGGCACGTCCGTCGTATCTGCACGTGCGTCAAATGACAGAAGATTTGAGATCTCTGGGAGGTACTTCGATCCATGTTGGAGATAGGAGAGACCGAGACGCAAACCCGCCGCGTTTGTGACTGCGAAAGCCAGAGCGTGGCCACGCAGACAGATCTCGCGCTCTCGTAAGTGTTTAACAAAGCCGTCAACAGACGGCACAGGCGTACGTGTGTAAGTGTACAGATGCGTCGAAGGTGGTAGAGGCTGCACCTCCCGGGCATCGCCAGGTAGAACTTGTCGGCGGCGTTGCATGTTAGTTTGTGTGACGGCGCCACCGTCACGCTGTCTCCTCTCCTCTTCATACAGCTTCTGCGAGATCGCCAGATGCACTTCATCGTTCGCTGGCAACTCTGCAACTTCGTACGCCAGATACGCAGCCCACGCCTCCTGCGCCGTTCGCGTTGAAGTGATCCTCGCTGCCCACACTGGCGCGCTCGATCGGAAACGCTTCATGTCGCTACCCAAGATGGCGCGCGTCTGGACAGTAGGTGTACCATCAATATCCCATCCCGCCAACAGTTTAGCACTCTGTTCCCACACGCTGGGACTGTACCCAGCTTCGAAGCTTCGCTTCAGCGTCGTAGCTGCAATAGTGAAGCCATGTGTTTCGGCCGTGACATCAGCGTCCATGGCCGTACGGTCTTGCTTCCATGGTGGCCAAGACAGGGCTTTCAGCTCGGCCCATTGCTGCTCATTTGGCGTCTTCCCCTGCGTGAGCTGGATGCGCACGACTGCGCGATAGCCTTCTTGGGTGATTTGAAGCTGTGGCTGATGCTCGGCCATGAATCTGAGCACTTGGACAAGGGCGGCTTCCTGGTACACGACGTTCAGAAAAGGATGCTCGGCGGTTGGGAGTGATATGAGTTGCATGGCTCTGTTGAGCATGATCGTCAGGTTGCTGAGTTGCGAGTCGTCCTCTGCCCTCACCTTTTGGAGGTAAGTCAGCAGCAGTTTAGTGATTATCTGCATAACAACAGGTGCCACCTCCCGAGCGTGCCGCAATAGTCGCGCGAAGATAATGAAGACCACGTTGTTGGGTAGATGGCGGAAGCGGGCAAGGTCATCGTCAAGCATCTTCGGCGTCACATCAACAAGGACTTGCAGTGCTTGAGGCCTCAGATAGTGTCGCCGGAGTAAGTACGTCAACAGGAAGACTGGTATCCGCTTCATAGTTGAGGAGGCCACGAGATCCGCCAACAAATCGGCCGCAGTCAGTGAGTCTTGGGACGACACGATCTCTGCCCAGCTCTCCAGATCCTTCCTGCCATAGCCCTTCTCAGTGAGGAAGGCCGCCTCCGAGTACGTTAAGCGGTATGCGGGACGGTCCCACTCTGCTTGGCCGACATCCAATGGCTTACTTTTGTGCTGGATAAAGCTTGCGACAAGACGTTCAAGTGTAAGGTCTGTAGTGTGCTCCAGGTTGTATCGCGGATCTGAACGATGTCGCTCCGCGTTGGCCCTGTATCTTTTGAAGCCATGGCGTTCTCCGACGTCGACATGTGACAGGTCGTGCTTTCCTTTGGGCACCTGTGGTATTGCATGTGTCTGCCCGGCATCTCGCAGTGCTTCGGTCAGATAGCTTCTTCGGGTTCGACGCTTGATGCGCCTAGTGCCCTGTGAGCGTCCAGCGTCCGAAGCAGCGATGGCCGCCGGTTGTGAGGCATCGTCAAACCACTTGTCGATACTCTCGACTGCTACCGCAGCAGCGTTTTTGATGGCGCTCTCATGGTATGCTCGCAGGAGCCCGCCTCTTGTGGCTTGCAGTCGGCCACGTTTGCTCCCGTCTCTCCACGTCGTCGTACATCGTAGTTCTGTTCCCAGACCGGCCAGCACAGTACGCAGCTGTCTGCCAAGCGGCGTCAACGCTCCATGTGGCATGCATCAATGCCTTGCAACTGCGTCTTGTCGTGTGTCGAGGATCTTGGAGATCAAGCTCGGAGGTGAAGACGGGCGGTCCGCCGAGCCGCTTCCAGCGAAAAGTGGGTACTCACCGCGCAAGGAATTGAATCCAAGACACATCAGCGGTTTCGCTACTTGAGCAATCGTTTGTCTGTCCATGCGAAGGTCGAGTGTGTAGTCTCTATTCCGAAGAATCTGCGTTTGCGTCTGTCTGTGGACTGCGGCGTCGGCGTTGACACAGCGTGCGCAGAATTCGGAGACCCTTTCTCACGGCCGCACGTCGCGTCTCGCAACGCCAACTCACAAACCCCAGCTCTCGCGCCCGCACGCATCATGGCAGAAACGAACGGCACCTCGACCCCTCCTGCTGGCTTGGATCCTCCTTCTTCAACGACGTCCACAAATAACTCCGCCCTGAAGCGCAAACGCGAGGACGACGATATTGCGCATGCTGAGACCACCCCACCGGCACGAAGCACGCAAATACAGCAGGACATCCTGACCCTACTCCAACAACATGACACATCCCCATCCTTCCTCAAACATGAGATCAGCGAGTCGCCAATCACGAATGGGCCGTCGCAGAAAAAGGCGCGCTTGAGCAAGTCCGCAGGCAAGACTACCATCTCGGACAAGCTCACGGCAGGCGGGTACTCTTCCCTTGGATCGTTGGCAGAAGATGCGGCGCGCGTCAGCAAGGACGTGGAGTCTTCCCTACGCGCCAGAACGCGAAATGGCGAGACGAAAGATGGAGGCAGGCTGTCCGTGGAAGATCTCAAGCAGATACAGCGCGTGAAGGCTTTCGAGGAGTTCGTGAAAGAAGTCGTGGATAAGGAGCGGCAGCGATATGGCGGGCATAAGAAGGATGGCGTGAAGCAGGAGCCCAACGGCATGGTGAACGGCGATGCCGCCGGTACGGCGGGTACTGGCGGCAAGTCGGGCACAGTGCTCACGCTCTTTGGCATGGCGCCCAAGCCGCGACAACTCTTCTCATCCATGCAGAACGCATGCGGGGCCAAGCAGGAGCCGTTCATCAAGAGCGAGCTCCCGGTGGAAGAGATGAGTCTACCGAACGGCTTGACAGCCACGAAGGTAATGCCTGCGCCGCTGAGCGACATCAAGAAAGGACCTACGTTTGAGGAAGCGTTCCCACCACCATATAATTTACCGACACTGCATCCGCCGAAGATACACAAGCGCTCGTCGGCACGCGACACGAAGCTTACATGGGAGTTCAAGGACCCGATCGCCAGAGGTTCGAAGAAAGGTGGCTACACCGTTCAGAGTCTCACGACTGGTGAATGGCTTGGTTACGGAGGCATCGGTCCTGCGTCGGACGTGAAGGAAAAGCGCAAGCAGCGAGAGAGAGCATTAAGCAGTGGCGCCGAGACTGCCAAGGAGCCTCCGAGTGAGGCATCTCTGGGCGAGCAGCAGGCTCGTGAGGAAGAGGCCATGTTCAGGCGAGCGTACTCGAGCTTTGCGCCATCATACGACAATGCCAAGGCGATCATACCGGCGGAGACGAAGAGCGCAATTTGGTGGGATAAGGTAGGCGAGCGGCGGTTTCTGGATGTCTTCGCGATCGACCCTGCGCTTGTGGATGAGCAGCCAGCTCTTTCGGTTAACTCGCAAGCGGGCGCTGAGGAGGATGTAGTCGATGACGCCGATTTCAAGAAGGTCATCGAGAGTCTCGACGAGCTGGAAGCTGCGATGGGAGCGGTTGAGAAGGTCACGGACAAGACCGATATCGATCAAGTCCTACATGACATCTCGAATCTACTAGAGACCTTAGCATCACACCAGCGCATCCGCAACGCCACTCTGGCAACATCTAGCACCACGACTCGTACGCCAATAAGTCCGGCGCCAGTGCTTGCTGCTAAGATTGGCAAGCCCGATGAGCCTGCCGAAGACGAGATTGCAACATATCACGCGCTTCGTCGCGAGCTTGCATATCTCATCCTGAAGCTGCCACCGTACACGGTAGCGAAGATTGATGGTGATCAGCTTGCCGAGCTAGGTGTTAGCAGGCTGATAACTGTGCAAGGAAAGGACGTCAAGGGTATCATGGAAGAGGACCAAGTCGCTAGGCTCGCCAAGCACAATGCGCAGATGACTGCAGCCGGTATAGCATCATTGGCGAGAAGCTCCTCTGCCACGGCTGGCCAGCACTACAGCTCGACCTCGCAACGTACGCCAGCTATCGGTCAGGCGGCTAACACGCGGTACGGGTCTTCGCAGTACCAGGCATCACGTACGCCTGCACCAGCAGCACCATTCCAGCGCTCGGTGAGCAATCAATCAACCTACGGGACACCTGGCAGCACTGCGGCACGCTCCTACGGTACTCAGCCGAACCAATACTCTCGTCCTGCCGTCCCGCAACAGAACTCCTACACCCAGCCAAACAGTCAGCAATACTACAACCAGCGATCCACGCCATTGCAAAGCTACTACGGCGCGTCCTACAATTCACAAGCCACACGCGCAACCCAACAAGCGAATCGTCCGACCTACTCAACCGCCTCCTCAAGCGCCCTTGGGCAATTCCAGCAGCGCTCCCATGCCGCGGCCGCTAACGCCGTCGCCTACCAGACTAATAGTGCCGGAGGGCGGGCAAGTCCGGCGAACGTGCAGCCAAGACCCGTATACCCAGGAGGAGGGGCACAGCAGTTCCATCAGCATCAAGCACCGAGTTCGGGGAGGGCCACTCCGACGGGTTACTCAGGCAGTGGCCCACAGACTCCAGTCAACGGGTTCGCAAGGCCGCCGTCTGCGCAACAGCAGGTGAGGCAGGCTTCGGGGACACCGCAACCCTAGTGGGGCGACGGTACTAAGGACTGGACTGCGGATGAATGGCATCGTTTTAGGCAGGCCTGACGAGATCAAGCTGGCCTCGGCTTGGGTGGCGAAGGGCTTGTAATGTCATGCTTGCATAGGTCATTTGGTGTGTATGAATACTTAAGCGATGATTCCCATTGATCGTTGCTTGGTCTGAACATTCGAAAGTATGCTACGCGCTAAACGCAGGTCATCACAGGACTCGATCTCGTTCCCTGGCATGTTTTGCTCAGATGCTGGTGCTATGCTGGCCTTGATTCACTACGCAACCAGTCAAGATCAAGGCAACGAACCCGCTCTGTTCCACCAAGCCATTGCCAAACCTAGAACTCTTACCCGCTACAAACTTGAGCATCTCCGCACGCGGTGATCTTGCTTTGAAATGAGGCTGCATCTTAGGCCTACTCGCCATCCATCAACCTGATCCTACCATCACCATGCTCCCCTGGCATCAACCCTGGCTTTGCACCATCCTGTCCGGGGTTGGCACGCTCGTAGTCCAGGATCTTGAGAAACTTATACAAGCCTGCGGCCGCCACGGCTCCGACAGCGGGTCCAGCCCAGTACACCCAGTGCTCGTCGTCGAAGTTGCCGAGCACGACTGCTGGCCCGAATGATCTGGCAGGGTTGAGACTGCCTCCCGTGAAGCTAACGCCGCTCAGCTCGGCAATGAACAAGCTCAATCCGATTCCGATAGGTGCCAAGGGTGTCGCGGCGTGCTTCTCTCCGGCTAACATGAAGATCGTGACGAGCAGCTCGAAGGTAAGGAATGTCTCGATCAGGAAGCCCTGGAGGAGAGAAGTCCCGTCACTGAGAGATGTCGTGACCGCCAACTTGCCTGGAAAGATAGCGAGGACTACAGCTGAGGCCGCGATCCCGCCCAACAGCTGGGAGACAGCGATCAAGATGCTGCGAACGAGAGGCACGGCTCCGGCTAGGTACATGCCCAGGGTCACCTATTGGTGCGTCAGCGATCGTGCCTTGAGCTGGGAGCAGACAGACGTACGGCAGGGTTGAACAGCCCACCGCTGACACGGAACCACACCCATGCATTGACGGCAAGGCTGAGACCGAATGCCAATGCGATGTACGTCAGCCTGTTCAGCTCGTTCTCGTCGCGGTGATTGGGCGAGGTGTTGGCGACTTGAGTGCCAGACAAAGCGAAGAAAAGGAAGAAGAAGGTGCCGATAAACTCGCCAATGCAGGCTACGAAGTGGTTGCGAGCTGTGTCGTTGAGCCTGTCGGCGAATGGCAGGCGTTGGGGGCGGGATTGTGACTCTTCCATCTTGTGATAATGTACACTTGTGTCAGGTATGGTAGGGAGGAAGGTTTCGTGGCCTACCTATGCAGAATCACCACCTACACCGCTTACGTAGGCCTGTTATCTCGGCCGTCTTCGTAGAAGCAAAGTGGTGAGCTAGCATTGTCTTGTGAGCAAGAGCTTGGGGGCGTATGCAAGGTACACCAATCGATGTTACAGCTCAGCTCAGCTTCCTGCGTTCGTGATCTGCGTTCGTGATCTGCGGCACCTGTTGGTGGCGTGGTCCAATATGCCAAATGCTGTGAGATGGACGTAGTGTAATGCATCAGTATCGACATTTGATTCAAGGCAAAAAGGCAGGCAGATTTGCAATGGGGAACAAAATGCGTGCAATCCATAGATACGGCTGGCTGGATATTAGGAAGGTACGATTGAGTCGGACTTAGGGTTAGTGTTTGGATTAGCATCGTCGACCTCGACGACTTGTCGTGAAGGGTGTTTGTTACAAACACAGTATGTGGGACGATAGCTTGGGTCAAGAAGAGCGTCGTGTGTCGATACCAACATCCTCGGTGTGCTCCTTGTTGATGTGGAGGCGAAAGGGTGTCCAGCTGGCCATTCGGTTGCATGTACCGCAAAGGTGGGATTTTGTAATAGAGCTGGACACAGGCCTGGAAGGTATTCGCACGACGAAGAAGACAAGTTGAGAGGGTAGATGCATGTTGAGGCTCGATCAAAACATGGTATTTGCTACCGTGGTATCATGGAAGCAAAGTCAACGCCTGCCTGCCCGTACATCATTCCCCAGGGTATCATCGCCGTCGTAGGTCATGCTCGTCCAATCGCCGTGCTCAAGTCACCGTCGTTGTCGTAGGAGGCTGAGTCGACATTGTCGTAGAACGAACACACTCAGTGCTTGTTAAAGCCAAGAGTGTTCTTAACGCTGTCCATCATGCCGCCAGCCTGCCCGCCGTGGCCCTGGTGCTCGTGCTTCTCGCGGGTGATCTTATCCATGCCGGATTGCGTGTGCGACTTCTCGCTGTCAGGGATGAAGTTGCTGCCTATGGCGTCAGTATAGGTCGAAGCGTGCAAAGGGTAGAGGAAGCATACCGAGACGCGGAGTCGCCAACGTTCGTGACCGCCTCGCCGACCTTGTCAACGGTGGACTTGCTGCTCTGCGGTGTCATCTTCTCCGACAGCTCTATTACAGGTGTTAGTATTCTCACTTTCAACAAGAGCATCGAGAAGTTGCTCACTGTCGGACATGTCTTTGCGGCCGAAGTCAGACATCTTGGAGATTGTTGTTGTGGAGTGATTGGTTTGATTGACCGGGATTGATTTCTGATGGCGTCGAAGATGTTGTTGGACTTGAAGATGTTTGATGGTGAGAAGTATGATGCAGACAAAGGGACTCTCTTAAGTACCCCAGGGAGGCACTGTAGGCGAGCAAGGGCAGTGACGTAGCAAACAAAGTGAATGAAGCAGGAACTTAGCCTTTGCTGCGCCACTCGTGGTATGCTTTCCTTATCCACGTGGGAGCATCTGAAACCGAAGCAGGTGTTCTTGTTGGCCGGTTGCTATAGCCGCGAACACGCGGATCTCCCACAGACGTCAGGTGCACTATCGGACTCGGCTGCGGTAGTAAGACGCTTCCTTTGTTCGGTCGGCAAAACAAGCGTTCCCGGTGCACTCGCTTGCGTTGGATCTCGACTTGAGCGATGAACAATGCTGCCAGCTTCTACAGTAGCTGAGGTGTGGTCAGACTGGAAGCCCCCTCCCCCACATGACGTCGAGATTGAGTCCTTAGCGTCTGTCACATGCTAAAGGCAGTACACTTGCAGATACTGCGACGAGACCGCGTGGCCTCTCTGGTACGAAGATTCACCACAAAGAGTGGTGTAGACTATGAGACGCAGCGCAGCACGCGCGCCCACAGACGCCGGACGATGACAACACCATCTCCCGAGCGCTTCAAGCTCGTCTTCGTTCTGCCGTAATATTCCCCGGACATTAAGGCTGCAGTGTTCGCAACGGGCGCAGGCACCCAAGGTGAGTACACCGAATGCTGCTTCACTACGCCAGGAGTCGGACATTCCAGGCCCGGCAATACGGCCAAGTCAGCAATCGGCGAAGTCAGACCGCTTGAAGAGGTGGGCGAGGTGCGATGCGAGATGCTGCATGGCGGGCGCAGGATTGCTCAAACGGCGCGGAGGCGCTGAAGAAGTCAGTATACCACGACTCAGCGAGAGCGAAGCGTTCGGCTACGGAGCCAGGGGCACATAGTACGAAGAGCCTGTATATGAGGTGTACAAGCTCGAGGCCAGTCCGATGTTCGGCAAGCAGTGTTGTCGACCCGTCCATATCCGGAAAGCTTCTCAAATCGCACATGGCAGCCAAAGTCATTTATCGTGAGTCGTACAACCGTCATCCGGAAGTCAAGCATACGTCCAGTGCTCGGAAAATCGTCCAATGCCAGCCTTGATAACGCCGACCTCACGAAAGCCGCACAAATCCTTGCAAAAAACCGCCTAACTCCGGACGCCAACATCCTCTTCGACCCAGTGCCTCCACTCTTTCCACTCCGCATACTCTAACCCAACCGCCTTCCCCTCGTATCTCACCAGCTCACCTCTTCCGTCTTTCCATGTACTCATCCAGCTCCGGCTACTCCCACTCCACCCTCCCTTTCGCATAAGCGATATGAGCGTCTCCTCTTTCGTCCAGCTCTGCTCTGTCGCCACGTGCGGAAGATACGTAGACCCATACCGTCGGCCGTGCGCAGTGAAGGATATCCGGATGCCGTGCTTCCCAAGGGTCCAGTCCAAAGGGTCTTTGGTGGGTTGGGAGAAGTTTGTCAGAAGTGTAATCTCAGCGCCGAGGCTGGGGAGAAGGGAGGCAGGGATAGGTGAAAAGCGGACGTCGTCGAAGGCACTGAAGACTGTCAGCTGGCAGAGCATGCGACGTGCGCGGACGTGTTGTAGACTACCTTGTCAGAGCATATGAGCGCAAGCCGTACTCCAGCTCTTGCGGCTCGAACGTTCCTATGCAGCCCCGTAGACTCTTGTGACCGCTACGGGAGACGGCGTTCCACGTCACAAAGAGAGGGTATCCTCCTCGTTTCGCGGATTGCGATGAACTTGAACTCGCCGGTGTGGCGACGCCTGAGCTGCTGCTGGGCGTAGAAGACGAGGAGGACTTCATAGATGGCAGGCTGCTACTCGAACTCCCAGCACTGGCTGGTCCATCCTTGTTAAGCAGGCGTGATATGGCAGCAGGCTTTGCTGGCGTCGAATATCCGTCCTCTACATCCGTCATCTCTTCGTCTCCTACCTCATCATCGTCTTGCGCTCCACTGTCCGCCTGATCGGCCTCTGTGTCACCCGTCTGGTATTGCTTCCATAGATGGTCCACTTGCGCCAGGCTGAGCGGTTGACGCTGCTCGAAAGTCGCTGCTAGGCACTCAAAGGCGTATGCACAGTGCGCCTGAGTAGCCATCTGCTATGTGAAAGTGTTCAGTGTGCAGTGCCTCGCTGTGACTGTAGCGTTGGTCCTATCACGCGCTCGAAGCGATCGATCGTGAGGTGTAGTAAGGTCAGCTACTATGGTCCGATGTGGCAGCGCAAGCGCGATTCACTCAAGATCACAGGTACTTAGGTACGAGATCTCGTCTGTGGTTGAGATCGTATGACATTATTGGTCCAAGCAGGCTGGTGGATGGAGATGGTCAGTCGACAAGCGTTGAACGGCGGCGCAGAGGGTGACTAAGCACGGGGCGGAAGACGACAACGACAGCGAGATGAGATGAGTATTGTCGAGGACCAATTGCATGCGTTCTCATACTCTACTCGTTGCATGCCATAATACCCAATGTCAAGTCATATACGCCGTTGCTTCATGCTATGAAGATCAATCGATCAAGGCGTGCCTTTTTCTTTCCATCGCACCAACAATGCAACATATGGACTCCTATTCCTCGTCGTGCCACTCAATGCACCATCACATCCGCCTGCTGATGCTGGGCCGCGGCTTGCTCAGGCTTGACATGGCCATCGTGGTCCATCTCCATATCGTGATCGCCTCCATTGGCAGCCTCGCGTTCGCCTTCCGCCTCCTCCTCAACTTCATCCTCTTCGAGGTCCTCCTCGTCAGACTCAGCCTCAAGATCCTCAGAGCCGTCATCGTCATCTTCCTTCTCCGCCTCCACACCTTCCATGTCGGCATCCTCACCGACCTCCTTCTTCTGAGCGGCAGCCTCGCCCTCAGCGAGCTCAGGCGCTTCATCACCGTCCTCTTCGTCATCGACATCCTCCTCCTCTGCACCGTAGTTCACACCATCCTCCTCCTGCTCATCGACGTCATTTTGCTCCGGCGGGAACTCAGCGGGCGCACTCTCCTCGCTATCCCACTTGATCGCAAATCGCGTGACCCTCGGCTTCTCAGCCAGAATATTCCGCTTGATCTTCTCTAGTATCGGCTTGCTCGGCGGCTCGTTGGCGAGCGCCTCATCCACGTATTCGTTGTTGACGTAGTAGCCCACTCGCACGAATTCGCGCTCATCGTAGGAGCAGGTGAGGAGGATCACAGTCACGCCCAAGATCTCCGTTGCTGGGATGCGTGACATGTCTGGTGCGTCTGCCTCGAAGACGAACTTGTTGACGCCGACTGGGACCGGGCCGACGAGGAGTGAGTCAAGCTCTTGGTCGAGCTCTGATGAAGTCGCCGAGCCGACGTAGGTGAGCTTCCACTCGAGGTCTTTTACGAGAGGCTCTAAGCATTCGAAGGTGATCTCGAATTCGTATGGTCCGTTGAAGGGTGCTGGGTTGTTGCGAACCTAGAGTGCGTCAGTGTGGACGTTCTGTAGAGGGTGCTCGAGGTGCTCACCGCAACGTTGAGCAGGGAGACGGATGCCATCGTGGGTAGTGGTTCCGATATCGAAGAGTTGGCTAGATTGTCTGCTCGCTGTGTTGATGGTATGCTCTTGACTAGTTCTTGATGGATCTGGTGGCGGTGTGACGAGGTGTGAGAGTGGAAGATGGAGGAAAGCAGGTGCAATGAGGATGCAGGTAGTTGTTTGTCAACGGTGGCAGGAACCTTGGAAGCGCGATGGCACTTAACGCGTCCGCGTGGGTAGCGCGTAATGAACCCTAACCCTTCTTCGTCCCGGACATGGCTCTCTAACATCAACATCAGCTTTTACATACCAAAGCTTGGCCACAAGGCCACCCTTGCCCGCGAACCTATGCTTGCAATGAGACCATGAAGACGAACATATGATCGTAACGACCACTGAAGTATACGACAGATATGGCACACCTTCTACGAGGAAAGCAGACCGGCATCCAGAACGACCTCTCAGCCGGCATCTCGCCGGACTTCTTCAGGCCTGATGATCTCGCACGCTTTGGCGTCAATTCGCAGGTGACATGTCTGGGCTACGATCCGGTGCAGTCTCTGCTTGCTGTTGGAACGAGAAGCTCACATTTCGGCAATGGAACAGTATACGTCTTCGGCCAGAAGCGGGTGCAGGTCACCTTCCCTCTCCCACGGCCAGGGTCGACTGTCAAGAGCCTTCAGTTCGTTGCAGATAAGCTGGCCTGCCTAACTGCCAAGCACGAAATCGTTGTCTTCTCCCTCGAACTCAAGAAGCTGCTGGCAAGCCACAGCCCGCCTAGCGCGGTCACGGTGATGTGTACCGATCCGATGTTGGACTACGCCTTACTAGGCACGCAGACCGGCGAGCTCTATGCCTATGACCTCGATCGTGAGAAGCTGGCTCCGTTCAGAATCCCGAACCTGTGGCTCGAGGTTGATCCTAAAGCGAAGATGTGCTCCATTGTGACCTTGCAGTATCACCCGAGGGATATCGGTAGTCTGTTGATAGGTTACACTCACGGCGCGGTCATCTACAGCTTCAAGCTTGCGAAAGCGTTACGGCACTTCCACTATGAGATCCCACGCGGAGCGCCGGGTGGTGACGGCGATCCAGCGACGATGAACATGTTCCGGCGGCCCAAGTTGACGCAGGCTACATGGCACCCGACCGGTACTTTCATCATGAACGGCTACGAAGACAGCTCGATTGTGTTCTTTGACACCCTGAAGGACGGTCGCATGCTTATGGCACGGACGCTTACTGATACCAACATCGTGCAGGCTGGAGGTCCAACTACCGGCAACCTCAATCCGACAGTGGGTATGGCTGTTAAAGAACCATTATTTCGTATGGCCTGGT